>ERZ857965.2888-NODE-2888-length-13766-cov-6.430311_pt1 | contig 13766 bp, 26 predicted proteins | sample MGYA00519758_ERZ857965 | MGnify/ENA primary metagenome ERZ857965 (study PRJEB31778, sample SAMEA3449381) | human gut metagenome | biome: human gut; feature: human-associated habitat; material: faeces | place: United Kingdom | collected 2010/2012 ... | reverse complement strand
TACATGCAACAAGCATGAATACCATTTGAATAGCATCTGTAAGCATAGATGCTTTGATTCCGGAGAACAGGGAATATGAAATTGCTATGCAAGCAAGCAGAATAGTCATGGCTTTGAACGAAATTCCTGTTACTGCACTAAGGATCTGACTTCCTGCAAGAAGCTGAACTCCCGTTGACAGAACAGACAGTCCGATCAGCTGAAAGAGGTAAACTCTTTTCACTCCATCGGATTTGTATTTTTCTTTCATGTAACCAGACAGTGTCATTCCTTCCGGCATTTCCTTCCGGATTCTCTTTGCAAAAGGAATAAATATCACCAAGCATAAAGCATTTGGCACTAAGAACCAGAAAAGCCCAATCCATCCGGCCGAATATGCTTTTTCTGTTGAAACAAACAAAGCCGGCGCCCAGATCCACGTCGCCGCAATACTCAGTGCGGACAGGATCCAGTTCTCAGACCGGCTTCCAACACAAAAATTTACTACATTTTTCTCTTTTTTAGTCATGGTCACTGTCGCCAGTATCATGATCGCTGCATAAACAAACAGCATGATTATTCCATTCATGTATAATCTCCTTTATTTTTCTAAAGGAGCATTTTACCTTTACATTTATATCCCTCCCGTCCAAAGGTTTACATTAAAAAAGCCACCAGATTTCACTCTGATGGCTCATGGCTCATGATAAAATTTTACCCGATTATCATACACCATTTTCGTTATTAAGTCAATGTTAAGTTAACGCTTTTCGATATTTTCTATTTTTCAAAAAAATCTCAGTCCGTCAATCCCGAAAAATAGCGAAGATAAGCGCTCTTTCGCAATTTTGAGATCCTCGTAAATAGTGACTTTACTAACGGAAAACTTTTTTGAAATTTCCGTAATATTCATTGACTGCTTTGATATGTACAATAACTTGATTACTTTGTATCTTCTCTTGTCTTTCTCTGAAAGCTTGCCACAATAAATTCTGTATACGTCCAGCATTTTATCAATATGCTGTACCATTAAAGCTGTTCTCTTTGCCGATGCCTTGATAGATTCCACAATCACCTTGTCGTCTTTCATCTCCATAATGCCTTCCAGTATTTCTGTGACCTCTTCTCTTTTTGAATCCCTCGATTCATATACAGCATTTTCACAGGATGCCTTGAGAGTCCTGTAGTTTCTGAGGAGCAATTCTGTATTGTGAAGTCTGCGATCTATTCTTTCTTTTTCAGCCCGGCGCTGAGCCACCAGCATTGTATCGCTTGCAACCTGGGCTCCTGCCACTGCTGCCTGCTGAATCATTTCTTCAACATCTTTTTTGCTCATAACAACGAATTGTTTTTCTGTATCCATGCTCCACCTCACACATATTTCTTTCCAGTCTCAGGATCCTCGAATTTGATTCTGTCACAGAGTTTGAACCCAAATCCTTTTGCAAGTCTTTTGACCATCTTCACAAACAGTTCTGCTTCCTCATCCTTTTTTGTCCTGCTTGCCCTGTACACTAATGTTCGGGTTCTATCCGCTGCACAGATCGCATCATGCGCTGTTCTGTCCTTACATCCGCTTGCATTATATAAACTTTTATCCATATCAATTCTCCTTTATATATTTAAGCATGTACTCCTCTTTATATTGCTTCCATTGCTGATCTGTCATTCCCGGAGCGTAGAAATCTCGCACTGTATCAAGTGCTTCCATCATCCCGCATTTAGGACATATCATTGTTTTGTTATCTTTTCTTGATAATGCCGGGCGAGAACTATACTCTTTCCCACATTCAGGACATATCCTTTTCTCCTCCATTTTTTAAACCTCCCAAGAAATCTTCTATAGTCATTTGGTCTGGAATAGATTCTTCCGGTTCCTCCTGTTCAATAGAATAATGAGGCAAGATACTTCCCCAGCATTCTGGTCCATATCCTCTCTCAATGCTTTCCGGATCCGTCAGTTTCCTTCCGCATTTCTGACATTTGCTGTACATATGAATTTCCTTTCTTCACTCGTCCGTGTACGTTTCGTATTCCATCCGAGATATTGAAACTACATTTTCTGCTGGCACATGACACATCTCCGCAATTCCTTTTTTCTTCTCACTTATGTATTTTTCAAGATCAATGGTCTTTGCATCTATATCCGCATTTAACTGCATATATCCATCTTCAAAATTATATAATTCCGAATCTATAATTCTATAATACGTACTTAAGCTACACTTCATTGTTTTTCCTCCTCTTCCATTCAACCACCAAGTAATGTAAATAACCATTTTCTCTGACTCTGCAGATATTCTATCTTCCACTGAAGAATCATCTGGTCTATCGTATGATCTTCGAGAAGCTGATATCTTTTGGCTGCCGCTATCTGTTCTTCATTCTCTCTGATAGCTTTCTCGATATCAATATGAATCCTTGCATACTCCTTCAAAGGAGCTTCCTTGGCCTTTTTAGAAGCTATAACAGCCCATAAAAACCATACGATCATACAGCTAAAGATTCCGCATAAGTAAAATATAACTTCCTTCATTTATTTTGCTCCTCTCCTTTCTTTGGTTACTACCTTTTCAACCTGTTTCAAATACTTTATCTGTCTTTGTATATACGAATCATCCTCTTTACCACCCATTGCAAGCCAATCAGAAATTCTTTTATCAACATCCTGTAAAACCGACAGAGGAATTAAATCAGTATGAATATTTCCTATATTTTCCAAAGACATCAGATTTCACCTCTTTTTTCCATCATACCAGCTTCTTCAAGTGTTAATCTCTCCATCTACTTCGCCTCTTCCATCTGACTTTCTACAGTATCTGCAAGTAACTTCAAGGAATCAATAAATGATTCGGTCAATGCTGTTCTGTCTGGGTATTTAGTGAATGTTCTGACAAGGTTTACTGCGTCCTTGATTTTTTCTTCATCTTCGACGATTTCGGATGCTTCATACAATGTCCTTTCATTGTCTCTGTAAGTAACCATCTTACTGCTGTAAAAATTCAATATGTTTGGAAATGGAATTTCGATAAGGTTTAAATGGTTTTCTCTCCCCCATGTGAATCCCTGAAGCTTTGCCATTTTCAGAACGCTCAAATATTCTTCCTGTGTCTTTACGAACACACTTTTTCCTGTTAAATCAATCATCAGATTTTCCTCCTGTAATCGCATCAACGCACTGATTTCGACCATCGACCATCCCGCACTGATAATCCGTCATATCATTCTCGGTAGTGTTTTTCTCCGGCAGTGGCTTCAATGGACACCATTCAGGTCTTGATTTGCTTTCGTAATCATAATGTTCTTCTGTCATCAGAATTACATCATAATTTAAACAATCAGCTAATTCACAATAACCCACATATTCAAGTTCGCCGCAGTATGCAGTTCCGAACGGGCAATCATAGCAATTCTCTGGTGTATCTATCACTAACACTGATTTACTCATCTGATTCCTCCTGCAATAATTCTGGATTGTCAAAAATGCTTCCAACTACTTCCATTTCGCACCTGTCAATATAATCTTTGGTCAGTGGCATTGAATAGCAGAATGGTTCACATCTGCTGATTGTATCTGTCGGAATAATCTCATAATGCCATCCGACAACTTTATCTACTATGGACCCGGTTTCAATATTTCTTACACCAAATTCTCCAAATACCGTTTTTACAAGGTCTTCTGAATTTCCATGACACATCAAAATATCATTCTCCCAGATTTTCTTGCCGTTCTTATCTGTTAATCCTGTGTACTCGCATATTGTATCCGGATCAACTTCGTCAAATTCATCCGCCATAACGGTCCATTTGCCTATTACCAATTTCCCTATGAATATTCGCTTTTCTCCCGGCATTCCACCATCCAACAGGTATCCCTCTATCCATTCACCGTTATCTTTTTTCTTTCCCTTAAAAAGAATTTCTCTCATTAACTCCACCATCCTCTACTTGTCCTGATTCTTCTAACCAATTTTCAACACATGGTAGGCAGATATAGCAACTGCGCCAACCTTGTCCTTCTACTATTGCTTTTTGATTCAACATTCTTTCGCCTTTAGGTACCTGTTTTTCACATACGCAGCATAAATGAGAAGCCCTTATTTTTACGATTTTTTCTGTCAGATTTGATTCCGAACCATCCATATCCCCTGCGAATATCTGACTATCAATATACATTTCTTCTGGATATTTCATTCAACTCCACCGCCTTTCACGATTTTGATTGCAACTTCAAACGCATCAGTTTCACCCTCGAAATACTCCGATGCTTTCTGTAATGCAGCAGTTCTTGTCTTTTTTGTTTTCAACTGCTCCACAACCTTGTCCAAATCAAAAGCTGTCGGCTGCTCGTCCACAGCTCTAATACAATCCGTTATTGCTTTATATACTGCCCTTGAAACTTTTCTGTCCCCAGAAGACTCTACATCGCTTGGAGATTTTTGCAGGGCATAATCGTTTAAATGTAATATCAATTTATCTGCATCAATTAGCCTCATCTTTTACCTCCAATTTTCTCAAATCGTCAATAAGCCAGCTTTCGCCTTCTGCTTCAACAAAATCAAACTTTGCATTTGTTATGCCCTCTAAATACAAATATTTGAAGTTACTTCCGTACATAGACTCAACTTTTCTGGCAAGATATAGTTGCCCTTTTCCATTTCTCAGCATGTAACTCCACGAAGGATCCAGTCCGTCAAGGAAACTCTTTTCGTCTTTTGTAAGTTTAGGTTTTCCTGTAATATATTTCTCCTGTAACTTATCATCATTTTTCTCATTTATTTCACATACATAATTTGTAATAAGGCATTTATTGTTTGCAGCTACTCCTGCAATAGCTCTCAGCAGATATCCAGCAATCTGTTCTTTTTTTACACTAGATTTTTCCGAGCATTCAACATTAATTGTTATCTTAATATTTTTTTCTTCCATAACGCCATTTCCTCCTTGCCTCTACTCTTTTCATGCGGTGAACCTCGTTCTCCAAAGTATTCACCTGTTTCTGCAGGTCATCCACATCAACCAACAGATAGAAATCCGGCGGAACCAGACGAGTTGGCCCCACATTCAGGTTCATCTCTTTATGAAGTTCCTTGCATTTATTTTCGTTTCCATGAACTGCTTTATATACTTTCATGCTACTCCTTTCTACTGAATCCAAGCCTCTTGTGGAAGCGCATCAGTATATCTTTCAAATTCTTTCCACTCCGTACTATATTTGGCAGTTATACCTTGTTCTTTGCTCGCCGCTTCATACAATCGCTCAATTTCCTTAATAGTTTGCAAAAATCCAGTGTTCTGATCTCTCAGGATATCTATAGCCGCTTTCAAGGAATCGTATCGATTCCGCAACCCTATATACGACTGATAAACTTTAAAGCACTGTCTGGCCGCTGCTATTAATTCGTCCTTTGTTATTGTCTTCATTTTCTTCTTTGCTTCGTCTTCAGCCCAAGCATCTGTACCGTCAATTCCGAAATAATCTCCTTCAAAGGAATCCCAACCAAGTAGTCCCCCGAAGCTTTCCCCTGCACCTGCTGCCACAAAAAATGTATCAAAGCAATTCGGAATCCACTCTTCCTGCAAATCCTCTTGCATTCTTTCACATTCAGCGCACAGATCTGCAAACGCCATTTTAAACTCATATGCTTCGTCTTCATCTCCGTCCAAAGCATTAATAAGAGAGTCGTTTCCATCATCAGAATCTGTGTACCAACGAATGTTTTCACATTCTTCCATAATATTCCATAAGCCTTCTTGTATCTTGTCCAAGTTCAAATCCCGGACTATCGGCTTCTTATAGCGGAGTTGCTTGGCCTTCCACCGTTTTGTTTCTTCTGCATTCATAATTTCCCACACATTCTCAAGAATCCTATTCTTGTTCGATCATATTCTGTCAGCAGATCAATATCTTTCTTCCAGCTCAACGGACGATCTGTAATTTCTACATAATACTCTTTCTTAATCAGGAGCGCATAACTTGCCGAAGAATAGATATCCTGTCGATCGCATCCAATTCGCTTTGCTATGTCGGATGCGGTGATGGAGTATTCCATCACTGTCCCGTCCTTTCTGCACAAATTATATAAATTCGCCATAATACATCACCTTTCAGCTGTGTGTGGCGTAAAAATTCTCCATCGCCCATCTATTCCCGGTAGCAGCCACCTGTGCTCTGGTTCTTTCATACGGAGTAATCGGTTTCCCGGAAATTCTTTTGGATCCGGTTTTCGGAAGGAATCCTTTCCGGCGAAGTTCTTCCAGTTCTTCTGGTGTTGCGTCTTTTACGTCTCTCATATCCAAGATTTCTATCATAGTCTTTATTCCTCTCTTATCATTACAGGGAGCACAATAGCTTTCATATCGCTGTCTTCTGCTTCAACAACTGCCGGCATCTTAGGCCCTGAAAAATTCATAGCTATATTTTCACAAGTGAATGCTTTCAGTGTTTCGAGAACTAGCTTCGAATCGAAGCCAATTTTCAATGGTTCAGGAAGCGGATCCTGAAGTTTCACCTCTTCCTGATAATCCGTAAGTCTGTCGGCAATGCGAATATTTAACTGATCTTCGTTCATTTCGAAGACTGCAGGTTTCTTTTCTTCCGTACACATCTTTGCTCTGGTCATTGCCGCAACTAATTCCGGTCTGGAAACATAAGTTTTCATCTTTCCCGCCATGAAAAATCTATCGTAATCAAAATACTTACCCTCTATTAACCTCGTGTAAATGGTATATTCTTTTGATTTGAATACCGCTCTATTTTTTGTATATGTAACAGCAACATCATCAATAATTCCCATTGACACAAGCTTCTTTGCCACTGTTTTAGGCACTATCAGCTTCATATCTGCGGTACCGTCAGTCGGTATCGAATCAACTGCTACGACATGTCCGTCAAGTGCGACCAACTTAATCTTGTTTTCTCCACCTTCGAAGTACACACCCATCATCTGTGTTGCAGAACTGCTGTCTGCAGCTGCATAGATAACATGTCCAATTGCCTCCATCATCCTCTTACCATTGATCACAACTTCTGGGGCATCCAGATCTTCTGTAATATCAAAACTGAATTCTTCCGGAGGATAGCTCTGGTATTTATTCTTTATAGCTTTTGTCTTGATCGTAACAATGTTTTTGCCGTCTGCATCAATAATCACTTCGCCATCCGGAAGATTTTTAATTACATCAAAGGCTTTCATAGGAATGATGAAACAACTGCCTTTAGAGGCCTCTAATTTGAGCTGCATGGTCATTTCTGTATTGGATGCGATTAAATACCCGTCCTTTACCAGAACGCCTCCTAATGCCGGAAACTGGTCGTTCTTCTGCACAATGCTTTTCAATTTATCAATAGTTCTGGAAATCTCATACTTCTGTACTTTCATCTTCGTTCCTTTCCCGGAGTGTTATCCCGTCCAGGTATTTCACAACTCCGTTGTTATATTTAACTCTATAAGGCGCCAGTTCCTCACGATTCATATACTTATGTCCGTAGTTTTTTTTCATGTCTCTGAATACGATCCATGGAACCCTGTAAAACTCCTCGAATTCGAGGGATATTACCAAGAAGCACATGGCTCCCATCTTCATGTAACGTTCAAAGCATTCCTCCTGCTCTTCTGTCACAACATTCCGACTGATCTGGCCTTTATCTGTATGTTTCGCATCAAACAGAACCATTGTAGAGTCCATCAGGGCGCCTTTAAAATCCGGTTGAGCCTGTTGTGTAAAACAACATATGAACTGGCCTCTGTCTCTGTTATACGGCTTAATCACTTTAAAAGCTTCAGGGGTTTTATCTATAACAGCTATCCCCCGGTCCTCATAGAACCGGGAAGCTGCCATAATCATTCTTTCAAAATATTCGCCGTTTGATCTGCTTTTAAGCCCTATGATTGAACGATTATAAGTATCCATGCTCACCTGCCACTTTCACCAGCTTATTGATCGTTACTGCTCCGATTCCCGGAATCTTATTCTGCTGAAGCAATACAATAAACTCCTTTGCTGTATTTTTAGCTAAAGCCTTGCCTTCGTTGAACCCTTCACTTCTGGCTTTCTCCACTCTGTCTTCCACATAATGAACCAGCTGTTCATCTGTCTTTTTTCTCATTTTTACTGCTTTCTCGTGGATTTTATTTTCATCCATTGTTCTTCTACAACTTTTCTTAGTCATTCTATCTCCTTTCTTACACGGCTTCTGGCTCTACGAACCCGATCTGTCTATCTTCTTTCCATTCTGTTCCGGAAAAATCAAGTGCCTGTCCGCACTTCTCACAAAAATCAGGATAGTAATCTGGTCCAGCATTCAACGCACCACCGCAAGCCGGGCAATAATGGTATTCATGTTCCAACTTCACGAAATTGTATCGAATAACAATTCCTGTTTTTGATACAGGTTTCATAGCGATCATTACTCCACCCTCTCTCCGTACTCGATCACATATTCATACTGCGTTGCCTTTCTAGTTTCACTGCTTGGAATCTCTTTTCTTACGATCTGAACCGCATATCCTGCTTTCGCCAGCATTGAAACCATCTGCAGTCTGTCTTCTTCATTCCACTGTACCGAGCCTTTACGAATGCTCCTTATGATCTGCTTAGCCATTACCCGCACTTCCTTTCTATCTTTTCTTCTCGTTCTTTCATCAGTTTCTCGAATGCAGCTACAAAAGTTTTTACTGATGACGGCATCTCGCAGTTGTGACTGCCCCTGCACTGGATCACTCGACCTTTGTTATATTCCATTGTGAAATATGGTGTATCAGGTTCTTCCACTCTGCGCACAAAGAAGATGTGTGTCTGCCCTTTGGCCACTCGATCAACGTAAGTTCCAACACAATGGTGAAGGGCAGCTCCTTCATTCTTGATTTCCTGTGCATCTCTTGGCACTCTCAATATCAATCCTTTTCCTTTTATCAGGAAAGCGTTATCTATGCCGGCATTCTCTTTGAGCATTTCCTCCAGAAGTTTTTTCATGACCTCAGCCTCTCGCTTTATCCGTTCTTCTTCCCGACGTTTCTTTTCTGCGGCCCTTTTATCTTGTACTGCCTGATATTCCGCAGCTGTCCTGTCATGAACTTTTTTGAAATTCTTCGGGAAATAGAAGAACATATTGGTGAGGTCATATTTCAGTTCTTTACACCAAGTCAGATAATCCAACCAGTCCTTGGCACAATTCTGCAAACGTTCTTCCCTGATATCCGGTCTTTCTTTGTGCTGCATATAAGAATATCTCCAACACCCTCCACGCTCTCCTACTCGATAATCGGAACCTTCGCGCTCGATATATCTGCAGATCTTATGAATCGTTGAATGTCTGTTTTCTTTCCGTATCAGCGTTGTATTGCATCCAAAGAGTTTATAGAACCGTTCCAATTCTTCCGCTTTCAGGTTGTATCCGGAGCTTTGCGCTTCCTGCAATAGCCTCAATTCATCAATGTTCCCATCAATAGACTGCAGGATTCGTGTATTCTCCTTCGTGAGCCCGAGTATTTCAAATATTGTTTTTCCGTTTTTTCTGAGTCCCCTGATTCCATTCCGGCTATTATATTCAAATACCCCGTCATGAATCTTATTGATCAGATGCGCGGCCAGTTTATACAGACCCATTTTTATAAACCATTCAAGCTGTGGAAACTCCTGATATCCGTAAATAGCATTGGCATAATGTATCTGTTCACTCGGTCTATTCTCTGACAAAATCTCCAGTGCTGAATATTTCATTGGAGTATCTTTCCATGCTTCCGGCAGGTTTCCCGGATATAAGGTGCAGTATGACCTTTCTCTGTACCCTTCATCTGTACACCACCGCACAATACCAGTCTGTTTATACTCTCTGTATTCATAACTGTTGGTGCATGGCATTCCGTTCGGTACAAATTTGTAAAACGTCCTTACGATTTCAAGCAGACTGTCATTCGTTTTTCCATCCTGTTTCACCTCTCTATGGACCGAGAAATATCGCCACAGAAACCCCTCTTCTCTTGGTTCAATGAATGAAACTATCCTTTTGTCCCATATATGTGCCGGCATCCTGCCTCTGGCTTTAATGGTGACCGGACTTCCACAAAGGGGGCATATCCCCTTCTCGTTATTTCTTAACCGAATTTTCGTTCTGTCTACCAGTGTCACCCCATTACAATGAGTGCAATGCACCAGAGCCTCATTCTTTGATCTTGTTGAGTAAATCAGATATCTGCTGAATGACATCGCTTTTTCCGATACCCATTTCTTGAAGTCCTCCGGAATTTCCTTGACTGTTCCCATGACTGTATCAATAGGATTTGTCTCCTTGGCATGTTTTTCATCCAGTCGCCGCTGTTTGACCATGTCCTGAAAACGTGTCACAGCTGTCCAGTCTTTAACATCTTTTTCTGTACTCCATTCTTTGAAAAATCCACGCATACGATCAATGTCTGCATCCGTCCAGAAGAACATGTTTGGGGTATATCTGTTCCCCTTATCTCTATCCCAGTGATATTCATACAGGTGAATACATTCCATCCGATCAAAAGCTGCAGTCAGCCATTTCACCCTTTCAGCAGTCAGATCCTGTGATATGTAATCATTCTTGGAAAAAAATGTTCTTAACTGAGCGCTCTTTTCTCCTTTCTTCAGTTTATCAATGGGATAGAATGTCATCATCAAAAGATCTTTTTCTATGTCTCTTGTTGTAACAATATGCGTGCCCGCAGCTCTTTCGGCAAACCTGACCATTTCGTCTGTGGCTTCTTCTCTTGGAATCTGTGCTAATTTTCTCTTTTCCATGTGGCGGCCTCCTATAGAAGATCGAACAGTGACATCTGACCGTTCAGGCCGCTGCTTTTTGTACTTGTTTTTTCTGTTTTCTGCTGCTTAGAAGCAGCATCTTTTTTCGCTGGCTTTTCGGAAGCCTCAGAACCATTCTTTGTTTTCTGGACATCTTTCCTGTTTTCTGCGACTTTTTTAGTTGATGCTTCAGCCTTCTTGGTTGTCGCAGGCTTTTTACCTTTTTCTTTTTTGACAGGTTCCGGTTTTTCATACTTGTGGTAATAATCTTCAGCCCATTCGTAAACAACACTATCTTCCACATAAGCACTTCTGCCGTTCGACTGCTTTCTTGCCTGCTCGATAATATAGTTAAAGCACTTACTCCAGGTCTTTCCTTCCTGCATTACGTCCTCAGCAAGCCCCTGATCCTCTTCGCATCTTTTCAACAAATAAGCAATGATCGGATCCGCAAAATTCTTCTGGGTTGCTTTTTTCTTTTCAGCTTCCAGTTTTTCTTTAGCCTTCTGCTTTACCGGCTTTGCATTCTCAATTTCTGCAGCTCTAATTTCCTCTTCTGTTGGATCCGCCATTCCTGTAAGAATCTCAGCAAGTGAAGCTTTCCCCAAATACACAGTATCCTCTGCTTTCACTTCATTGCCGCTCTCGTCCTCTAATTTGCTCTCTGGTAGTTCTGTTTCGTCCTGCCCTATCGTTTTACTGTCCACGTCCGTTTCCGTCTCTAAACGGTCGATTTCAGCAGTGTCCACTTCCTGTTTTAACTGTTCTGACATTTGTATTCTCCTTTCTCGAAATCAAAATGAAATGTTATCTGTTCCGGTGCTCTTCCAAATAAGGTAGGGCGCCGCTGTCTGCGTCTGAGAATCTGAAGTTGTCTCCTCATGTTCCACTCCGGTCTGAAATAAAATGGCATGTACCAGAATTCCTGTTCAGGTCTTTCCTCTGGCATAAGTGTATTGCCTGCTACTGGATTTGATAGTGTGTTTGCAACTGCTACATATCCTGGACAGCCAAGAAGCGACAACTGTATAAAACACATTTGTGCAGTTACCCGGTCAATATCATTTGCAACAAACAGCACTTGAGTCTGGTAATTAAACCCTTTTCGGCGAAATGTATTCGCCGCTGCTATAAGTGTTGCTCCGGCTCCGCAGGCAGGATCGTTAACAGATACCCATTCTTTGTTCTGCAGTTTCTGCATATTGTCATGTATCGTCAACTCTGCCATGCATCTGCAGACATTATACGGTGTGAAAAACTGGCCTTTCCAGTGATTTCCCAGTTCGAGGCTCATGTATAACCTCCCAAGGAAATCCTGATCTGGATTTCTTTCCAGTGCTTCAACTACAATCGCAAAGCACTTGGCCGGCTTCTCCACTCCTCCAAGGCGTTTGATGCACTCTGCATACTCTTTTTCCCTTGCCGTATGTCTCGACAATGACTTATCTACTGCATTTGCAAGTGTACATGCCATTGCCGCCATAAGATCCGCCCACACCTGCCACGAACTCCTGCTGATGCAGAGCTGCCTGAACACATCCAAAAACTCTTTTTCGGTCCCTGTAATCTTTTCTTCATTCACGATTCAACAACTGCCTTTCATACTCTGCAAAGTCATAATCTCTCTGGTGAAAATTATTAAAGCGGTTTTGAGAAACAGGCTTTGGCTTATCCGGCACACGAGATGCTTCATCCTGATCTCTTGATATCCAACCTGTGATAAATCGTTTGATTCCCCTCGGGGTCTTTTTATTTTTCGGGTGTGAACCCAACCACCCACGCATACTGCGTAATGCCTGTTCTACATCAACTGCCGGATATAGTTCTTTAAGCTCTTTGACATATTCTTTTGTCACCAGGTAATCATCCCCATTGATCAACGGCAGTTTGATAAATACATCCGCCTGAGCCGGCTCTGTCTCTACCTTCAACTCAGCCTTTGAACAGGATGGCTCTATCTCCGCCTTCGGTTGCGGCTGTCCGGAGTTCACCTCCGGGCAAATGTATTTATTCTCTATCTCTTTATCTTTATCTATCTCTATCTCTTTCTCTACGTCACTGAGGTGTAACTGTTGCGTCACACCAATGTCACATTGTGACGTTTTTTTATCTCTAAGACGTCTCATTCTTTCAGCGCTTGCGCTTTCAGATCCCACCATTCTGGAACACTCTGTAAGCTCATATTCGCTTTCGTCTATCAGTTGCAGGAGTCCCTGAGCCATAAGAAACTGGACTGTGACTTTTACGTTTTCCTCTTCTTCGTCAAGTTCAAGTGCAATCTCTTCTGTAAAATTCTCTTCTACTCCATCGAAGAAGAGTTTTCCCTCATTTTTCAGAGATACCAGCAACATCTTGAGATAGATAATTGTGTATGTATCGCCTCCGGCAATTCTGCGGAGTTTTTTGATCGGCTTCTGCCGGAAGAAATCCTCCGGCAGCTTAAGCCAATAGTATCTTTTTCCCATAGACGCCTCCTTAGTAAATGACCTTAGAGCCGTCTTCTGTTTTAATTACGGTTACAGACTGATTGAATCGAGCTTTCATAGCATCATCATGGGTTATTGCCATAATTTTCACATCTGGATACCTCTGTCTGATTGTTTCCAGAGCATCTACATAGGCCTGAGTTCCATCATCGTCGAGAAATGGAGGTTCGTCTATAAACAGCATTCCGAGCTGGATACCTGCGGACGTTGCTTTAATCTCAGACAATGCAAGGATAATAGCAAGTGAAGCCTTTACCTTTTCCCCTCCGGATTTCGAAGCATATGGGAGAGTTGTCTTTCCGTACTCATTGATCAGTACGTCCAGGGTAGCTCTGTCACCGTCTTTACCTTTGACGGTACGTTCCATCACAAATTCCACTCCCATAGTTCCGCCTGTCATAGATCCAAGGATATTGTTTGCAGTATCAGTAATGTGAGGAATAATATTTCGGATGATCTGATGCGGAACTCCGTCCTGTGAAAATGCCTGCTTTAATGCTTCGTAACAGTCCGCTCTGCCAGCAGCTACTGCAA
>ERZ857965.2882-NODE-2882-length-13791-cov-31.915769_pt1 | contig 13791 bp, 9 predicted proteins | sample MGYA00519758_ERZ857965 | MGnify/ENA primary metagenome ERZ857965 (study PRJEB31778, sample SAMEA3449381) | human gut metagenome | biome: human gut; feature: human-associated habitat; material: faeces | place: United Kingdom | collected 2010/2012 ... | reverse complement strand
TTTGGAGGAAGATAATGTCCGATGTGACCTCTGTGCCGGCAGCGGCCTTGAAGGTGTCGTTCGGCAGACGGATTGCACCGAGCAGGTCGGCTCTCTGGGCAATATACTTTCGGACATTGGGGTTTTCCTTATCCAGCGTACCCTTTGAGGTGATGAAGGCGATTACGCCGCCGGGTCTCACCTTATCCAAGGTGCGGGCAAAGAAATAGTCATGGATGAGGAAGTTGTGCTTATCGTAGCGCTTGTCGGGCACCTTGAACTGCCCGAAGGGGACATTGCCGATTGCGGCGTCAAAGAAGCTGTCGGGAAGATTTGTACTCTCAAAGCCCTGCACCGCGATGCTATTTTTCTGATACAGCTGCTGGGCGATCCGCCCGGAAATACTGTCCAGCTCCACGCCGTAGAACTTCGCGTCATTCATGCTTTCGGGAACAAGTCCCATAAAGTTTCCGATGCCGCAGGAGGGCTCCAGCACATTGCCGGTCTGGAAGTGCATATTCTCCAAGGCACTGTACACCGCCTTGATCACTACGGGCGGCGTATAGAAGGCCGTCAGCGTGGATTCTCTCGCCGACGCATATTCCTCATCGGAAAGCACATCCTTCAGCTCGGCATAATGGGGATTGTCCTCCTTGAAGAACTCAGAGAGACCGCCCCAACCCACATAGTCGGCAAGTACGCGCTGCTCGGTGGGTGTTGCCAATCGGTTTTCCGCATCCAGCTTATTCAGAAGCTGAATGGCACGGATATTGTGATAGAACCGTTCCAGCGGCGTGCCCACGCCGATATCATCGCTCTCGATTTGGAAGTTGGTTCGGTACTCGGTGTTGATCTCCGGGTGCAGCACATGAGGCGCGATCTTGGAAGGCCTTTTCACTTGTAGAGGCGGGGCAAGCGATTCTTTCCGGTCATGCAGCAAGGCCTCCGCATTGGGGTAGGTCACGACCTCGCCGTCTTTGACGGTGCTGATGGGCAGAGCATCCAATTCTTCGTCCGTTAGGCTCTCAATTTTGGAATCGTCTTCTGCCAAATCTTCCGTTTCTCTGAATACCCGTGTGCCGTCCGCACCAAACTCCGCCTCATATCGGTCAGTCTCTCGCGCTGCTTCCCGGTCTGCCTCTAAAGATAGAATATCCTCGTGAATCTTCAGGAGGTTTTCCGGCGTGAACTCGATATAATCGCAGTCCATCTCATAGTCATTTTCAGCTTCCATGAAGAACGGAGTATAGATGTCCGCAAGGAACTGATCCGACATTTCTTCAAGATCATTTCGGAAGTCGGCGGCGTTTTCCGGATGGTTGGCAATGTCATACTGCTCGACAAGCTCTTCAAAAACAGAGAAATCAAGATCACCGGAAACATACTGTCCACCTGCATCTGCATCGGGATTGAAGTAAATCCAGTGAACCTTGTTACTGCCGGTGTCAAGGGATATTCTCGCCTTCGTATTGTCTGCGACAGGGGGTTCTTCCACGACTTGCAGCAGCTTGTCATTCAGCGGATTTTCTTTGAGCCGGTTATCGAACTCCTCACGAGGCAGCTCCTTGTTAAACAGCGGGAACTGCGTATCAAAGAGGACGACCTTCTTCTCGTCAAAAGACAGTAGCTCGTATTCCTGTGTGCCGATATAGACCGTGTCACCAAGATGATAGCGGTATTCCTTCCGGGACTCCGGTGGAGGGTTCAGCTCATCAAAGGTCGGTTCAAGGGACTTTGCCACATCGCTGTTTAACGCTTCCAGCATGGCTTCGCATCGTGCGGTCAGGTGCGTGTTGTCCGCAATGATCGAATTCATTGCCTCGCACATCATGGGGAGGATGAAGTCACCCTCTGCTGTACGGGCGTGCATTTTCTTATCGCCCACGCTGAACGCACTCCAGCAGCTTGAGAGATAGTACAGATTCAATGCTTTGCTTTCCTCACCAAGCTGCGTCACAAAGTCATTGTAATCATAGATAATCGACCGGAACTCCTCAGAGATTTCGCCTCGTTTCCTCCGAGCTTCTGCCTGCTCCCGGTAGGCAGGATAGTTGTCCTTTTCGGCCTGACTCAAATAGCGGTCGGCACGGATCAATTCCCCGATCCGCTTCTCGACCTTATTCCACCGCAAAAGCAATTCTGCATCGGGCCGAGAGATTCTGCCTCTGCTGATTTTGATTCCTTTAGCGTCGTGGCTTTCATCGAGATTTCTGCCGGAAACGGCAGGATACGCGCCGCCGGTACCATATTCGTTTTTCAAAAAGGTGATATTGTTCTCGGAAGAATCCTGTTTGAGAAACTGCTCATAGATGCGGAATTTGCCCTGATGGATGCCGCTGCCCCGTGCCAGAATGGCGTCGATGTCCTCCTGAGAAATAGCAAAAGCGGAGGATTTTTCTTCCTCCGCTTCTGCGATAATTTCCTGCTGCTGTTCAACTGTGGGGAGCGTTACGCGTAGATCAGGTCGTTCAGAATCACTTCCTCCGCCGAGTGACGAATGGAATTCATCATCTGCACCCATCGCATCTGATCCTCCGCCTTCAGCTGCTCCGTCACTCCGTTCAGCGCCTTCATCTGCTCGGTCAGGTCGTCCAGCATCTTCTGTGCCTGCCGGTCCACCTCCTCCAAATGACTGTTCAGTGTTCCGTTCAGCAGCATCCCGGTGTAGATCCCATCCCGGTGCTCGCGGAGGAATGTCCGCCGCAGCATTCCATACTTCCCAAGCTTCGGGCTCTCCGGCACGGTCAGATCGGGAATCAGATAGTCCCCCTGCATCGTATAGGTCAGTTCCATGTTCGTTGCTCCTTTCCTTGTTTTCTGTTCGGTTCTTATGATACGCAGAAGGACCGGTCTGCGCAAATGTGCGAATTTTCCGCTTTTCCTCCTTCTCCATTTCCTTGACGGTTTCGCCCATTTCACGGATGACCATCTCAGAAATATCGCTGACTGCGGCACCGAGCACGGAGATAACCTCCACGGTGTTGAAGTCAAAGAGGTGGCTGAAATCCTCCCGGTCAAAATACTGCCTCGGCTCATACCCCGCACGGGAGAGCGCCATAAAAGCGACGCTGCTTTTCAGCGAGGTTTTCAGCCACGCTTCAAGGCTTGTGTCGTCCAGCTCCTCCAGAAAGCTGCCGGCTTTGACAGCGTTCAACTCCATGAGATAATCTGAAAGATTGTCCTCCACGGCATAACCGGAAATATCTATGAGAAGGTGCGGGAAATCTCGCGGCTCCTCCACATCACCGAAGCTGGCCTGAAGGCTTTCCGATACCGCATATTCGTACTCCGGTTTCATCTGCCAAAGGGTGATGTTCCTTCTGGCACGGCTGTTGGTGTCGGAGATATCAAAGACATGTCTCAGCTTGTAGGGAACATCTCTGTCGATCAGCAGCGCGATGCCTTTCGTGCCCTTGTTTACCCATCTGCCGAGTTTATTCCATGTGTCGATTTCCGCACACGCCGTTGCATCCGGCTTCTGCGCATGGATGAGCAGCTGCTCCTTAAAGCTGTACTTGTAGTTGTTTGCCGCCGTAATCAGAAAATCGGTATATCGATCGGCATTGGAGGCGATATTCCTGGCAGTCTGGGACGCCATCTCCAAAATGATTCTGTATTTGCTCGGCATGGGAACTCCCTCCTTATCTTACTTTGATCGTGACCTCAACGGTCTGCGCATTCTCTCCAAGGATCGATGCAAATAAAAGCCCGGTCCTGGCGTTGGACACCTTGGTCACAAGCTCATTTAACCGGCAGACGGTGGTGTTGATCTCTTTTTGGTTGTCTGCGTAATAGTAGCCCGTTTCATCGCTGCAAATAGGAAAGCCATCCTGCCGCAAGGCACTGATCTTGCGGCGAATATTTCGTCCGTCAAGCAGAAACAGCTTTTCAAGCTCCTTGCTGTGGATGGCATTTTCTTTGCCAATATGATTTTTACGGAGATACTCGCAGATGGCTTTCTTCTTATCCATAGCTTCTCCTTATCTCACAGGTTCGTGGTCTTTTTGCTTATGAACCGCCGGTGGATTCTTCTCCATGTACTCCTTCACGGTAGTAAGCGTGCCCTCATAGTTCCAATCGTTTTCAGGATCAATGTCGCGGTAGGCGTTTCTCCCATCCGATCGGGGCTCCAAGCGAATGGGTCTATTGGAAATCAACGTTCCCCAATGATTCACCATGATCCAGTTGGCAATCTGAACCGGCTCGCCCTGTTGGTCATCATCGTGGCGAACCTCGTACATATACATGCCCTGCGGAACAGTGTCACGGTCTACCCGCAGGCAGGTAAAAAGCATGGGATGCCCCAGAACGGTTACATCCTCAAATTTCTCTGTCATGGCATTTACCCTCATCGTGCTTCACCCCTTTCCTTCGGCTTTCTGTGGGAACTGTCCTCTATGAAAAGTCCTTTTGGCAGTGTATCCAGGTCGTTCAGAAACGCACGAGAAATCGTCTTGCCGTTCCGGTCTCGGTAGAGAACGACGCACAGCGGCTCTCCGTGATAGAGCGACTCCTTCAGGTCTTCCAGGAAGCGCTGCTCATCGCTGTACGCAACGCTGCTGCATACTTTTCCGTTGAAAGCCAAATAGTCCAGTCTGGCAATATAACTTTCGCTCGGCAGTGCGTGGTTCATCGTGCTTCACCTCGCTCTCTCTGCCTGGTTGGAAAGCTCCAGCCGTACACTTTTCCGATCTCATCGCCAAGCCTGCGGGTGACACGGACAATGTCTGCCCTGGTGGCTGTGCCGTTGTAGATTTTTTCCTTGAGCCGGTCTTTCTGCGCCTGGGAAACATTGTCCTTATATACCCGATAGAGATAATGGTTTGTGCCGTCATGGTGGGTGTCATCGCACCGGAAGTCTCCGTTTCGGTCCACATACCATGTGGTGTAGTCGTAATCAGAGTAAAGGCAGTCCCGGATATTGCCGCTGGGAATTTCTTTGTATCCCGTGCGCCTGCCATTCCAAAGCCCCAGATCGGCAACAACCAGTATCGGCTGCGAAAGCTGGATGTCCAAATTCAGGCGTTCGTCCTCAAGATAATGCCCATTTTCCTCATACATCATGGCGACGCGCTCGTCCTCGGAAAGCGTCGGATATTCTTCCTCCATCCAGTCTTTCCACTCCTCATAGTCAAGGTCGGCATTAGACCAGATGCGATAATCGTCCTTACTCATCGTGCATCACCTCTGTCCTTCGGCATCACGGGCTTTCCGTCTGCGTCATAATTTCTCGGGTCTGCGGCGGGCACCTGAAAGCCGAACATAGAGCCGGCCTTCATCGCTTCTTCCTGCGCCTTGCTGACGCCGAGCTTTGCATTATACTCATTCGCGATGCTCCGGGCTTCGTCCTTGTCGGTGACGGGAATGTCCGTCTTGAAGTAGCCCTTTTCGCCGCGCTTGATGATAATGATTTCGTCGCTGCCGGAAAGAACGCTGTAGCACCGCTCGGGCAGGTTGTCCCGAACCGGCTCGCAGGTATGGCCGCCATATTCCATGCGCTCGGCAAACTCGCAGATGTGATAGAGGTTGCTCCCGATCTCCACATGGTAGTCGTCGATATAGCGGCAGGTGCGGATCTGATCTTCATTCCACGAATAGTGGATTTTTACCTTGCCGCCATCCGGAATGCGAAACAGCTCCTTGTAATGGCTGTCAATAAAACGGATTCCTTTCTCTGCGTCCTTCAGGTGCTGATTGAGCCAATCCCGGCGATAGCAATAGCAGTACAGGTTGTATTCGCCTCTGTCCGGGTTCAGGCGCAGAAGATAGGCATATTTTTCGGTATCCACACGAACGCCATAGTAGCCCGGCTCCTCCTGCATCCGGCTTTGGGGTGTGCAATAGCAGTACTTGGCAAGCGCCCTGCGGTTATGAAGAATGTCGCCTTCCTCACGCAGAGAGTTGATGACTTCGTCAAACTCCGCCTTGAACTCGTCGGTTTTCAGCTCTTCCCGGAAATCAAACCAACTGCTGAAAAAGCCGTTGCCGTCCGTGTCCATATCAGCCCGGAGGTGGCCGATCAGTCCGGTTTGCATGGAAATTTGCGTGCTCTGACGGAAGGTATATTTGTCCTCCGCCTCGATCATTGCTCTTTTTTCATACTCGATCATCTTGCGTCACCTCTTTCTTTAGTCGGTTTCTTTTCCTGCGCGTGCATCTCTTTCGCTTTCTCCAAGCCCTTCTGCGCCCATTCGGGAAGGCGCTTTTCCTCCATGACACCGAGAAAATCCGTGCGATAAAAGGAGGTCTTTCTCCCGTCGTACAGAGAAATGCAGCAGCAGGTACGGCCTCGCGCATTGGCCTGCGCGCCGAAGCCGCCGGTACACAGCATAAGCTGGTGATTGGCGTGGCGGAACTCAGGCCGGAGAATGCTGCCCTTGACGACAACCACCTTGTTCTCAATGGAATCTTTGTAGGAAACCGGCGCGCAGCTTTCTGCCATGAGTTCCTCATTTATGCCGACCTCCTGACAGGCTCTCTCGTTTTCCTGAATAATCTCCTCGGCTGCATCCGCTACGCGCTGTCCGAACACCTTTGCAATCTCTGCAAAATCGTCGCTGACCAGCACGCCGGAATAGCGCTCGAAAATGGCGTTGGTCTCTACGAAGCAGCACATATACCGTTCATCCTTGTCGGCGTTGGGATTCTCGCCCAGAGCAATATCCTTGTGCCCAATATACATGGAATACTTTACGGAGTAATCTCCGATTTTTCTTGTCTCTTCCATAGCGTCTCCTTTTATAAGCGGGGCGGCATCTGTAAAAAGATGCCGCCCCTTGCCGTTTTACTTTCTGTTCTTCAGGCGAAGAACGATCAGCCCTGCGATGATAAACACCACAAGGCCGATGCCGATGATAACCTTAACGCTCATGCTTGCCTACCTCCTTCTTTTTGCGGAAGGTAAAGAAAGCCGCCGCACCTGTGCCGACTGCGGAGATACCGGCAAGTGCTGCCCAAAGAGGCATATTGGTGGTATCTCCGGTCTTGGGGATATCCGTAACAGGCTTGAGCTTGTTATGGAACTTGGCAACGACCGTCTTTCCTTCGTGAACGGTTACGGTGACATTTGCGGGAAGCTCATACTTTTCGTTGGCTTTGTTGGATACCTCGGAGATCACATAATCGCCGATGCGCAGCCCCTCGATGTGGATCTGACCCTTCTCATCGGTCACAAAGTCCTTGCTGAAAGCATTGCCGGTGATATCCGAGCCTTCCACGCGGAAGGTGAAGCCCTTCAGTATGCCATCCTCCGAAGTCTTTTCAATACGGATGCCTCCGGTCTGTGCCTGGTTGACAAAGCCCTTTCCGGCCTCGGTTTCCACGATGACCGTTTTGCCATCTTCCTTAATGGAGAAGCTGTAGGTTTTCTCATCAAGGAAGAAGCCCTTGGGGGCCTCAGTTTCCTTCAGCGTGTAATCGCCGTAGGGCAGATCATCCAGCTTGTAGACGCCGTCGGACAGCTCCTCCATCTGGCCCACAAGCTTTCCGCCACGGTATACCTCAAAGACTGCGCTGCTCAGGTGATGATCGGGATAGTCTTTATCCACCTTGGTCAGCTGAACGCTGCCGCGAATGAGCTTGTTGGTGATCTCGATCTCGATCACAGCGCTGTTCTGATCTACCTTCACAGCATAAGGCGTGTCATCCATCACATAGCCCTCCGGCGCGGCGATTTCACGAACCACATACTCGCCATAAGGGATGTCCGCGAAGGTGAAGCTGCCGTCCTCTGCGGAAACAGTGGTCAGGATAGGCTCGGTGCCGTCTGTAAGGAACAGCCCGATGGTAGCCCCGGCCAGCGCCTTGCCGTCCTCATCCTTCTTCATGCCATGGATCTCTCCGTAGATCATCTCGTTGGTAATGCTCTTTCCGTCATTGACGGCAAGCTCCACAACGGGGATTTCCTGACCGGCATAGGCGAAGGTCACAGGGTACTTCTCATCGGAGAGGATGTAGTGGCTGTCGGTGCTGATTTCCTTGACATAGTAGCTGCCGAAGGGAACATCGCTCTTGAGCACGGCTTTCCCGTTTTCGTCAAGGGACATGATCTCGATGAGACCGTCCACAGGAATGACAGAGCCGTCTGCTGCGGTAAGCTCCTCGGCGGCATAGAAGCCGAAGGTCACGGCGGAAAGCTCGTTATTCAAACCGATACCGAACTGCTTGTTCTGCTCCAGCAGCTTGGAAAGAGAAATCCGCGCCTTCTGTCTGTCATTGCAGAAGCTGGCAGCGGTTTCGGTGATCTCAATCTCCTGCCCGGCATAGACAAGCTCTGCGGTATTGGCGTCCTTGTTAATGACCATGCCGTCGGGGGCTTTCATCTCGGTGATTTCGTATTTTCCCAGATACAGCAGCTTGCTTTCCGCCGTGCCGTCTGCGCCGGTAGTCACCGTATCCACCACCTCGCCGGCGCTGCAGCGCAGCGTACCGTCCGGAGTGTAGATGTCCTCTGCTGCCTTGATCTCATAGGTTGCTCCCGCAAGTCCCTGCATCGTATAGACCGGCTGATAGACCCCGTCCGCCGCCGTAACAGAGGCAAACACCTCGCCGGTTTTGGAAATCTTGATGATGCCCTTCTGTGCGTAATTGCCCAGCTTCACTGCAACGACCGTCACACCGCTTTCCTCGGTGGAATTCTCTTCGGCCACATCGAACTTAACCGCCTCATGACTGAGCACATAGCCGTAAGGGGCAGAGACCTCCTTGAGGGAGTAGCCCTTGCCAAACTCCAGCTTCTCCGGCGTGATAAGCATGCCGGCGTCATTGGTGTAGAAGGTGTCGATGGTGGTAACCTCCGGATAGGTAAAGGTCATTTCCACCTTGGAGCCATCTGGACGAAAGATCTGGAAGCCCGCACCCGCATAGGGAATGGTATTGCCGGTCTCCGCGTCCACCTTGATGACCTTAATGAAGGACTCGAAGTTGGCATTGTTGATAAGGTAGCGGTAGGTCTCGCCGTCCTTGGCAATAAACACATCAAAGTCGCTCATCAGCTCACGGCCCTCCCAGCCGGAGACCTGATGCACGGTGTACACGCCGTAGGGCAGGTCCTTGCTCTTGGCAAAGCCGTTTCCATCGCAGGTCAGATAGTCCCGCTCCGTATCCTTTGCCGCCTCATAGCTGCCGGCAGATTTCAGATAAACGGCGAATACTGCACCCTCCTCGGGAGTTTCGATCTGCGTATCGCCGTTATCCGAGTGCTTGATGATGGCGATATTGCCCTTCTGCACCTGCTCGGTTGCAGCCACAGCAGGTGCAGCGTTCAGCTCAACGGTGTAATTGGCCGCCTCTGCACCGACAGGATAAATGGTGCTGTCCAGCAGATAGCCCTCGGAGGGGCTGATCTCACGAATCGTCCAGTCGTCGCCGCAGACATAATAGCCGGTGGTGAACTGGCCGTTCTCGTCGGTGTAGTAGGTATCCACAAGCTGATCGCCCTTATAGATGCCGTAGGCGGCACCGGCAAGCGAAGCGTCGCCCTGCGCCGTTCCGACCTCACAGTCACTCTTAGTGACGGTGACATTGAATTTCTTGAGGATGTTGGAAAAGCTCTTATTGGTTACACTGTTCCATTCCACTGCGGCGCTCTGACTGTTGGGAATCACATAGCGAATGGCGGTGTCCATCTCCTCCAGCGTGTAGCCGGTGCCGATAAGAACATCCTTGAAAGTCGCCACACCGTTTTCATCGGTGACGGCGTATTCATCTACAGGAAGGCCGCTAAGGGAGGTTCCAAAAAGGTGGAACTTCACACCCTGGTTCAGTCCGTCCTCGGAGGTCTTGGTCACGGTCAGATCACCGCGGCGGAGTATATTGTTGAAGGAAACCGTCGCCGTCTGCCCGGCGAGCACGGTAACACGGTGGCTTTCCTGGGGTACATACTTGTCGTAGCTCTGTTCAGTGACGGTATAGATACCGGGCATCAGATTGTCGATGTGAATTTCACCGTTTCGGTCGGTGGTAACGCTCTGATTGACGCCCTCGCCGGTGATGGTGAAGGCAATGCCATCCACCTTGCCGTCCTCGCTGGTCTTGATGATTTTAGCGCCGCCATAGCTGACCTTCAGATTCAGAAAAGCTGTGACCGGGTCGCTGACCGTAGCACTGTAGGTGACCACATCCTGCATGGTGCCGTCCGGGCCATAGTGCCCATCGCTCCACACCACAACACCCTTACGCAGAGCCTCCTTTTCGGCAGTGACCCGGAGCGTAGCATTAGGCGCATTCTGAGTTGAGATCGTCAGCACATTCCCCTGAACAGAGAAGGACACACCTGTTTGGTTAGCAGAGAAACGGTAATTGCCCAGGACGCCGTTGGTATCTGTCAGCGTGGCCGAATAGCAGCTGCCGTCCCAGTTCAGCTCGACAGTCTGTGCCTTGCCGGTACTTCTGGCCATGAAGCTGGGAACGATGGTATGCTTCTGCACGCTGTCCTCAATGCTGTCATAATAAGCGGAAAAGCGGCTGTACAGCGGGTGGCTGGTGCGGTAAACGGATTTCACTGCGTCGGCACTGCCGGGGTCCACATGGTTGAAGTTGGCATCCCGCTCTCCAACGACCGTTTCCCACACTAACGCCTGGGTGGCCATCATGTGTGCCAGTTTGTCGGCATCCGCATCATTCTGCGATCTCCACGAGGTGGAAAGATTGCCCTGATAACCGTACTGCATGATCCGGCCCAGCAGGGTTTTGATGGTGTCAGCGTCGATGGTGCTGTTGCAGTCGGACGGGTAGTTCTTCCAATAATCCTCGCCATGGCGGGAATATGTCTTGCCCAGCAAGCGGGGCACGCCCGGCTCAATGCAGTAGCAGGCCTGTCCATCGAAGGAGCCGATGGTGTGCAGCGTGGTCATCCAGGTTGCCTCGCCGGAGGTCCAGCCATTCATGTAGTGAAGCTCATCGTGACCCCATGTGCCGCTGTAATCCAGATTGGCGTCCCCGTCTCTGGGGAACCCTACGGAATAGGACTCAGCGGTTTCTCCGGCAGTCGAGGCAGCAAAGGCCGTAGTCGTGCCGATGCCCATGAGCGCGGTGAATGTCATCAGGACTGCAAGCAGTCCCGATATTCCCCGTCTGAAAATGCTTGTTTTCATATTAGTTTTATTCCTCCTGAAATTGAATTTTGGCATGAAAAAGCGCCGTATTTCTACGACGCTTCTCAGTGTGGTATAAAGTTTTATGCGTACCCGATATAAATCAGGTAACTGCCTGTGCCGATGCATTCGTACCAAATACAGATATCCGTGATACTCTCGTCCTCGGCATATCGCTTCAAGCGCGAGTTAATGTCTCGCTCCAGATAGATGCAACCCTGATCTGCGGTGATCGGATTGTCCCAGCATTCTGTTGCCGAGTTCTCCAAGGTCAGTCCCAAGCTCACCGCCGTGCTTTTTGCGTAGGAAATCCAGTAGTCGATATCAAATGCAGGTTCAGGCTCCGGCTCGGTTATCGTAGGAACGGACGGTTCCTCTTTCGGACTTTCTGTTTCCTCCGGCTCCTCCGGAAGCACGGGTGGCTGCTTGGCTTCTTCCGATACCGGCGCGTTCGATTCCGTGGGTGCGCTTACCGGCTCAGAAGAAATAGCAGGGCAGCTTTCGTGTTTGTCCTCATTAGATGTGCAAGCTGCTGGATCGGCGGCTTCTGTCGGGGCTTCTGTGGGAGCGTTTGGTTCTGTGGATACCGGCTCAAAGGAAGCAGGCGTTTCTTCCTGTGGCGTTGGAGCTTTCGGTGTGTTTCCTGCCGTTTGCCCTTGCAGAGGCTCTGCGGCGCATCCGGAAAGCAATACGGCAAGTAGGAGCGCACACAACATGAGATTCTTTTTCATGGGATGACCTCCAATAACTGTTTTTTCTCATATTGTACGAATGCACTTGGTTTTCTTCAATTGTGCCGCCTGTATATTTTCCTTTTGAGCTGGTATTGCCGGTAAATGAGGGGGAGAGTGTGAGAGGGGGAACGGCGCTGACGCAGCGTCAAAAGGGTAGACTGCCCCCTTGGCGAAGAACCTATCTTGCGTCATTCCGACTTTTCTGCCGTTCCTGATACCGGTGATAATATTCCAGCGCTTTTAGAATATACTCACCGGTTTTTTCGTAGGGAATGCTGGCGGGGATAAATCTTCTGGCCTCAGCGTACTTGATGTTGATCTTCTCCCTTTGGTTCGGCTTTTCCTCGCTCATAATCGACTCGATGACCTCGTTGTTCAGCTTTCCGTCCTGAGAGAACCGCTTCAGCTTGATGGCCTGGGCGAGGGACGGCGTGGCATCTGCGTAGGCGATTTGCTCCAGCAGGGCGCTCTGTTCCTCCTTTTGCAGGTACGAAAGCTCCACCGCCGGTCTGAATGCAATGCGTCCCTCGTCAACCAAATCCAGAAGCTCCGGAATGAGCTCTGTAAGACGAATATAGCGCCGCACCTGTTCGCGGCTTTCACCGTGCTCACTGCCCAATTCTTCGTTAGACCGGGACTTTGACACCACTGGTGTCGAAGTTAAATCACTGCGCTGTCCCTGTCGGTTCATAGCTTCCAGCCTCATCTTGTACGAAAAAGCTTTTTCACTGGGCAGTATCACAGAGCGCTGCAGGTTCGATTCCACCATTAGAATGATGGCCTCGTCGCGGGTCATCTCCCGCACCTCGGCCTTCACGGTATCAAACCCGGCAAGCTCGCAGGCTTTCTTTCTGCGATGCCCCGATACGATCTCGTACCGCCCGTCTTCCTTCGGTCGGAGCGTGACAGGTGTGATGATCCCGCGCTCCTTGATGCTCTGGACAAGCTGATCCATGTCCTCATCCAGCTTCACCTTGAAGGGGTGATCGGGGAAATCGTCGATCTCCGAGAGGGGAATGTCATAAATGCGCGGGAGCTTGTTTTCCTTTCGCTCCGCGTCATTCATGAAAAGCTCATCGTACCCGGTCAGGCCCAGATCGATTTTTTGCACGCTCTTCAAGATCTGTCACCTCCTTTGTGAGTGCCTCATACGCTGCTGCGACCTTGCCGTTCCTGTCGTGAGAGAAGATGCTTTCTCCGGAAAGACTGCACTCCGCAGCTCTTACCGAAAATGGAATTTCGGAACGGAACACGCGGATGTTCTCTCCCACGGTGGAACGAAGCGAGGAAATAATCGCCTTGGCGTTGTTGGTGCGGTTATCCACCATCGTCAGCAAAATGCCGTCAATCTTCAGTCTTGGATTGATCTGCCGCTTGATCTTTGAAATGGAGCGCAGAAGCAGGTTAAGACCTTTGGTTGACAGGAAGTTCGGCTGAGACGGGATAATCACACTGTCTGCCGCAACCAGTGCATTGACCGTCATCATACCCAGCGAGGGCATACAGTCAATCAGAATGTAGTCGTAGCTCTTTCTCATGCCGTCGATGGCATTCTTCAGAACATACTCGCGGCTCATAACATTGAACAGGCCCGTTTCCATACCGGAAAGCTCAATGTTCGAGGGAAGCAAGTCCACACCCTCCTGGTGCCGGATAATTGCACCCTCCGCAAGCGGCTCATCATCAATGACCGACTGCATAAGGGACGACAGCGATACATCCAGCTCGTCGGGGTTCTTTATGCCGAGGCTCACGGTTAAGCTGCCCTGCGGATCAGCATCCACCAGCAGGACCCGTTTCCCGGAGCTTGCAAGTCCCACACCGAGATTGACTGTGGTCGTCGTTTTGCCAACGCCGCCCTTCTGATTCGTGATGGCGATCACCTTACAGTTTTCCATGGGGTTTTCCTCCTTTCTCTTTATTTGAATCATTTCTGATCCACGAAAGCCTCAAAATACCTTTTGGGGCTTTCGTCGCTGCATTTC
>ERZ857965.2880-NODE-2880-length-13797-cov-29.429996_pt1 | contig 13797 bp, 9 predicted proteins | sample MGYA00519758_ERZ857965 | MGnify/ENA primary metagenome ERZ857965 (study PRJEB31778, sample SAMEA3449381) | human gut metagenome | biome: human gut; feature: human-associated habitat; material: faeces | place: United Kingdom | collected 2010/2012 ... | reverse complement strand
GGACGAAGTCCCCCCTTGACCCCTTTTCGCGATTGAGTTGGTCGCGCTTTCATGCCCCTTCCGCGTGCAGCTTTTTGGTGCTTCGCCTAAGCCCTTGTTTGCTTCCCCAACTTTCCGTGAAGAACCAATAAAAAACAGGCTATGACCCATTCGCCATAGCCTGTTTTGCCTGTACCCCTTATTCCGCCGCCAGCTTCATCAGCGCCGCGGCATAAATCTTCATCGCCTTGACCATCTGCGACACGCGGATGTACTCGTTCGCCTGATGCGCCAAGTCCTCATCCTCCGGGAATGCTGCGCCGTACGCAACGCCCTGCTTGAGCACCTTCGCGTACGTTCCGCCGCCAGTGGCGTGCGGCGCGGCGGGTTCACCCGTCACCTCGGTGTAGGAGTCCAGCAGCGAGCGCACCAGCTTGCTGTCTGCCGGAACGTGATGCGGTTCCTTGATTTCCAGCGAATCGACGTTAAAGCCGGGCAGGTGCGCGCGAATCGCGTTCGTCAGCGCGGACAAATCCGCTGCCACAGGGCAGCGCAGGTCGAGCGACGCCGTCACCTTGCCGTCCTTGATATGCAGGATGCCCATGTTGCACGTCAGCGCGCCGGAAATTTCGTCCGAGCACGCGCAGCCCAGCGACGCGCCGTCGTGCTCCATGCCGACCGCGTCCGCCAGCGTCTTCAGCGCGCCGGTCACGCCCATCTCGCGCAGGAGTACCAGCATCATGCCGATGGCGTTGCGGCGTCCTTCGGGGTACGCGCTGTGGCCGGGGATGCCCTCCGCCGTCACCCACACGCCATCCGCGGTCACCTCCGCCGTGTAGGGAAGCCCGGTCTTTTCGGCATAGGCCGCCACCTTGTCGGCAACCTCCTGACCGCCAGCGATGAGCGCCTTGGATTCGCCGGGAATGACATTCACGCGCTCACCCGTCCACAGCTGCTTGACCTGCAGACCGTCCTCCGCGAGTTTGCCCGTGAAGAAGCCGTGAATCATGCCCTTTTCGGTGTTGATGATAGGGAAGGAAGCGTCCGGGGAGAAGCCGACTTCCGGCATTTCCGTGTGCGCGCAGTAATACGCCATGTCTTCCCAGTCGGATTCCTCGTCACAGCCGAGAATCAGGCGGATGGACTTCTTCAGCGGAATTCCCGCTGCCTTGATGGCGTTCATGGCATACAGCGCCGCCAGCGCCGGACCCTTGTCGTCGCTCGTGCCGCGCGCGAAAATCTGGTCGCCCATGCGCGTCGCGGTGAACGGCGGGGTCGCCCAGTTGTCGCCCGCCGGAACAACGTCGAGGTGTCCCAGCACGGCGATGGCTTCTTCCGATTCGCCCGGCAGGGTGATATCGCACGCATAGCCGTCGAAATCGCGGGTTTCATAGCCGAACGCCTTTGCGTCCGCCATGGCCATATCCAGCATCCGGCGCACATCCTTGCCAAACGGCGCACCGGGCGTGGCTTCGCCCTTCACCGACGGCACTTCCACCCAGCGGCACAGCTGAGCGGCATAGTCCTCCGCGTGCGCATCCAGATAAGCAAATACTTTTTCGTACATGGGAAAATTCCTCCTTGTGCTGAAATCATGGGGTCGAGAATGATATTTCGCGGTTGCAGGCGAAAATTCCTGCTTGATGCGGAAGAAAAAAGTTAAGTGAGACTAACTTAACGCAAATTTTCCCAAAACAATCAAAGCCAAGCCGAAGATAGCCCCAAAAAGTGGCAGCGCCGAAGGGGTCAAGGGGGCGACCGCAGACTTCGTCTGTTTCTATTGCCCCCTTGTCGCCTCCGCAGAGGCGAAATCCCCTGCTGCGGAAAAGACCAGCTATGGTCGGAAATCATGCAGCGTGGTCGCGCCCATTTGGCGCGACAATGTGCAAGCAGCGGGTAGAGCAGCTTGGGGGCGCTCCTGCGGGAGCGCGAAGTTAGTGGCAGGGACGCTTCGCTGCCTGCGCCTTTGTTGGGGGCTTCCTTGGAGTTGGTCGCCCGTGAAACAGTTGGGGCGTTGCCCCAAACCCCACAAGGGACGCTGTCCCTTGACCCTGCAAGGGGCAGACGAAAAGGGACGAAGTCCCCCCTTGACCCCTTCGCGCGATTGAGTTGGTCTCACTCCCATGCTTTGCCCGCGTGTTTATCCTCTTTTTCCCTTCCCTTAATCGTAGTCCGGGAGCGGGGGGAAATCCCGCCCCGACAGCTGCATCAATTCACCCACCGTCACCGGACGCAATCCCTTCACATTGATCCAATTATCCAGCGCCTTATCCAGGACCTCCGCCGTATGATACCCATTGATATGGAACTGCACCACGCACCCGCTCGTCACCCGGTCGCTCGTCACGCGGTACACCATCTGATACACCTTATCCTTATATGCGTCCGACCAGTCGCACGCGTCGATTGCGAACAGGCAGTCCTCTACGCCTTCCGCGCGGGCAATGGCGGTGACGATGCTGTTCGTCGCGCCCAAATGCGCACAGAACAACCGCGGCCGTACGCCGAAAGTCTCTTCGCACAGGTCGTTCAGCTCGCGGATGTTCTCCTGCACACGCGCGTAGGAGACTTCAGTCATGTTGATGAGGTTGTTGCCGTGGCTGCCAAGCTCGTGGCCCGCATCAATGATGCGCTGGATGCGCTCCGGGTTGCGGCGCACGAAATCGCCCGTGACGTAGAATGTCCCCTTCACGCCGTATTTGTCCAGCGTGTTCAGCATGTCAGTCAGCTGCTTTTCTGATGCGCCGCTGCACACAATCATCACGCCGACAGCGGGTTCAGAGGGGGTCAAACGGGTGACACGCGGAAGGCTGATGTCCGAAAACGCGGCGAAGGAATCCGTTTCGTTCACTTTCTCGCCGTCCAGCCAGACAGACAGCTTGTTGCCGCCCAGCATGTCCTCCGTCACATAGACCGAGAAGGTCAGGTCGTAGCGCGGATTGCGCCAGAACGCGCGCTCCAGCACTTCGCCGCGGTGATTGCGCAGCTCCAGATACTTCTCCGGCACAGTTGCGCTGCTTTTGTTCTTGCACGATACGGTGATTTTGATTTCGCGGTCGAGATACCCGACGTAGAATCCGCTCTTGAACGTGACAATCGGCGTAACGACGGGGGTCGTGTCCTCTTCGTTCTCCTCTGCGAAGGCAGCGCCGCCCAGCAGCATCAGCACCATCAGCAGCAAACTCAGCAGTTTCTTCATTTTGTTACTCCTTTTTATCCAACTTTCGTCCGTGGAAACTATGTTTGCAAATGGAAAGTTACCTTAAACCTGCGGGCGCACAACCACCTGAGCGCCTTCCGGCACCAGCGTCGGTTCAACCACAAACCCCGCCGGGACGGACAAAATCCGCAGACTGTCCATGTCCTCCAGAATTCGCTGATTGAACTTCGTCACGCGGCAGCCCTCGATGAACGCGGGGATGATGAGTTCCGTATCCGAACCGATGTACTCAATGACCGAGTAGGTGCTGCCCTTCTCTGCCTGTCCCAGATACGAGCCGACGATGAGCGTATCGCCCTCTGTCATCAGCCCCAGCCCGACGCGCAGGTCACGCGCATAGGCGCTGAAGGGGGCGGGGAGGGTCAGCGCGTTCAGCCGGGAACAGCCCGTCAGCGCGTCATGCCCGATTTCGCGCACGGATGCGGGAATGGCGAGTGCCATCAGGTGTGTGCAGCCGCGCAGGGCTTCGTGGTCGATGCGGGTCAGGGTGTCCGGGAGATTCAAGAATTCCAGCGACGTGCAGTTCATCAGCGCCTGCATGGGCAGGACGGTCAGTGCGTTCGGCAGGTGGACGCTATTCAGCGCGGTGCAGCCCGAAAGGACAGCGCCGCCGACGGCTGTCACAGAATCGGGGAACACGACTTCGCGCAGCGCGGTGCAGGACGCGAACGCGCGGTACTCGATGGTTTCCAGCCCGTCATTCAGCGTGATGCTTGTCAGCGCCGAGCAGCCCTCGAAGGCACTGCCGCCGATGTGGCGGAGCGTTTTAGGGAGCGTGACGGCGGTCAGGTCGGTGCGCATGATGAACGCGCACAGCCCGACGCTCACAACGGGGAGGCTGTCGAGCGTTTCCGGGAGGTTGATTTCGCCGCCTTGCCCGTAGTATTCCATGATTTCCGCGCCGGTGTCGATGGCGCGGTAGGTGTAGTCACCGCATTGCATGGTGTGTACTTCCTTCATTATAATAATATAATTGTGGAGCGTGGCTGCCGGAGTTGGCTGCTTTTCCAATATAGGTCTTTTATGCAGCAACCAGAGGGCAATGAAAACAGACGAAGTCTGCGGTCGCCCTCTGGACTCCTTCGGATGCACTCCCATGTTTCTTGACTTTTATCGAAACATTTTTAGTTACTGCGCAGGGACGCTTCGCTGCCTGCGACCAAGGTGTCGGGCTTGACTTTTCCTTTGGAATGGTCACACGCCCAACAGTTGGGGCGTTGCCCCAAGCCCCACCAGAGGCGCTGCCTCTGGACTCCGCAAGGGACATTGTCCCTTGACCCTTTTTTTGCGCCCCGGCTTGAGCGCGTTTCCTTTATGGTTAATTTTCGCGGCTGAGTGCCGCCAGAACCGCGTTGCGCATCTGTCGAACCACCCGTGTCGTACCGGAATCAACCGTGTTCTGCATCGACAGAATCGTCATCTGCTGTCCGGGGAAGTTGGCAAAGTATGTTCCCAGCCAGCCATCCCAGCCGTATTCGCCCGCGCAAGCCAATCCGGCAATGCGCCCCGGTTCAGCGCAAATGCGCATCAAGTGCCCGTAGCTGTACCCGTCCAGCGAATCCCACATATCGCGGCGAACAGCGTCTTTCAGCTGCGGCTGCGTCATGCAGGCGACTGTCGCGGGCGAGAGAATCCGCCGCCCCTCGTAAGTGCCGCCCGCCAGCAGCATGTCGGCAAAGTGGCTGTAATCCTCCAGCGTCGAAACAAGCCCCGCGCCGCCGGATTCAAAGGCGGGTTCGCGGTCGTAAACACCGACGGCAAGGTGGGTGCTTGTCCACGGCACAAGTCCGTTTTCCGTGCGCTTGTAGGCGGTCACAAGGCGATTTCGCTTGCTTTCGGGAACGTAGAAGCCGGTGTCCACCATGTCCAGCGGCTCAAAAAACTCCTTGCGGAGGAACTCGCCGAAGCGCATTCCGCTGACGACCTCCACCACCGCGCCGAGGATGTCCGCGCAGGTGGAGTAGCGCCAGTGCGTGCCCGGCTGGAAGGACAGCGGCTGCTGCCCCAAGCGGTTGCAGAACTCCACCGTCGGCACACCGCCGCCCGCAAGGATTTCCTGCGTTGCTTCGTCAAATACCTTTGCGGCATACTGCCCCGCCGGGTCGCTGTCGGGGTAGCAGACGCCCGCCGTCATGCCGAGCAGCTCCATCAGCCACGGCGCGCGGGTCGCGGGGCGAATCGTGCCCTGCTTATCGACGACGCGCGCATTTCGGAAGCCCGGCAGATAACGGTCTACGCCGTCCATCAGGTCAATCTGCCCGCGCTCCGCAAGCAGCATCACGGCGGCGGCCGTAATCGGCTTGGATTGGCTGTACAGGCGGAAGATGCTGTCGCGGTGAATCAGCCGCCCCGACGCAATGTCGGACATGCCCGCCTGCGTATAGAGCATTTCCTCTCCGCAGCGCCGCACCAGTACGCTGATGCCCGCGCATTCCTGCGCTTCGACAGCGGAGGCGAGAATATCGGTGACTTGTTCGTGAAGGGTCATGAGAATAACCTCCTTGCATGTTCTTCAGCAATCATTCGTCGTTTTCGATAAAATCCGGCAGCTGATGCAGCGCCACAAAGCTGCTATCCCGATAAATCGCCCGCAGCGACTCCGGCGTGTTCCCCTTGCTGCTGTCCGTCAGCCAGCTGGTGTGCCACACCATGAAGTACGCCCACGGGGCATTCGCCGCGTCCATCTCCGCGCGAGTCGGAATCTGTCCGCACTCGTGGAACACAATCGGCATCCCTGCCGGGGCAAGCGCGGCACATCGCCGGTATAAATCCCCCTGCGCACCGCCCTTGTAGCTGTCGCCGCCGAGAATATCCACCACGTCGTCCCCCGGATACCACGGGCGCAAATCCTCCGTCGCGTCGGAGAAGCCCAGCACCCAAATTAGATTCCGCAGGCCGTGAACATGCGTGTAGCGGTCGTACATCAGCCGCCACAGGCGCACGAAATTCTCCGCGCCGCCGCGTCCCCACCAGAACCAGCCGCCGTCCATCTCGTGGAAAGGTCGCCAGAGAACGGGAACGCCATCTGACTGCAAGCGCTTGAGGTAGGGGACAGCGTGGTCAAGCCCATCCAGCAGACGGCGGTTCGCTTCCGTGCCGTCCACAAAAGCGGAAGCCCAGTCCAGTTCGCTTTCGCGGCATTCGGGGTAACCGGAGAAGAAATCCGCGCCCGTGTGCCAGCAGATGGTGGGAATGCCGCCGCGCGCCCACCAGTCCTTCGCGCGCTGCGTCACGCCCAGATAGTCGTTATCCATGAAATCCAGCCCTCGAATGGCAGGCTGACGACCGGTGACATCGGTCAGATAGCTGATTTCATGCTCAGTCGAGCGGCACCATTGGCTTTCCATCTGCCCGGTCAGGCACTTGCCGGAAAGCGATTGCAGGTATTCATAGACGCGCCGAGCGGCGGGCAGCGGATTTTCCGCGCAGAGGGGACGGAACATAATGCTTCTCCTTTGCTTTGCAGGAATCTGCTTGCAGTATAGCAGGAAATGCCCGCCTTTGCAACGGGTAGAAGGGAAAAAGGGAGGGGAAAAAGCATGGAAAATCAGGCGGCGGCAGTTGTCCAAGAAGAGGGTTTGTGCTATACTTATTATGGGTGTTTATTGGAATGCCCATGAACCAGCGGGCATCCCCGCTATGGGAGTTAATAAATGAAGCTGAAAAAATTGGAGCTGTATGGCTTCAAATCCTTTGCCCAGCGGACGGAAATCGTCTTTGATGAGGGCATAACGGGCATCGTCGGGCCGAATGGGTCGGGCAAGAGCAACATCGGCGACGCGGTGCGCTGGGTGCTGGGCGAGCAGAGCGCGAAAACCCTGCGCGGCGCGAGCATGTCCGACGTGATTTTCAACGGCACGCAGAAGCGCAAGCCGCTGTCGTACTGCGAAGTATCGCTGGTGTTTGACAACGATGACCATGCGCTGGCGATGGAAGCTGCCGAGGTTATGGTCACGCGCCGCGTCTACCGCAACGGCGAATCCGAATATTACTTAAACCGCACCGCCTGCCGCTTGAAGGACGTGGTCGACCTCTTCCGCGATACGGGCATCGGCAAAGAGGGATACTCCATCATCGGACAGGGGCGCATTGACGAAATCCTCTCCCGCAAGAGCGAGGATCGCCGGCAGGTGTTCGAGGAAGCGGCGGGCATCGTCAAGTTCAAGGCGCGCAAGGAAGAAGCGGACAAGAAATTGCAGAGGACGCTGGAAAATCTGGAGCGCGTCGATGATATTCTGGATGAGCTGACGAAGCGCCTGAAGCCGCTGGAAGAGCAGAGCCGCAACGCCCGCGTGTATCTGGAACTGTCCACCGAACTGAAGGATTTGGACTTGAACCTCTTCCTGATTCGCTCCGACCGGGCGCGGGCACGCTTGTCCGAACTGGAAAGCGAACTGCTGACCGTCCAGACGATTTTGGCGGATACGGAAAGCAACCTGACCGACAAGACCACCCGCCGCGACGAGACGCAGAACCGCATCGATCAGCTGGAAGAAGCCATCACGAAGGCGCGCACCGAACTGATGGAATGCGCCGAGCATGTGCACGAATCGCAGAAGAAACTCTCCGCCCTGCAAAGCCGCCGCGAGACGCGCAGCGAGAACCGCCAGCGCATCGTCCGCGAGCAGGAGGAAGCCCAGGAGCGGCTGGCGGAAATCGAGAAGGATCATGCACGGATTCAGGCGGACGTGGAGAAGCAGCACAGCCTGATTGCCGACGCGGAGCAAATCCTCCGGGCGACGCAGGAAGCCGCCGAAAAGGCGCAGGCGAAGGAAAAGGAAGCGGACGCAGCGCTGGAAGCGCAGAAAGCCGCTGTCATTGACCAAATGAATCGCCTGTCCGATGTGCGCAACGACAAGACGCGCCTGAACACGATGCAGGCGCAGATGGAAACGCGCTTGACGGAGATTGAAGAATCCAGCGGGGCACTGCAGGAGCAGGAAGCTGCCCTGCGGGAAGCCTTGACTGCCGTCGAAAAGCAGATGGAAACAGAAAATCAGCATCAGCAGCAGTGTCAGGAGAAGCTGGCGCAGGCGCGGCAAGCGTCGGATGAGGCGGATACCGCGTATGCCAATTTGCGCGCGGATGTCGAAAAGCAATCCGCCGATATGCAGGCGGCGGCGAGCCGTCATAACGTCCTGACCGAAATGACGCGCGACATGGAAGGCTACAACATGGCGGTTCGGCGCGCGATGACGTATGCCAAGCAGCGCGGCTTGACGGGTGTCAAGGGCGTACTGGCGCAGCTGATGACCGTTCCGCAGGCATACGAAACGGCGATTGATATGGCGCTGGGCGCGGCGCAGCAGAACATCGTCACCGACACCGAAGAGACGGCGAAGGAGCTGATTAACTACCTGCGCCAGAATCGGCTGGGGCGCGCGACGTTCCTGCCGATGAGCGCCATCCGCGGCAAAACGCTCTATGGCAATGAACGCAATGCGTTGAAACTGCCGGGCTGCCTCGGCGTGGCGAGCGAACTGGTGCAGTGCGCGCCGGAATATCGCGGCATTGTGGAAAATCTGCTGGGGCGCACGGTGATTGCCGACAACCTCGACCACGGCATCCCGATTATGCGCGCGGGCAATCACGCGTTCCGCTTGGTGACGCTGGAAGGCGACGTGATGCACTCCGGCGGCTCGATGACGGGCGGTTCGGCGCAATCGAAGGTGTCCAACCTGCTCAGCCGCGAGCGTGAACTGAAGGAATTGACCGCGAAGCTGCAAACCGGGCGCGCGGAACTGGACAAGTGCCGTCAGGAACTGGCGCAGCGTCAGCAGATGGCGCAGGAGAAGCGGCAGAAGGTCAGCGACGCGGTGAACGCATTGCATCAGCAGGAGATTGCCGTCGCCCGCGAACAGGCGCGCCGCGAAAGCGTATCCGCCGACCTGAACACCCATTTGCAGCGGATGCAGGAGACTGAGCAGGCGCGCGTGCAGCTGCATCAGTCGCTGGAGGACATTCGCCAGCAGCTGGAGACCATTGAACATCAGCGCACGGGCGCGCAGGGCGACCAGAGTGCGATGGAGCAAAAGACCATTGAAATGCAGAATGCGCTGGTCAAGGCGCGCGCGGAAGCCAGCGCGGAAAACGACCGCCTGATGGTGCGCACGCTGCAATTGTCCGACCTGCGCCACGGCTTAAGCGACTTGGAGCGCGACGAAGCCCACGCGCAGCAGGATCAGGCGCAAATCCTCCGCGAACAGGAGCGCCGCGAACAGCTGCTGCACGAGATGGACGAACTGGACGCCATCGACGAGAACGACATGAAGCGCGAGGAAGCCGAATCCGCCCGCCGCCAGAAGGAGCAGCTGCGGCAGGAGAGCGCCGCGCAGGCCATCGAGCAGCGACGTTCACAGGCGCAAAGTGACCTGCGCGACATCCTCAGCGACATGGAGAACCTGCACGAAGCCTACAACCGCGACAGCGAGAAGCTGCACAAGACCGAGCTGGCAAAGGCGCGCATCGAGGGCGACCAGAAGAATCTGCAAAACCGAATCTGGGACACCTACAAGCTGACCTACGCCGGGGCAGAGGAATTCCGCCGCACGCCCTTCGACGAGAAGGAAAGCGACCGCCGCGCCGCCGAGCTGCAAGGGCAGATTCGCGCGCTGGGGACGGTCAACGTCGGAGCGGTGGAGGAATACGCCGAAACCAAGGCGCGTGTGGACGACCTGACCGCTCAGCAGCAGGACTTGAAGCGCGCGGAAATGGACTTGCGCGAACTCATCGAGCGGCTGCTGATTCAGATGCGTTCTACATTCGTCGAGAACTTCTCGAAGATGCAGGGGTACTTCGCCGAGACGTTCACGCGCCTGTTCGGCGGCGGCCATGCGGAACTGAAGTTGATGGATCCGGACGACCCGCTGAACTGCGGCATCGAGGTCAACGCCCAGCCGCCGGGAAAGAAATTGCAGCTCCTGTCGCTGCTCTCCGGCGGCGAACGCGCGCTGACGGCGATTGCGATTCTGTTCGCGATGCTGAAATTGAAGCCCACGCCGTTCTGCATTCTGGACGAGATTGAAGCCGCGCTGGATGACGCGAATATCGGGTATTACGCGGATTATTTGAAGGAATACTCGAAGGGTACGCAGTTTATCGTCGTCACGCACCGCAAGGGGACGATGGAGCGCTGCAACAGCCTGTTCGGGGTGGCGATGGAGGAGCAGGGCGTGAGCCGGATGGTGTCGGTGTCGCTGCAGGACTATCAGGAGTAAGGGAAAACTGAAAGGGGTATCACGGCGGACAAATCCGCCTGATGAAAAAGGAGGCTTTTTGCATGAGTGAGAACGAAAACAATCAGTATCGACTGCTGTCGCCGTGGGCGTATGTGGGCTATGGCATCCTGTTCACGCTTCCGGTCATTGGCTGGATTCTCGCCATCGTCTTTGCGCTGAATGACGACAACCTGAACCGCCGCAACTTTGCGCGCGGTTACTGGTGCGGCGTGCTGGTGGCGGTCATCGTGGCGGTTATCCTGTCGATTGTCGGGATGGTGATGGGCGTGTCGATCATGGATGGGCTCAGCAGCTATCAGTATAACTACCGATATTGATGAAGGGCTTACCAGAAGCAAGGCTGCCTGCCGAGTGCGTGCAGTCTTTTTTGCTGCCCGGATGGCGCAAGCAGCGGAATCCTCTTGTGAGGTTCCACAACAATTTGGGATGCTTTTGTTAGGAATGCCAAAATTATATTATTCAAAAGAGAACGCTTGAGTTTTTTTGAGGGGAGGGTAGAATGAAAGTAAGGAATCACGAGGAAGGGAAATGACGTGGAAATTCAAAGAAAAAGGCTGAATCGGGCATTTATCGTGCTGGCGGTGGTGCTTCGGCTGCTGGGCTTGATTCACGGGGGTCTTCAGTGTTGACCGCTTCTACCTCGGCTACACGAAATTGGGCGTGTTGAAGCTGCTTACCGCGGGCGGCGCGGGCATTTGGGCGCTGATTGACTTCATCCGAATCGGCGTTGATTCGCTCCGTCCGGCGGATGGTTCGCCGTGGGTGGAGGAAACGCGCGACGAGAACATCCGCAGCATCGCCGCCAACATGCAGGCAATCGCCGAAAAGCTGGAGAAGCTGCAAGCACAGAGCGTTCCGGCAGAAGCGCAGAAGCCGCAGACGGACGGCGAAAATCAGGAGACACACAAGGTGTCGCTGAAAAAATAACTTCCTAATGGCAATAACCGCAGGGCTGTCAGGCGCAGGACGCTTGGCAGCCTTTTGCGTGGGGAAAAATCCGCTTGCAAACTGCGCGAAAAACCAGTACAATAGAATTGTATCCCTGAATATCAGCATGAACGAGGTGCTTTTGATGCCTTTGTGGAAACGAACGCTGGCGGCGCTCCTGCTGGCGGTGATGATGATACTGCCCTTCGCGTCGGCGGAGGATGCGGGGGAGGCCGTGCCGGATGACAGCGTGGAGTGGACGGAGGGCGCGGCGAACATCACGCGCGATTTAACCCTGAATGATGAGGGTGACGACGTGTCCGCCCTGCAAACCGCGCTGACGGATTTGTGCTATTACAGCGGCGACGTAACCGGGCGCTATGGCGAGGCAACCAAAACCGCGGTGGAGGATTTCCAGCGAGATTTTGCCCTTGCGGTGACGGGCATGGCGGACAAAGCGACGCAGGAAGCCATCTATGCGGCGGAGTATCGCCCGCTGCGGCTGGGATGCGTGGGCGAGGACGTGCGGCAGGCGCAGATTCGCCTGATGGCGCTGGGCTACTACACGGGCAAGATTTCCGGGCGCTATCTGCCCGCGACACAGGAAGCCATCCGCCTGTTCCAGACGGCGAATGCCCTGCCGATTACGGGCGAAGCGGATGTGCAGACGCTGGAACGCCTGTTCAGCGGCGATGCCATCAGCCGGGATTCCTCCGCCGCGGCAACGCCCACCCCTTCGCCCACGCCCGGAATGCACCTCTCGGATGAAACCACCACCCCGACGCCAGCGCCGACGGTGGCGTTCGTCAAGAAACTGCAATACAACAAGTCCAAGGGCGAAGAAGTCAAGCTCGTGCAGACCCGCCTGACGGAACTGGGGTACTATTCCGGCAACATCAGCGGCAATTTTCTGGGACACACGCGCAACGCGGTGAAGGCATTCCAGCAGCAGAACGCGCTGAGCGTGGATGGCATCGTGGGCGAAAACACATGGAACGCGCTGTTCAACGACCCGAATGTGCGTGCCGCGACTGATGACCCGAAGCCTACGCCCGAACCGACGCCTGTGCCGTTTGCCATCACGGTGGACGTCAACAATCAGGTGACGACCGTCTACGGGCGCGACGAAAACGGCGATTACACCGTTGTTGTGCGGCAGATGCTCTGCTCCACCGGCACGCGCAAGAATCCGTCGGATATCGGCACATTCACACTCAACGGGCGTACGGCGCGCTGGTGCTACTTCCCGGAGTGGGGCAGCCACGCGCAGTACTGGACGCGCATCAACTCGTCCATTGCGTTCCATTCCGTCATTTACAACACGGTCAATACCATGGATTTATCGGTCAAGTCCTACAAGAACCTCGGCAAGCGCGCGTCGCACGGGTGCATTCGCCTGACCGTTGCGGATGCGAAGTGGATTTATAACAACTGCGGCGCAGGGACGGTCGTCACGATTCGCGCCGATATGCCCGCTGACCCGGAACTCCGCGCCGCGCTGAAGCTGCCCTCGCTGAACACGAAGAACATGCTGCCCTACGTCACGCCGCAGCCGACCGCCGAGCCGGATTACCGCGCCGGGACGATGCCGCCGCAGCCCTTCCGGACACTGAAAGTGAACAGCTCCGGCGAGGATGTGTACTGGATGCAGCGGAAGCTGACGGATCTTGGCTACTATTCGGGCAAATGCTCCGGCACGTTCCTGGCGGGCACGCAGAACGCGGTGAAGGCGTTCCAGAAGGCGAACAGTTTGTCTGCAACGGGGACGGCGGATGTCAAGACGCTGAATCTGCTGTATGCGGAGGAACTGTCGGCGACGCCCACGCCGGAGGTCGCGGCGGATGACCGCACGCCGGAGCCGCTGCCGACGCCGGCGGCGGGACAGTGAGATTCCCTGCGGGCGTGATACGATTTCCAGATTCATCTGCGCCATCTGCTTGCGCCTTTTCCCTTCTGGCGTCCGCTCATTCCACTTAGCGTAGCGCTGCTACGCTGCGTTTCATTCACGTTAGCCAGAATGAAAAATTCGCGGCGCATCTTGGCGCATTCTTATCTGGAAATCGTATGAAATCCTACGCGGCGAATTTGAAAATAGTATAAAAATAGAACGCGCTCGTCAGCGGAAAGGCTGGCGGGCGCGTTTGCATTTGCGCACAATTGACGATGCTTGAAAATTGTGCTATATGCCCCGGCGTGGCGCAGAAATTGACCATTTTCTTGCTGTCGCGAACGCCGGGGGGATGGCTGTCATTTGGTTCTTCACGGAATCTTGGGGGAAGAGCAGCTTGAGGGCGCGTCTGCGGACGCGCAAAGATACTGGCAGGGACGCTTCGCTGCCTGCGCCTTTGTTGGCGACTTCCTTGGGATTGGTCGGACGAGGAACAGTTGGGGCGTTGCCCCAAACCCCACAAGGGACGCTGTCCCTTGACCCTG
>ERZ857965.2861-NODE-2861-length-13834-cov-2.884389_pt1 | contig 13834 bp, 10 predicted proteins | sample MGYA00519758_ERZ857965 | MGnify/ENA primary metagenome ERZ857965 (study PRJEB31778, sample SAMEA3449381) | human gut metagenome | biome: human gut; feature: human-associated habitat; material: faeces | place: United Kingdom | collected 2010/2012 ... | reverse complement strand
TAGTGATGAATCAATAAATGGTGGTGCAGGAATAAATCAGTGGGGAGAAAGTACATATGAAGATGGAAGTTCGTATGAAGGAGCAGATCTACAAGTATATTTAAATAAGATGTATTATGGTGGAGATACAACCATAACTTGTTTTAATAGTTTAAATAATACAGAAACAATTTGCCCAAAAGATAGTAATGATAAATTCTTAACAATAGATGAAACATCAAAAGTTTTAATAGATAATCATACATGGAATACAGGAGCAGTAGAAACAACTAAAAAAGCAGATACACTTGCATTCTATAACGCAGAAAGAGGAATAACAATTGGAAAAATATGTACGGTTTCATCCTCAGATTATAAATGCAATGACACAGTAACAAGAACAACAAAATGGACTGGATATGTTGGATTACCATACGTAACAGACTGGGCATATGCAAGTGGTGAAAGTATATGTGAAGTTAATATGATTAAAGAAGACAACAGGGAATATATATGTAATAGAAATAATTGGATGCCAAAGGGACTATGGTTTTGGACTTTATCACCTGGATTAAATAATAAAGATTCTAATATCGTTTGGGGATTGTTTAGCTATGCAAATGTTACAGATCGTTTTGCAAATTACAATACAGCATTCTTTCCTGCAATCTATCTAAAAAGCAATGTCTTAATAGAAAGTGGTAATGGAAGTGATAGTAGTCCGTATATATTAAAAGCAGGAGTATAATAAAAAATAAGTACATGAGTTTTTGAAACTTATGTATTTTTTTGTTATAATACATTTAGGTGATTTTTTATGGATATAAAAAAAATTAGGAATTTTAGTATAATTGCTCATATAGATCATGGTAAGAGTACTCTTTGTGATAGGATACTTGAGTGTACTGATGCGATAAGTGAGAGAGAAAAGAAGGAACAATTGCTTGATTCTATGGATTTGGAGAGGGAAAGAGGAATAACAATTAAGTTGAATGCGGTGCAGTTATGTTATAAGGGTTATCTTCTTCATTTGATTGATACTCCGGGTCATGTTGATTTTACTTATGAGGTCAGTAGGAGTTTGGCTGCTTGTGAGGGTGCTATACTTGTTGTTGATGCTACTCAAGGTATAGAGGCACAGACTATTGCTAATTTGTATTTGGCACTTTCTCATAATTTAACTGTAATACCTGTTATAAATAAGATTGATTTACCAAATGCGGATGTTTCGAGAGTGAAGAAGGAAATAGTAGATAATCTTGGATTTAATGAGGATGAAATACTTTTGGTTAGTGCTAAAAATGGTACGGGTATAGTTGAATTGTTGGATGAGGTGATTGATAAGATACCATATCCAAAGAGTGATAGTGATAAGTTGCAAGCATTAATATTTGATAGTGTTTTTGATCCTTATAAGGGTGTAATTATTTATACTCGTGTATTTAATGGTAAAATTAAAGTGGGAGATAAGATAAAGATGTTATCAACTGGTGCAGTTTATGATGTTGTTGAGGTTGGTGTTAATACTCCTAATCCTAAGAAACTTAGTGAACTTTGTTCTGGTGAGGTTGGCTATATAACTGGTTCAATAAAGAGTATTAGTGATGTTAAAGTTGGTGATACAATTAGTAGTGTTAGTAATCCTAGTGAGGCACTTATTGGTTATAAAGAGATAAAACCTATGGTGTTTTGTGGGTTATATCCAATTGATTCAAAAAAGTATCTTGAGTTAAAGGAAGCACTTGAAAAGCTTAAGTTAAATGATGCTTCATTAAGTTTTGAACCGGAAACTTCTAAAGCACTTGGTTTTGGATTTAGATGCGGATTTTTAGGTATGCTTCATATGGATGTAATAGAAGAAAGGATTGAAAGAGAATTTAATATAAATTTGATTGCAACAAGTCCAAGTGTTATTTATGAGGTTACTTTAACTGATGGGAATATAGTTATGGTTGAAAATCCAACTAAGCTTCCTGATAGAACTATAATTAAAGATATAAAGGAACCATATATAAAAACAAGTATTTTTGTACCAAATGAATTTGTTGGTTCTGTTATGGAATTGTGTCAAGATAAAAGAGGTACATTTATAAATATGGAATATATTGATTCGAGTAGAGTTAATATTCATTATGAAATACCTTTATCTGAGATAGTGTATGATTTTTTTGATAAGCTTAAGAGTTATACGAAGGGTTATGCTTCATTTGATTATGATTTAATTGGTTATAAAACTAGTAATTTAGTTAAAATGGATATATTAATAAATGGTGAGATAGTTGATGCGTTGAGTATTATTGTTCATAAGGATTTTGCATATAAAAGGGGTAAAGTTATAGTAGAAAATTTGAAAAAAATAATTCCAAGGCAGATGTTTGAGGTTCCTATTCAAGCGTGTATTTCAAATAAGGTAATAGCAAGAAGTGATATAAAAGCAATGAGAAAGAATGTACTTGCTAAATGTTATGGCGGAGATATAACAAGGAAAAGAAAGTTATTAGAGAAACAAAAAGAGGGTAAGAAGAGAATGAAAATGGTGGGATCAGTAGAAATTCCTCAGGAAGCATTTTTGTCTGTGTTATCTGTTGATGAAAAATAAAGTGTAAAGTGAAAGTAAAATATATCAACAATTTATACTATATTTGATATAATATAAATGATTTGTTAGTAAAGGGTGGTTATATGAAATCTGTATATATTCATATTCCTTTTTGTGATAATATATGTTCTTACTGTGATTTTTGTAAGTTAAAATACAATAAAGAATGGGTGGATGAATATTTAGATAAGTTAAAGGATGAGATTAGTAAGTATTATAAGGGTGAAAAGGTAAGAACATTGTATATTGGTGGTGGAACTCCATCTATCCTTACTACTGTTGAATTAAATAAGCTTTTTTCGATTGTTAATATGCTTGATTTGGAATTGCTTGAGGAATTTACTTTTGAATGTAATATTGAATCTTTAAGTAATGAAAAATTAATTTTGCTTAAGAAGAATAATGTTAATAGGTTAAGTATAGGAATTCAAACTTTTAATGATAGGTATTTAAAGTTATTGAATCGTCATCATACTAAACTTGAAGTTTTTGAGAAGATTGAAATGGCAAGATTAATCGGATTTAATAATATAAATGTAGATTTGATGTATGCATTACCTGGTGAAACTATGGAGGATTTGGAATCTGATGTGGATGAGTTTTGAAACTTAATGTTAATCATATATCTTGTTATTCTCTTATGATTATGCCAAATACTAAGTTATTTATAGATAAATATAGTGAGATAGATGAAGATACTGATTATGAAATGTATAAGTATATTGAAAAAAGGTTGCTTAGTAGAGAATATTTTCATTATGAAATAAGTAATTATTCAAAGTTGGGAATGGAATCAAAGCATAATTTAGTATACTGGAATAATGAATATTATTATGGTTTTGGTTTATCTGCATCTGGATATTTGGAGAATTATAGGTATGATAATACTAAGAATTTAAGAAAGTATTTGAGTGAAAATTATATTGATGTTATTACTAAAGTAGATAAGGATGATAGGATTAAGTATGAACTTATTCTTGGTTTTAGGAAGTTAAAGGGAATTAATAAGAATAGGTTTAAAGAAAAATTTGATATTAGTATATATGATGTTCCTAATATTAGAGAATTGTTAATAAATGGAATGTTAAAGGAAAACGATGAATATATATATATTCCTGATGATTGGATATATAAATCAAATGAGATATTAGTTAAGTTTGTATAGGAGAGATATGAAAAAGAAGAAGAGTGGTTCGTTAATAGTTATTTCGGGACCTAGTGGTGTTGGAAAAGATACAATTTGTAATGAACTTGTAAGGAAACATAATGAAATATGTTTGTCTATTTCAATGACTACAAGGGAAAGAAGAGGTAATGAGGTAGATGGTGAGAATTATTTCTTTGTAACTAAAGATGATTTTATTAAAAATATAGAAAATAATAATTTACTAGAGTATGCAGTAGTTCATAATGAGTATTATGGAACGCCTAAGAAGTGGGTGTTAGATAAACTTTGTAATGGGATTGATGTGATACTTTTAATAGATATAGAGGGTGCTTTAAAGATTAAGGAGTTATATAAAGAAGCAATATTTATATTTATTATGCCACCTAATATGAAAGATTTGATTGATCGGCTTGTAAAAAGAGGTACTGAAACAAAAGAAAAGATAGAATCTAGATTTAGAACTGCTTATAAAGAAATAAATGAAATTGCTAAATATAATTATGTAGTAATAAATGATAAGGTTGATAATGCTGTAAATAAGATTGAGGCGATATTAATTGCAGAAAAATGTAGTGTTAGTAGAATAGAAGATTTAGAGCTTGATAATGTTGAAGAATTAATACATGAATACTTAATGAAGTAGCATGTATTTTTTATTGACGAGTGTATTTTTATTATGTTATATTTATTGTAAATAAGTTAGTAGGAGATTATATGAAGAGGTTAAGTGTTATTGCTTTGTTGTTTTGTTTTATTTTAGTTGGATGTAGTAGAGAAGATGAAATAAAACGTGAGGATAAGGAAGAAGAAAAAAGTATATATACAATAAATAAAGTATTGATGGGGGATAAATTAGTTGATTATAAAGATGAATTTAAAATAATAATTGATGCGGTTAAAGAAAAGTATTCAAATTTTAAGGAAGAGGATTATTTAGTATTTTATTTAAATGAGGAAAGAATTGAGGATAGTAATTTTAGAATTATTTCATTTGTATATGCAATTGATGGGTATATAAGAACTAATAGTTCTATTACAGTTGTTTATGAAAATAATAAGATTGATTCTATTGAAACATCAGGTGTGGATGTTAAGTATGTTGATATTGATAAATTAAATGATAAGATAAAACAATTTGAGTTAAAAAAGAAAGATATAATTAAAGATAAATTGCCTAATTTATATAAGAAGGATGTAATTATAAATGGTGATTATACTCTTAGTAAAGATGGTTTGAGTGATAATATTGGTGAATTGAATGAATATTATTTTTATGATTTTAGTAATAATAAACTTTTGTATAAGATTGAAATAGGATATTTAGGTGCTTATGATACAATAAGTTATATGGTTGATAAGGATATAGAAATAGAGTGAATACTCTTTTTTCTATGAAAAAAAGCTTCATTTGAAGCTTTAGTTTGCTACAACGTATATAGTGTAAGTATTTCCTTGCTTAACTGGAGTACCACTATTAGTTGGTGAGTTTTTTGCTATCATACCGCTATTTAAAGTATTGTCTTTTACTTTTATGAAGTTAAAGTTTACGCCAGGATAGTATTCGTTAAAGTTATTTTTTAGTGATGCTATGGTAGCATCTGCATTACCTATTGAAATCCAATTTTGAAGTATGGATAAATTTTTAGTTTGAGGTATACCTTTACTAAGTGTTAGTGTAATAGAAGCACCTGATCCTACTGTTGTACCTGTGTTTTTTGATTGTGCATAAACTACATTTTGATTATAGTTTGTATATGTTCCTGTAGTAAATGAACATCTTATTCCAATTGAATTACATATATTATTTGCTTCATTTTTAGTTTTACCTATGAATGAAGGAATAGTTATAGATTTTCCAAGTGATACTTTTACGTATATTACTTCATCTGGATTTATTATGTCATTTTCATTGTATGAATAACTTATTACATTACCTTTTGAAACAGTATTATTGTATTCGTACGTTTCGTAATAGTTTATATTGTATTTATTTGCCCATTCTTTAAATTCATATAGAGAATTAAATTTTTGCATTTTAATTTGTCCTTTTGAAATGGTTAAAATTATTTCAAATCCCTGTTCTATACTATCGTTTTCGTTGACATTTGCTTTAATGACTTTACCAGTTTCTATTTTTTCGTCATATATTTCTTCAAAGCTAATTTTTAGTTTGTTTTCCATTACCCAATTTGTTATATCTTCTACTTTCATGTTTAATAAATTTGGAACTTTTATTGCTTTTCCTTTTGAAATAGTGATTGTTACTGATGTTTCATTAACATTTATATTTTCACCTATTTCTATATTTTGTTTAATTATTGTATTTCTTTCTATAGTATCACTAAATTCATATTCTAATGAGTATTTGATTTTATTTCTTTTTAACCATAGTGTTCCATCAAATAATGTTTTGTTTTTTAAATCAATCATTTCTATATTTTCTATATTTTCATTTCCATATGAAACAGTTAGTATAAATTCTTGATTTCTTCTTATTTCTCCATTTTTATTTTGTTTAATTATTATATCTTTTTCATTGCTATCATCTTCATAGTTTATATTAACATTAATCATATGATTTTTATTTATAAATTCAACTGCGTCATCTATATTCCAACCAGTCATGCTTGGGATTATTACTATTTTGTCATAATCTGGTCCGTTTGATATAGTGGCTGTAATCTTTTTTATGTCTTTTACATATGTTCCTTCATTTACATCTATTCTTATAATGTTTCCTTTTTCAATTTCATCACTATATTCGTATATAATATCAAGTTTAATATGATTTTTCTCTGCCCATTCGTTTAGGTTTTTGTAGGGTGCATTTGTATAGGAAATAATTTTTTCGTCTTCAGGAAGTTTAATTATTCCTGTATCATTTGCTATATTAAATCCAATAAATAGAAATATTACAATTGATATTGTTATAAAAATTAGGTTTTTTTCTTTTAGTTTTAGTGAATTAATAAACATTATTATTGCTACTATAAGTATGAATATTGGTATAGATATTTCATAGATGTTAGTAATTATGTTATCTATTTTTAGAAGTTTATATGTTAAATAACCAATGCTTATAACTAATGAAATAGTTGAAAAAACTTTATATATTGAGTAATTGTCTTCTTTTTTCTTAATTGTGTCAGTTTCTTTTTCTTTATTTTTCATAAAATCACCATTTTTATTATACAATATATTGCTAGTAAGTTTAATAAATTGGTTATTTTATGTACAATACTTGACATTTTTTTTAAAATGTGTATAATATAGCACATTCCAATTAAAGAAGGAGGAAAATATTATGTATAATGAAGAAAGAAATGAGAAAAATTATTTTTTTAGAAACCTAATTGTTAAAATATTATTAGTTTTATTATTTATATTTTTGTTGATGTGGTTATTTCCAATACCTAATTTAAGTCCATTTTATGATAAGATATTTACACAAAATATAAATGATATGACTGATGCTGCTAAGAGTTATTTCACAGTAGAAAGATTACCTAAGAATGATGATGAAACTAAAAAGTTAACATTAAAAGAAATGCTTGATAATAAGATGATTATTGAGTTTACTGATAGTGATGGCAAGAAGTGTGATACAACTAAATCTTATGTAGAAGTAACTAAGAAAAATGGTGAATATATATATAAAACAAACTTGTCATGTTCTAAACAAGAGGATTATGTTATAGAGTATTTTGGATGCTATGATGTATGTAAAGATAATTCGTGTGAAGTAGATAACAAACCAGATGATAATAAGACATCAAATGAAACAAAGAAAATTACTGAGTATCAATTTTATAAAGTTGTTGCAACAAAATATATTGATAAGTATTTATGTAAAGAAGGATATACATTAAGTGGTAATAAATGTATAAAAACATCACAAATTAAGAGTGAAGTAGATGCTAACATTAAGTGTTTAGATGGTTATACTTATAACTCAACTTCTAAGAAATGTGAAAAGATAGTATCTGAAAGTGAAGATGCTAAGTTACAATGTCCTAGTGGTTATGTTTATGCTTCAAGTATGAATAAGTGTATAAAGGGTACTTCTAATACAGTAGATGCAACTTTAACTTATAAATGTACAACAGGTACTTTAGTAGGAACTAAGTGTGTAATTAATGCAACTAGTGAAGTAGATGCAACTAAAGTATATAGTTGTAAGAATGGTACATTAAGTGGTACTAAATGTATAGTTTCTGGAAGTTATGAAACAGATGCAAGTAGACATTATTATTGTAATGTAGGAACATTAAGGGGAACAAAATGTGTATATGAAGAAAAGGTAGAGGTACCAGAAGAATGTAGTTATACAAGATGGGTATGTTCTAATAAAGAATATGATAGACCAAAATCTAATTCTTCAACAAAAACATTTACAAGAAGATTACTAGATATTAAGGGAACTGTTTATACTTATGAAGAATGTAATAGGCAATATAAATGTACAGGTGGTGGAACTACTACTGAAACTAAAGAAGTAAGTGCAGAAGTAGAATATAGATGTACAACAGGAACATTAAGGGGAACAAAATGTGTATTAGACAAAAATAGTGAAGTTAATGCTGATGTAACATATAAATGTACAACAGGAACATTAAAAGGAACTAAGTGTGTAATTAATACAACTAAAGAAGTGGATGCAACTAAGGGATATAGCTGTCAAGTTGGTAAGTTAAATGGAACTAAGTGTGATATAACTAGTGTTGATGTTACTGATAGTGTATATTATTGTGAAGTTGGTACTTTAAATGGAAACAAGTGTGTTATAACAACAACAGATAAGAAAGATCCTACATATTATTGTGATAGTGATTATACTATAGCTGGTAAAAAATGTTATAAAACAACAAGTACTAGTGATGTAATAGAATCAGAAATAGTTTATAAAACTAAAACTGAGAAAGTTTATAAATGGAGTACTAGTGAGAAGTTAGAAGGTTGGACTAGAACAGGAAAAACTAGAACAACAAATGTATCAATTACAAGTAAGAGATAAGATTAGAGTGTGATAGACACTCTTTTTGTTATTTTAAATTTATTGAAAATTAACTATGCTTGATGTATACTTGATATAAGTATAAATAGGAGTGTGTGAAGTATGAAAAGTGAGAAGGTAAATGGATTTACATTAATTGAATTACTAGCAGTAATAGTAATACTAGCGATTATTTTGGTAATAGCAGTACCAAAGATATTAAATGTGATAGAAGAAACGAAGAAGGATTCATTGAAAAATACTGCACAGTTAATAGCAGATAGTGCAGAAAAAGAGAAAATATCAAATGAGTTATTGGAAAAAGATGATGATATAACATGTAAAAGAGTAGCAAAAATAACTGATGAGGATTATGCAAGTTGTAAAATAACTTTTGATGAGGAAGGTAATGCGAAAGTAAGTATAATAGGAAAAGGAAAGTTTGATGGGTTAGCAGTTATAGATGGAACGAAGATGTCGTCTGATGTAATAGAATTAGAATTACCAGAATATGGAGTAGGGAAAACATACATAGAGAATTTGTATAATAATGAGATATTAAGAAAAGCAAATGATTTAAAGAAAGACAATACACCTGATGAAAATATAAGATATTATGGAAGTAATCCAAATAACTATGTAAGATTTAATAATGAGTTATGGAGGATAATAGGGGTATTTGGTGAAAATATAAAATTAGTAAGAAAAGATAGTTTGGGAGTTTTGTCGTGGGATGTGAGTGATGGTGTAAATAACAATTGGGGAGTAAACCAATGGGGAGAGAGTACATATGAAGATGGAAATAATTATGTTGGTTCTAGTTTATATAGATATTTAAATGAGCTATATTATGGGGGAAATCAAGTGAATTGTTGGAGAATTAATTATGAGAAAAATGTATTTCAAACAGTGGAATGTCCAAAGGATGATGATGGTAATTTTTTAAAACTTGATGATACAGCAAAATCATTGATAGATAATTATACATGGAATGTAGGTGCTATTGAAGGAAATACAAGAGAAGATACACTTGCATTTTATCAAGCAGAAAGAGGGACAAAGATAGGTAAAATCTGTTCTGGAGGTAAGGTTTGTAATGACACAGTAGTAAGAACAACAGAATGGACTGGATATGTTGGTTTGCCCTATCCAACTGACTATTCATATGCAAGTGAAAATAAAACATGTGAAACAAATATGAACATAAGAAATAGTTCAAATGGTGGGGTGTGTGGAGAAAATAATTGGTTACATAGAAAAACTAAAACTTGGTATCTTTCACCATTTGCAGATTCGACTCATGCTGATATGACATGGTTTGTTTGGAATGATGGAGTGGTAGGGGCACAAAATGCTGGCTATTCTAATGATGTTATACCTTCCATATATCTAAAAAGCAATGTACAAATAATAAGTGGTGCAGGAACAAGTGATAATCCATACGTGTTAAAACTTGGTTAGTTATATAACTTTCCAAAGAAAAAATATTAGTGTTGATATTGCAGCGTGTAGTATTCTTGAAATAAAGTATGGGAAATACTTTATTTTCGTATCACTAATTATGCTTAATACTTGCATATGAACAGAAAGTCCACCAAATGATAGTAAGAATACTGCTATTAAACCCTGTTTATATACTGGTATTTTTAGTAAACTTAAGTATTTTAGTCCTTGTGTCATTTCGAATATTCCATTTATTAAAGTTTTGTAATAATTTGGTATTGTTAAGTTATTATTTATAATAGTTGTTAATACTAAGAAAATAGTAACTGTTCCTAGTATCAAAAGAAGTGTATTTATGCTATTTATTATTGATTCTGATAGTATTTGGCCAAAACTTTTATTTGTTTTTGAATTATTCATTTTGATAAGTGCATTTTTTATAGATACTTTTGTGGTATCTTTTTTTGATATATAGTAGTTTCTGAATAATAAACCAATAAATAAATTTCCTATGTAATGAGATATAAGAATTGATAAACCAATTTCTTTATTGTTTAAAAACATAATTGAAAGTGTGCCTAGTATAAATAGTGGATTTGAAAAGTGTGTGAATGTGAGTAGTTTAGTTGCTTCTTCATCGTTTATTTCTCCTTTTAATAGTAATTCTTTTGTATATTTTGCACTACTAGGGAAACCACTTAGAATACTAAGTATTATTACGAATGATCCAGTTCCATTTATTTTAAATAATTTGTACATTATGTTTTTTAAAAGTTCTCCAATAAGTGATGGAAATCCTAAGTTTATGAGAATGTTACCAATAACAAAAAATGGGAATAGTGATGGGAATATATTGTTTTTCCATATACTAAAGGAGAAGTTTACTGATTCTAAAACGCTTTTGCTTTCTATTAAAACTTCCATTCCTATAATTAAAACTGTTAACAAAATGACTAGATTGATAAATATTTTTTTCATATTCTCTCCTTTTTTGATATACTTATAATATGGAGGTGCTTATGCTTAGTAGATTATATTCAAAATTTAAGAAATTCATTAAAAATAATTATATATATATGCTTATTATTTTAACTGTTGTTGTTGTTTTTGTTATTCCTGTTCCATATTATATAGATGCACCAGGTGGTCTTATAAATTTAAATGAGAAAATATTTGTTAAGGATAAAAAGAATAGCGAAGGTAGTTTTAATCTTACTTATGTGTCTGAAATGAAAGGAAATGTTTTTACATTTTTGACATCTATTTTTGATAAGAATTGGGATGCTATACCTAATAGTGAAAATGAAAATAGTAATGGGGGTGCTTTAAGAAATAAATTATTACTTGATAATTCTTTAAATAATGCATATTATGTTGCTAATAGTTATTTGAATAGGAATATTAAAGTTAAAAATACAAGTATATATGTAGTTTATACTGATTTAGATTCTGATACTGATTTATCTATAGGCGATATTATTTTAGAAGTAGATGGTAGAGAAATAAGTAGTTTAGAAGATTATTCGAGTGTAGTAAATTCTAAAAGTGTAGGTGATAAGATAAGTATAAAAGTTAAGAATTCTGAAAAAGAGAAATATGCTGTTGTAAAGGAAAATAATAAAAAAAATAGTACTTTAATTTATCTTCTTAAAAATAATGAATATGATATGAGTGATGTAACATTTAAGTTTAAAGATAATGAATCTGGTTCATCTGGTGGACTTATGATGGCACTTAGTATATATAATCAGTTAACTGATTTTGATTTGACTAATGGGTTAAAAATAGCTGGTACAGGTACTATAAGTGAAGATGGCTCGGTTGGTGAAATTAGTGGAATTAAATATAAGATAGTTGGTGCTGGTGAGAATGATGCGGATATATTTTTAGTACCAAAGGAAAATTATATAGAAGCGAAGGAAGTAAAAAAGATAAATGGATATAAGATGCAACTTGTATCTGTGGAAACGTTTTCTGATGCGATTAAATTTTTAACAGAGTATAAAAAACAGTAAAACCAATGTTATTAACTTAAGAGGGTAGATATTTAAAATTCTATCTTTTTTGATACACTGAAATAAGTAATAAAAAAGTAAAAACTGAAGAAATGACTACAAGAGAAGTTATTTTAAGATAGAAAAATGTAATGTAAAGAGATTAAATACAATTATGATTGCAGTGAAATAGCTAAAAGTCATTATGAAAAACTTAATAAAGAAAAACATATCTCTTAAATTAATAATGTTAGTAGTAAAAATGTTTTTTTTATTCATATTAAGTAATGTTTATACATAATAATTAGTGAAAGTGAGGAATAATATGAAACAGATAATACCTTTTACAAAAACTATTGATTTAAGTACAAATGTAGAAGAAATAACAAGTATATCGTTAGATAAAATAATTAATAGTAATAGAGATAATGAGATAACTGGTGATTTTGAATTATATTTGGAATATAAGGAGAATGATATAAGTATTGATACAGAGAGCTATACTGCTACTATACCTTTTAATATAAGTTTGGATGATAGATATGATTCAAAGGATTCAAAAGTTGAAATAGATGATTTTTATTATGAAATAGAAGATTCTAGAGTTATACTTCATGTGGATGTTTTAGTGGATGGGTTAAATGTTGCTGAAAAGGAATTGGAAAATGTTATACCTATTAGAAAAGAAGAGGTAAGTGAAGATGAAAAGATTGAGGATGTTAAAAGTGAAATTAAATTAGAAGAAGATAGAGAAGATGAAATAGAGGGTTCTTTAATGGATAAAAGAGATGAAATAGAAGATTTATTTAAGGAAGTAGATGAGGAGATTAAACCAGTAGAAGTTAAGGAAAAGAAATCTAAACCGATATTTGAAACTTTTGATCCAAATAATGAAAGGAAGGAGCATTGCTGCTATCATCCAAATAATGAAACATATGTAACTTATAATGTTCATATAGTAAGAAATGATGATAATGTTGATTCAATATGTGCAAAATATAATGTTACAAAGGAAGAATTAGCTTATTATAATGAATTAAAAGAAATTAAAATGGGAGATAAACTTATAGTACCTACATATAAGAAATGAAAAGATTAAAGGAAATATTTGGTGAGTGTAGTTGTAGTAATTTAATAAAAAAAGGTAAATGCTTGATAGCCACTGTTAATGGTAATAGTGTAGCGATAAAAGAAAAAAATAATCATAATATAAAGGAAACTTATGATTATTTGTCTTCTAGGGGTTTTGATTATTATCCTAAGTTAATACTTAATAATAATAAATATAATGTATATGAGTATATAAGAGAAGTGAATAGTCCGCTTGAACAAAAGGCAATTGATATGATGACACTTTTAAGTATGCTTCATAATAAAACTACATTTTATAAAGAAATGGATATAAATGAATATAAGGAAATTTTTGAAAATATAAGTGGAAGAATTGAGTATACTATTAATTATTATAATAATCTTATGAATGTAATAGAAACCCATGTGTTTATGAGCCCATCGGAGTATTTGATAGCAAGAAATATTTCTAAAATAATGGGTTCTTTGCAGTATTCTAAGAGTAGTATAAATGAATGGTATGATTTGGTTAAAACAATTGCAAAGAAAAGAGTGGTATTATTATATAATAATACAGATATTAATCA
>ERZ857965.2860-NODE-2860-length-13838-cov-2.886962_pt1 | contig 13838 bp, 14 predicted proteins | sample MGYA00519758_ERZ857965 | MGnify/ENA primary metagenome ERZ857965 (study PRJEB31778, sample SAMEA3449381) | human gut metagenome | biome: human gut; feature: human-associated habitat; material: faeces | place: United Kingdom | collected 2010/2012 ... | reverse complement strand
ATCCGGCAGATGTTTTTGCCGGATGCAGATATTTCACGGGTGATGATGTACTCATCATCCTTGTCTTCTGCGATCATCTGGATCACGGCCTTGTCTTTCCCGGAACGGACATATGCAGTGTCTGCACGACTGCCAAGGGCAAGACTCATGGCTTCTACGGCAACGGATTTACCGGCGCCGGTTTCGCCTGTGATAGTATTGAGTCCGCTGTGAAAATCGATCTCGGCTTTTTCTATTGTTGCAAAGTTTTTAATACTGATGTGTCTGATCATAGCGTTGTAACCTCGCTGACAGAGAGATAATCTGTCATTTTATTTCTTCAGCATATTGTTGAGAAACTCTACAACGATAGGAGAGTTCTCGGGATCATCGGTGACGAACATAATGGTGTTATCTCCTGCAACTGAGCCGATCACGTGGGGGATCCCGGAGGAATCCAGTGCTTCGGCTGCGGCGCTTGCACAACCCGAAAGGGTTTTCAGCAGCACGATGTTTCCGGAATAAGCCGTAGATTTGACGGTTTCCCGGAAAATATTGGACAGCCGTCCGGAAATCGGAGTGTCATTGGTGGCTGCGACCGCATATTTATACTTCCCTGTTGAAGACAGGATCTTGATCAGATGCAGCTCTTTGATATCTCTTGAAATAGTGGCCTGCGTTACTTCGTATCCGAATTCACGAAGAAGAGATGCCAGCTTATCCTGCGTTTCAATCTCATATGTTTCAATGAGTTCAAGTATTTTGTTCTGTCTGGAAATTCGCATATCAGTTCCTCCAAATATAGTATCTCCAAGATGCCGTTTCCCGCTCGTATCAAGGAGTCCAAACCCCAGCGGCGGGATGGTGATTTGCTTATAATTATACCATATTATGAAAAAAATACGCAAGGCATATGTCATGAATGAGTCAAAATCTTTTTTCTGCTCTTTTCTATCATATCACAGTAATTTCATGGTTGCAAACATATGTTTGTATGCTATACTAATAGTTGAGAAAAAACGAGCAAGGACGATAGAAACAGATGAAAATTTTAGGCATCGACCCGGGATATGCGATCCTGGGTTATGGAGTAGTAGAAAAGATCGGAAACAAGTTCAAAGTCTGCGATTACGGAGCGATCACAACAGATGCCGGGACACCGATGACGGAGCGTCTGGAATATCTTTATGATTCTCTGCGGGAGATCATTGAGGAGCATCACCCGGATGTGGCATCCATTGAAGAACTGTTTTTTAATACGAATGCCAAGACTGCCATTTTAGTCGGGCAGGCCAGAGGCGTTGCGATCCTGGCCTGTGTGAAGGGCGGACTGGAAATCGAAGAATATACTCCGCTGCAGATCAAACAGGCACTCGTAGGATATGGTCGGGCGGATAAGAAACAGGTGCAGATCATGGTCAAAACCATCCTGAACCTGAAGGAAATACCGAAGCCGGACGATACGGCAGATGCGCTGGCGGCAGCTATTTGCCATGGCCATTCGGCAGACACAAGAAAAATGCTTAGGGAGATCAAACTGAAATGATTGGATTTGTCAAAGGAACCCTTGCTGAAAAGGGGGTAGGATATGTTATCATTGAAGCCGGTGGAATAGGATACGAGATTTTCGTGTCGGCCAATTCGGCAGCATATCTGAGCAGCGAAGGCGATGAAGTCAAAGTATATACTATGATGAGCGTGCGGGAGGACGACGTCAGTCTGTACGGCTTTTCGAGGCGAGGAGAGCTGGATGCTTTTAAAAAACTGATTTCCGTTAACGGAGTTGGTGCAAAGGCGGGGATATCTATTCTTTCGGCGTTTACGCTGGAGCAGCTGCAGGAGGCGATCGCTTTCGAAGATGCAAAGGCTCTGACTAAGGCAAATGGTGTGGGCAAAAAGATTGCAGAGAGGATCGTACTGGAACTGAAAGATAAGTTCGCTGCTTCGGTGGAATCGGGCATGGAAAGCGCGGTGATTTCTGATGGCGAGCAGCCGGCGGCAGGAGGAGGCAGAGCCGAAGCGGTCGCAGCTCTCATTTCTCTGGGGTATACCAGAGGAGAGGCCACCAGCGCGCTGGCTCATATAAAGGATAATGACCTTTCCGCAGAGGATTATATTAAAGCGGCACTGAAAAATCTCATTTAGCAGCGCCGGAGGCTTTGCAGAAAAAAAGAGTATGAGGAATCATTATGGATTATGAAGAACGAATCACAGCAGCGGAGCTGGGGCAGGGTGAAGAACGCTCGGAGATGACTCTGCGTCCGCAGAAGCTGGAGGATTATATCGGACAGAAAAAAGCTACGGATAATTTAAAAATATTTATTGAGGCGGCCAAGCTGCGAAAGGAACCGCTGGATCACGTGCTGTTTTACGGCCCTCCGGGACTGGGAAAGACAACGCTGGCGGGGATCATTTCCAATGAAATGGGCGTCGATATCAGGATCACGTCGGGACCTGCTATTGAGCGGGCAGGTGATCTTGCTGCGATCCTGACCAATCTCAATGAAAACGATGTGCTGTTCATCGATGAGATCCATCGTCTCAACCGGTCGGTAGAGGAAGTTTTGTACTCAGCGATGGAGGATTTTGCGCTGGACATTATTATCGGAAAAGGACCTTCGGCACGGTCAATACGACTGGATATTGCAAAGTTTACGCTGATCGGAGCAACAACGCGTGCAGGCAGTCTTTCGGCACCTCTAAGAGACCGTTTCGGAGTGAGCTGCAAGTTCGAGATGTATACGACCGAGGAACTGAAGAAAATCATAGGTCGTTCCGCGGAGCTTCTGGGAGTGACGGCGGATGAACAGTCTATGGAAGAAATGGCCAAGCGTTCCCGCGGGACCCCGCGTGTTGCTAACCGGATGCTGAAGCGGGTGCGTGATTTTTCTCAGGTAAAGGGAAATGGCGTCATTGATATCGATATCACGCAGAAAGCCCTGGATGCGCTGGGTGTCGATCATATGGGACTGGAAAGTCTGGATCGGGAGATCTTGCGAACGATCATCGAACGGTTCAAGGGAGGACCGGTCGGGATCGATACGATAGCGGCTTCCATCGGGGAAGAACGGGGGACTATAGAAGATGTGTACGAGCCGTATCTGATCCAGGCGGGGTTTTTGCACAGGACGCAGAAGGGGCGCGTTGTATCGGCACAGGCGTACAAGCATCTGGGCATCCCGTACGATGAAGAAGAGGTCAACAGTTCAGTTAAGGAATAGAAGAGGACAAGGATGAAAATAGAAGATTTTGATTACCATCTGCCGGAGGAGCTGATCGCGCAGAAGCCGGCAGAAAAACGTGATGCATCGCGGCTTCTTGTGGTGCATCGAGATACTGGCAAAACGGAGCATCGGCATTTTTATGACATACTGGAGTATTTACAGCCGGGAGATTGTCTGGTGCTGAACAATTCCAAGGTGCTCCCGGCAAGGCTCTTTGGCACGAAAGAAAAGACTGGTGCTAAAGTAGAATTTCTGCTGATCAAGCGGATCGAGGGAGATATCTGGGAAACTATGGTCAAGCCGGGGAAACGGTTGAAACCCGGGGACAGCGTGATCTTTTCGGAGAAGCCTTTGCTGCGGGCAGAGGTGAAGGATTACGGAAACGATGGAACCCGGCTGGTGGAATTTCAGTATGAAGGATTGTTCATGGAACGGCTGGAAGAACTGGGGAGCATGCCGCTTCCGCCATACATCGAGCGAAGCAGTCAGGAAGAGGATAAGGAACGATATCAGACGGTGTACTGTGAGGAGGAAGGCTCTGTAGCGGCACCTACGGCGGGACTTCACTTTACCGACGAATTGCTGAAGCAGGCGAAGGAAAAGGGCGTGGAACTGGTCTATGTGACGCTTCATGTTGGGATCGGTACGTTCCGGCCTGTCAAGTGTGAGAACATCGAGGAACATTCCATGCATTTTGAGGAATACCATATCAGTGAGGAAAGTGCAGAGGTGATAAACCGGGCAAAACGGGAAGGTCGTCGTATTATTTCGGTAGGGACGACTTCTACGCGAACGGTAGAAAGTGCGGCCTATTACGATGAGGCGGCCGGCTGCATGCAGGTCAGAAGCGGAGAAGACAGCACGGGGATATTTATTGAATTCAAGATCATAGACAGTCTGATCACCAATTTCCATCTGCCGAAGTCAACGCTGCTGATGCTGATTTCTGCATTGTATGACAGGGAAAAAATTCTGGAAGTATATGAAGAAGCTATCCGGGAAAAGTATCGCTTTTTTAGTTACGGAGATGCTATGTTTATTGAATAAGGAGGCGCGGAGATGGAAGCAGGTCTTGTGACCCATGAATTTGACGCTTTCTTTGACAAGGATTCGCGGGTGCTGATTTTAGGGACGATCCCATCTCCCAAGTCGCGTGAACAGGGATTCTATTACGGCCATCCGCAGAATCGGTTCTGGAAAGTGCTTGCTGATGTGCTGGGTGAGGAGTTTCCACAGACGGTGGAAGAGCGAAAGAGATTTTTGAAGCGGAACCATATTGCCTTGTGGGATGTGCTGGAAAGCTGTGAAATCAAGGGAGCATCGGATGTCAGCATTCGCAATGCCAGGCCTAACGATATGAACAGGATCCTGCAGGCGGCAGACATCCGGGCGATTTTTGCCACAGGTGCAAAGGCAGCGCAGCTGTATAAAAAGTTGTGTTTTCCGGAGTGCGGAGTGGAAGCTGTTCGTCTGCCCTCTACGAGCCCTGCCAACTGCGGATGCTCGTATGAGAAGCTGCGGGAGGCGTACAGCCAGATTTGTGATTATGTGAGATAAAAGAGTAGGAGTTAATTTTTATGGCAGCAGTTACTTATGAACTGATCAAAAAAGACAGTCGAACGAAAGCGCGCAGAGGCCGCGTCAACACGCCTCACGGACCGATCGAAACGCCGGTGTTCATGCCGGTGGGGACAGCAGGTACCGTCAAAGCGATGAAGCCGGAAGAAGTGCGTGATATGGGAGCACAGATCATTTTAGGAAACACATACCATCTGTATCTTCGCCCCGGACACGAAGTGGTAAAGGCAGCGGGCGGACTGCATAAATTCATGAACTGGGAGAGAGCGATCCTGACTGACAGCGGCGGTTTCCAGGTGTTCAGTCTGGGTGCGATGCGCAAGATCAGTGAAGAGGGTGTGGAATTTCGTTCTCATATCGACGGATCGAAGCATATGCTTTCTCCGGAAAAATCCATGGAGATACAGAATGCATTGGGCTCGGATATCATGATGGCTTTTGATGAATGTGCTCCGTATCCGGCGGACCGCAATTACGTGAAAAACTCTCTGGAGAGAACTACCAGATGGTTGAAACGATGCAAAGAATATCATAAGAATACGGAACAGCAGTCCTTGTTTGGGATCATGCAGGGCGGTATGTATAAAGATCTGAGAAAGCAGAGCGCGGAGGAAATCGTGGAATTGGATCTGCCGGGTTATGCTATCGGCGGTCTGAGTGTCGGAGAGCCGAAGGAGATCATGTATGAAGTGATGGATGACTGTGTTGATTATCTGCCGGCAGATAAACCGCGGTATTTGATGGGAGTGGGAAGTCCGGACTGTCTTTTTGAGGGAGTGGAACGCGGAATAGATATGTTTGACTGCGTGCTTCCGACCAGGATCGCACGTCACGGTATGGCCATGACATCTCAGGGACGGGTCAATATCAAGAACGCTAAGTACGAACGGGACTTTACACCGCTGGATCCAAATTGTGACTGCTATACCTGCCGAAATTATTCCAAGGCATACCTGAGACACTTGTTCAAGAGTGATGAAATCTTGTCATCCATGTTGATGACGACACACAATCTGCATTTTCTTGTCAACACCATGGCTGGTATTCGTAAAGCCATCGAGGAAGATCGGTTCCTGGAATACAAGAAAGAATTTTATGACAGCTACGGGAGATTTTAAATGGAAAATATGGAAATCAGAGAAGTCTGCAGAGATAAAGATATTTGTGGCGGCTGCGTCTATCAGGGCGTGCCCTATGAAGAGCAGCTGAGCAATAAATTTGGAGAGGTCAAGGGGCTTCTTGACAAGAAGGATATTCGTTACGGTGAACTGCTTCCCATTGAGGGAGCACCGTCCCGCTACGGGTATCGTAACAAGATGGAATACACCTTTGGCGATATGGAAAAGAATGGCCCGATGACTTTGGGCATGCACAAGAAAAAGCATTTTATGTCTATCGTAACGGTGGATCAGTGTCAGCTGGTGCATGAGGATTTCAATGTGATCCTGCGAGGTGTGCTGGAATTTGCCTCTTCTCGTGGATATACACATTATCATAAGAAGGCTCATAAAGGTCTGATGCGACATCTGATCGTGCGCCGGGGTATTCGGACGGGAGAACTGCTGGTCAATGTGGTGACCAGTTCGGAGGATGGTTTTGACGAAAATGCTTTCGTGGAAATGATCCGGGCTTTACCTCTGGAAAATCAGGTGGTCGGCATCCTGAGGACGATCAATGACCGCCTGGCAGATGCAGTATACTGTGATGAACTGCGGGTACTGTGGGGCAGAGATTACTATAACGAGGAGATCCTGGGACTGAAGTTCAAGGTCAGTGCATTTTCATTTTTTCAGACCAATGTAGATGCAGTAGAACGGCTGTATTCCTATGCGGTCAGCCTTATCGAAGATTTCGAGAATAAAGAAGTATTCGATCTGTACTGCGGAACGGGAACGATCACACAGGTGCTGGCTCGCAAAGCGAAAGAGGTCATCGGTATCGAACTGGTGGAGGAGGCAGTGGAGGCTGCAAAGGCTAATGCGGCTCTCAATGGCCTGGACAACTGCCGCTTTCTGGCAGGTGATGTGTTTGAGGTGCTGGACAGCCTTCCTGACAAGCCGGAGGTGATCGTGGTGGATCCGCCTCGCGTCGGCATTTCTTCCAACGCCCTGGAAAAGATCATCGGATACGGTGTGAAGCAGATCGTGTATATCTCCTGCAATCCGAAAAGTCTTGCAGACAACCTGTATTATATGCAGTACTATGGGTATGAGATCAAATCGGTCAAGCCTTTTGATAACTTCCCGGGCACAAAGCACACGGAATGTGTGGCGGTGCTGGAAAAAGTGAAAAAATAAATGTCTCTGGAGGTTGATAGATTCCGGGCTTTTTCAGGTGTGAAAACGCTGCGAGAAAGCTCGGTTTTTTTGTATGGAAATATATCTACTTTTCGGTCTGATTAGAGAAAAAGTGGATGGCCGAAAAAATGTGGTAGGGTTTAGGCTGAGGATTAGATGTCGTGGGTTGTGGCACTGGGATGGTTGTCAGAGCTGACCGTATTTTAAGCCACTCGATACTAGGAGATAGACTTGGCAGTGGAATAGATAACATAGATTGGAGGAATCATTATGACAGATGAATTATTATATGCAAACCAGTGGAATTCAAGCGCACAATATTTCTACGAAAAGGGATACTATTCGTGGATGGTGGATAAATTGATATCATACAAAACAGTAGTAGAAATAGGATGTGGAACAGGATATAGTACTTTGGCATTGGTGGAAAAGGGACATCGAGTTATTGCAATTGAAAAAAATGTAGATTGCATTACGCAGGCAAAAAAATTACTTTCGGATAAAGGTTACTCAGAAAAGGTTATTTTTATTGAAGGTGATATAGCAGAAGATGATGTTAGAAATGATTTAGTTAATCGGTTCGAGTTTGACGTAGTAATCTGTTGGAACGTTGGCTCTTATTGGAATCGAAAAATGATAGAATATTATCTTCCGTTCATGCTTGAATACGGATTGAATAGACAGCAGATAGCGGCAAATCCAGAATCGTCCTACTCTGAATTAATAATATGGGATGCTTGCCGATTGGCCTCTGCTAAAGGAGTAGCTGCGCATATTATAGACAGAGGTGCAGAAACGATTACAAAGCAAACAGACCCTTATTATTATACGTTGAAAAATGAATTTAATTTTAGAACAATAGAATATGATAATAAGGTTGCTGATTCAATTTCTAGTGGTGGAAGAATGCTTTCTACAAATGGAAATATGAATTCTGAGGATAAGGTAGATATAGTCTTTGTTTCTATTCTATATAAATAAATGAAATAATCCTCCCGGACATCATGGTCAGGAGGGTTTCGTGCGTCTATGGAGATTTATGTATCAACATTGATACTAATACCGGATTTCAGTTCAACTGTGATGTGGTCATCCCAGATAGTGATCTGCTTGATCTAGCGTCGTACCAGCGATTCGTCAAATTCAGTGAGGTGGGTAGTCTGCTGTGCAATATAATCCTGCAGGTCATTGATCCGCTTTATCTGCTCATCTCTTGCAGCAGTGTCGACGGTGGTCTTCTGGCGGAGTTTTCGAAGCCTGAATATTTCATCGGCAATTTCGTCATAGGCTTCTTTGCTCTGGGTTTTCTGGATGAGCTCCTGTTGCAACTGTGTAAAGCGTTTGGTGAATTCAGTGCCCATTGTCTGTTTGAACACACTCTATAGGCATTGGAAAATGCATGATGAGATGCTCAAGGAAAACAGAAGATGAATATGTGCTGTGTTCTTCAAAGGCTTCCACATAGCGCCAGCGGGAGTATTCGTCGATTGCAGTGTATTGATAGAACTTTTTACCTTTCGCATCACCGACCAGACAGACTGAGGGAACAAATTTAACGTCAATCTGGATGCGCTGTCCTGGATAAAGCATCTGCTCATAGGGCTTGGCCACATATTTGGGGTTAGGAAGCTTTTGGGCAGTCATACCCTGCTTTTTTAGAAAGCGGTATAATCCTGTAATGGATCTGGTATAGCCACGCTGTCTGAGTTTTACCCAAAAGGTCACTAGGCCGGTATGCGGATTTCTTCTGCGCATATTCCGGATGAGTTGGATCTCCTGGGAAGTGTGCTGATTAGGATGAGAATGAGGACGTCTGGAACGATCACGAAGGGACTCTATAGAGCCGTCGAACCGACGTTTCCAGCGATAAATATACTGACGGTTGGTTTTGTATTTGATCGCAGCTTTCGTCACGCCATATTTTTCAGCGTAACGGATCAGGGATAGACGGTACTTCATATCTTGTGTTATACTTGTCATGCGGAAACCTCCAGTGTATGGTTTTGTGTGGTAACTTAACTTTAACACAGAATTGAAGTTTCCGCTTTTTCTTTATTTAGTTGTAACACATGTATTGTAATACAAGGCTTACTAAAAGTGCAAAGAATAACTCCCTTGACGATTTCAAGTTTACCTATGATGATTGCATCCAGGATGCTCTCGTGAAAGGCTACGATCAGAACGCAGACTTTTATACTATGCTTCTGAATAATGAAGATGTCCGTGCGCAGATTGCAAGCGTATTTAAGAGTGAGATTTATCGCATTCTGCGCGGCTCTATGATTCCAATACGCAGAGCATGGACGAGTACAACAAGGCTCTGGATGATGCGGATTCTGAATTTCAGGCACAACTTAAGCGCAATCGTCTGGTTAAAGAAACCACCTCGCAGCGGATGTGCAAATACATGGATGCGGCGCATTGGAACACAAGTATTTTTCAAAGCAAGACGCTCCTCGCACCGATGGACTATCTCCGTGTTTATCAGAACTATAAGTTTAAGGTGCCTTCTTACACGGTTATGGCAGTTGGATTGGAATTAACGCTCCACGAAACCGGGGAGGTTCTGCGGCTCTCCGGCTTGGGTTATGATAACAGCAAACTACGCTTATATGTACATACTCTCTGCTTTTCATGGCTGCCCGATTGACGAATGCAATACTGTCTTGGAAAAGTTGAATGTGAAACCGCTTGGTACGAAGTCAAAGAAGTAACAATAAATAATGGAGGTGCAGTATGGCTATACCAAAATTCAAAAAGGAATATATCATCGATGCCTTGAAGTACATTGATGAGAATGGAGTGCCTTTCCATAACCAAAGCACGAAATATGAACTCGTGACCGAGGACGGAAAACGGTATCCGCCGAAATACGTGGTGGCCGTAGCTGACCATTTGGCAAACGGCACGGATATTTCCACGGAGGGATTCAATGCCGTAGAAGCAAAGAGTTATCTGGAAGGTCAGGATTTTACCATTGAGACAAAACAGCAGGAGAAATTTGAACTGTCTGTTACAGCCGAAAGCGTGGAATCCACAGACGAGCGGTTTACGATGGATAACCTGAGTCTTGGTGACAACTATAAGCCTCTTGATGTCTATTTCAAGAAAGCAACCGGCGAGGTTGTCAAACGCTCTTATAGCAAGGGCGAAAGAAGGAACTCCAATCAGACCATGCCGCGTATCGCTTTCCAGGTGTTCGAGAAGAAAATCTCGGCTATGCCGGTTGAGAAAAAGGAGTCCTTCCCCATATGCAAATACAATCCGAGAAGCGATATGATCTGCGGCATTTATCCCAGCGTGGATGAATTTAAGAAGCACCGCAACACCATAGAGTATCTGACCTACGGTTATGATAACGGCAGGCAGTTCGTTATATACTGCTGGAATGTGTTCTCCACGATTATCTTCGTTCAGGAGTGCTTAAAGCGTTTCGGCAAGCCGGGAGATCAGTTTATCCTTACATACCGCGAGAAGGATGAAAAAGAAACAGAGGCTGCGGAGACAGAAGCTGCGGCGCAGGAAGAACTCGTGCAGCAGTTCAAAGGATACAGGAATCCCTTCTCTTCTATGCTGATTGCATCAAAGAATCTGATATTCAGAGGTGCGCCGGGTACGGGCAAGTCGTATCTTGCAAAGGAAATCGCCGCAGACATCATCAGCAACGGATACTTTGATGATTACACGCTCCTTACCGATGAGCAGAAAAAGCAGGTGGAATTTGTACAGTTCCATCCGAGCTATGACTACTCTGATTTTGTTGAAGGACTGCGTCCGAAGGTAAATGATGACGGCACGATGGGCTTTGAATTACAGGACGGCATCTTCAAAAAGTTTGTAGCCCGCGCACGGAAGAACTATGAAGATTCTCAAAAGTCCAAGGAAACGATAGAAAAGGAAATCTCCATGCAGGAAACCATGACGGATTTCTTCTCCAATATCGAACTTGGCGTGGATACTTTTAAGACCATAAACGGAAATGAGTTCATCGTTACCAGCGTGGATGACCATCACATTAATATATCCATTCCAAGGAATGCTACTGTCAACAAACTCACCTTAAATCTGGACGATATAAGGAAGATGCTTGAATCCGGGCAGAAGTTCGACAAGATAAAGGATATTACAACTTTCTTCGGTAAGACATTTGCTACGCAGGCATATTCCTATGACTTTGCAATTTACAAGGCAATCAAAGCAAAGAAAGGTTCAGCTTCAAAAGTGAAGGCAAAGCAGGAAGAACTGAAGAAATACATCTTCATTATCGATGAAATCAACCGTGGTGAGATTTCAAAGATATTCGGTGAACTGTTCTTTGCGATTGACCCTGGGTATCGCGGAAGAGCCGGAGAAATTTCCACGCAGTATTCCAATCTGCATTCCGACCCAGACGATAAGTTCTATATCCCTGACAATGTTTACATCATCGGCACCATGAACGACATCGACCGTTCTGTGGACAGCTTCGATTTTGCCATGCGCCGCCGTTTTCGTTTCGTGGAACTCAGAGCAGATGAGCGTCTTGAGATGCTGGCTTCTCTTGAAAATGAGGATCTTGAAGCCGAGGCAATCAGAAGGATGTCGGCTCTCAACAAAGAAATCGCGGCTGTGGAGGACTTGAACGAAAACTATCAGATTGGTGCATCATACTTCCTTAAGCTGAAGACACTCGATTTTGACCAGCTTTGGACGGATTATCTGCAGCCCCTTTTGCAGGAATACATCCAGGGAATGTACGATGAGGAAGGAATCATGAACAGGTTTGCGAAAGCCTACGGTTATCAAAAGCCTGCCGAAGGTGATGTGAATGAAACTACTCAAGATCAAGGATAATTCACAACAGAAAAAAGATGCTTTTTCCGATATTGGTACTCTTACAGGCAAGATTGCTGACAAGACATTGGAGCAGCTTGAGCGCGAGGGTGTATTCGTGTTCCCTGAAATCGTCAAGGATGCAGATGACATAACGCGGGATCAGATGATAATCCAGAGCGTTAATGACACTTATCGTTCCGGTAATGTGATGGGATTCCTCGGCTGTGGGACTGAACGACTTATTATCGAGTCGCGCTTTGGCGGCGATGAGGAAGATTATTTTTTCCAATATCTCCTTGATCGTGTTTTGGACTTCCCGAACATCGTTGATTTAGAGTCTGATGCCAATCAAGACAATCGGATGTTTAACTTTCTGCTCTTTCTGTTCCCGTATTATCTTAAAACGGCAATGCGTAAGGGCTTGTTCAAGCGATATATTCGTCACAGATACAACGACGGGAATGTAAAAGGCTCCATCGATATCGCAAGGCATATCGAGAAAAACACGCCTTTTACCGGTAGCGTAGCATACAGCCAGCGAGAGTTTTCTTACGATAACAGCCTGATGGAATTGGTGCGGCACACGATTGAGTTTATCAAAAGAAAGCCTTATGGGAACAATCTTCTTATAAAGGTAAAGGACGAAGTGAGACTCGTCTTAGATGCCACACCCGGATACGAGCCATACGACAGGCAGCGAATCATTGAAGAGAATAAAAAGAATACCGTTCGCCATGCGTATTACCGCGAATACCTCGCTTTGCAGAGGCTGTGCCTTTTGATTCTACGACATCAAAAACACCAGATTGGATCAGGCTCGAAACAGATATACGGCATACTGTTTGACGGAGCGTGGCTGTGGGAGGAGTATGTCAATTCGCTTATTGAGGACGCTTTCTATCACCCGATGAATAAAGGCGGCAAGGGAGCCCAGCGTCTGTTTGGCGGGAATATCGGTCTTATTTATCCTGACTTCATCAGCAGGAACAATGAGGCGAGGATTATCGCAGACGCCAAGTACAAACCGATGGATAACATCGGCAATCGAGACTACTTGCAAGTGCTGGCATATATGTTCAGATTCGATGCCAAGGCAGGCTATTATCTCTACCCGGAAGCGGAAGGTTCTGACGATCTAAAATTATGGATGAATCGCGGTTCGACCTACGAGGCTGATGTAATGCCGCGAGATGATATCAGCATTACCAAACATGGCTTGAAAATTCCCGTAGATGTGCCGAACTATACCGGATTTGTGACGAGGATGAAGGCTCACGAACAGGAGTTTATAAGTGTGTTCACAGTTTGATAGGAACGCAGTTGAAAAGGAGGATTCTATGTTTGGAGCAATAGTCGGTGACATTGTAGGCTCTGTTCACGAATGGCACAATATCAAACCGAAGGAGTTTCCCTTATTCCAGGATGACTGTTTTTTCACAGATGATACCGTCATGACCTGCGCCGTTGCGGAAGCTGTCATGAACGGTGGTGAGCGCGATGATTTTATTGACGCCATGAAGAAATACTGTCGGATGTATCCTGACGCGGGATACGGCGGCAGATTTGGAGCGTGGATAAACTCTGATAACCGTGAGCCGTGTAACAGCTACGGCAACGGCTCGGCGATGCGTGTTTCTCCATGCGCCTGGATGATGGATTGCGGTTTCTGCGCAAGAACGGGAATGTGGTCGTCCAACGGCAGAGCTGGCGCGCAGCTATCCGCCGAGGTGACACATAACCACCCGGAAGGCATCAAAGGTGCAATGGCAACAGCCGATGCAATCTTTATGTGCCGTTATTACTTCGGCGGCTATTACGGCGATTATGAACAGCCTATCAATGATGATCCGGCTGAGTGCAAGCGGCGCATCAAGGAACACATCGAAAACGAGTATGGCTACGACCTTTCCAAGGCGCTGGATGAAATCCGTCCTACATACCGCTT
>ERZ857965.2842-NODE-2842-length-13907-cov-3.369910_pt1 | contig 13907 bp, 10 predicted proteins | sample MGYA00519758_ERZ857965 | MGnify/ENA primary metagenome ERZ857965 (study PRJEB31778, sample SAMEA3449381) | human gut metagenome | biome: human gut; feature: human-associated habitat; material: faeces | place: United Kingdom | collected 2010/2012 ... | reverse complement strand
TCAGCATTGTTACGGACGACCTCCATACCGTCGATCTGCGGCAGCGCGGCCATCTGGACGACGCGCTCCGCACGGCGCTCGGCATGGGGCTGGATTTCGTAAAAGCCATTCAGATGGTCACGGTCAACTGTGCACGCGCGTTCAATCTTGACCGTGAGATCGGAGGTCTCGCTCCCGGCCGCCGCGCGGATATCAACATCACCACTGGAGCGGAAGATTTCCGCGTGCTGACCACGTTTGCCGGCGGCCGCCAGATCACCGATAACGGCAAGCTGCTCGTGCATTATGAAACCGCGCAGCACGATCCCTGCGTGCTGAATACCGTTCACCTGAGCCAGCCGGTTACCGCTGACAGCTTCAAGACCCGCGTGTCGGCCAAGGCAAAGAAGGTCAAGGCGCTTGTAATGGACACGCTGTCCTACATCCCCTTTACGAGCCGCCGCGACGTGGAGCTTCCGGTCGTGGACGGTGTGGTGCAGTGCGACGTGGAGCAGGATGTGCTGTATATTGCGCAGGTCGAGCGCCACGGGAAAAACGGCAACATCGGCAAGGCGTTCATGGGCGGATTCCGCATCCGCGGCGGCGCAATGGCCTCCTCCGTCGGCCACGATAACCACAACATCATCGTCCTGGGCGACAGCTTTGAGGATATGGCCCTAGCGGTAAACCGCTGCGCCGAGCTCGGCGGCGGCCAGGTCATCGTCCGCAACGGCGAGATCGCGGCGGAAGTCGCGTATCCCGTCTGCGGCCTGCTGAGCGATCTTTCGCTCGACGAGCTGGCGGATAAGAAAAAGGAGCTGAACCGCGTTGCCCATGAAATGGGAACAGAGATCGCTATTCCGTTCATGTTCCTGAGCTTCATCTGCCTTGCGGCGATTCCCGCATACGCCATTACCGACTGCGGCTTTATCGACGTGGTAAAGCAGCAGGTCGTTGATCCGATCCTCGAGGTCGTGGAGTAAGAGAAACAGAAAAAACCAGCGAATAAAAGGGAGAAAACATGAAAAAAGACTTCTTCAGACTTCAGGAACACGGCACCACGACGAAGCGCGAGGTGCTTGCGGGCATCACGACGTTTATGACCATGGCCTATGTGCTGGCGGTGCAGCCGGCGGCCATCTGCGGCTTCGGCCCCGATCCGGTGTTCACGGACGTGAACGGCCTTGTCATCAGCAAATCTGCGCTGCTTGTCATGTGCGCGCTCGTCAGCGGAGCGATTACCCTCTTTATGGGGCTTTATGCAAATCTTCCGCTTGCCCTTTCCACGGCGATGGGCAGCAACTTCATTCTCGGCGGTCTCGTAAACAGCGGCGCGTTTTCCTTCGGCTGGGCCATGGCGCTTCTTCTCTGCTCGGGCATACTGTTTATTCTGGTGACGGTGCTCGGCGTTCGGAAAATGGTTGTCGATCTTCTGCCGAAGAATCTGAAGATCGCCATTCCGACGGCGGTCGGCTTCTTCATTGCGTACCTCGGCTTTAAGAACACCGGTCTGGCTGTTTTTTCAAACGGTCTGGCGCTCGGAGATTTCTCTCAGCCTACGGTCCTCCTTGCGCTGATCACTATGGTCGTCATGGGCGTTCTTACGGCGTACAAGGTCCGCGGCGCCATCCTCATCGGCATTGTCGTCGGCACGGTCATCAGCATTCCCATGGGCGTTTCCACGCTGCCGGCGTCGGTTTTCTCTCTGCCGGATGTGAGCGAGCTCGGGAACCTCTTCCTGTGCTATGATTTTAAATCCCTTCTCGCAGACATTCCCGGCGCTCTCGTCTGGATCTTCATTCTGTTCACCAGCGACTTCTTCGCCACCTTCGGCGCTTTGATCGCCGTGGGAGCGCAGACGAATATGCTTGACGAGGAAGGAAACTTCCCCCACATTGAAAAGCCGTTCCTCGTCGATGCCGTCGGCACGGTCGTCGGCTCGGCGACCGGCTGCACGACGATCTCCACGTTCATTGAATCCACCATCGGCGTGGAGGCGGGCGGCCGTACCGGTCTTACGGCGGTTGTCACGAGCATTCTGTTCTTCGTCTGCGTTTTCCTCTCGCCCCTTTTCCTCATGATCCCCACCTCCGTCACGGGCGTTGCTCTGATCTTTGTCGGATTCTCCATGCTCTCCGGGTTTACCAAGCTGGATTTCTCCGACTTCAAAAGCTGCTTTGGCCCGTTCGTCATGATCATGTTCGGCACCTTCACCGGCGATATCGCCGCGTCGATCTGCCTCGGCGTTCTGACCGACGTGCTCATCAAGGTCGTGACCGGCGATGCGAAAAAGGTCCACCCGGTGCTCTATGTGCTTTGCATCCCCCTCGTTCTTTATTTTATAGTGTAACGGGTTTTGCTGAAAAAGGCTCTCAGATCTGTGATCTGAGAGCCTTTTTCTTTATAATAGTATTATATTTTTAAGCGCGCTTATGTGCCCGTTTCTTTTTTGTTTCGGCAAGAAAATGCTTCCAACCGTTTTTTTCCTTATTAACGACCTTCAGCAGCGCCTTGATCTGATCGTCGGAAAAAACGTTCGCCATGCGCGCGGCGTTGCGCCACGGCATATCGAGCACGTACATGAGATTCCCGGCGTTTTCCTTGCTGCCCACAAGATTCATCACGCGGCGCGCGGCTTCCAGCGCGTTGTACAGCCCTTTGCCAAGACCGCCGGGGAGATATTTCCCGCGGGAGATGGCGTCGTTGAAGTCCACCGCGCCGCGCTCTTCCCAGCGCGCGGGCGGGATATCGTGCACGAGCAGCGCGGCAAAGCTCTCGTCGGACACATGCTGCACATCCGCGCGGCGGTAGACGTCAAATTCCGGCGCGGCGTATTCATCGAAGGGCGCTTCACCGGCAACATGCACCGTGTGTACAAGCCGCAGATCGCGGCAGGACGCGCCGACGCAGAGCTCGTACTCGCCCTCTTCCACGACCCAGCGGTTCTTCGCGCAGCTCCAAACGGCGAAGCTCCGCTCGCCGAGCGGGAGAAAGACCGTCTTTTCCTCGCCGGGCAGCAGCTCCACGCGCGCGAAGCCCGCAAGCGAGAGCGCAGGGCGCAGCATGCCGGGGGTTTTGCGGCGGACGTAGAGCTGCGCGACCTCCGCTCCGGCGCGGCTGCCGGTATTCTTCACCGTGAAGCTCACGCCGCCGGGCGAAAATTCGCCGGGCGCGTAGGAAAACTCCGTATAGCTCAAGCCGTAGCCGAACGGATATTTGACGCGCTTATGCGCGCTTTCATAATACCGGTAGCCGACGAACAGCCCCTCGCGGTATTCGCTCGTCGCCTCGCGGCCCGGATACCACGGCGCGCAGGGCGAATCCTCGAGCCGGACGGGCATCGTCTCGGCCAGCTTGCCGCTGGGGTTCGCCTCGCCCGTGAGCAGCGCGGCGCACGCGCTGCCGACGGCCTGCCCGCCGAGATAGAGATGCAGCACCGCGCGGGCGAACACATCCCACGTCATCTCCACCGGACTGCCGCACTGCAGCACGACGCCGACGTTCGGATTGACCTCCGCGATCTCGCGCAGAAGGTCGAGCTGGTTTTCGCGCAGACGCATATGCTCACGGTCGTATCCTTCCGTTTCGCTGCCCTCGTCCAGACCGAGGAAGAGCAGCACCTTATCGCTTCGCGCGGCGAGCGCCCTTGCCCGGCGCAGCAGCCGCGGCGCAGCGGCTCCGCTGCGGAAAAAGCCCTTTTCGTATCCGGTGACGTCCACGCCGGCAGCGCGCAACGCGTCGAGCGGCGCGTCCACCTGCGTGGGATTGACGCGCGAGCTGCCCGCGCCCTGATAGCGCGGCACGGCGGCAAAATCGCCGATGACGGCGACGCGCTCGCCCTGCCGCAGCGGGAGAAATTCCTTTTCGTTTTTCAGCAGCACGGCAGACTCCGCCGCGGCTTTCGCGGCGAGCGCGTGGTGCGCCGTGCCTTCGAAAACGCCGCCGCACGCGAGCGCTTTCTGCGCGGTAAAAATAAAGTCCAGCACGTGATCCACCTGCTCGTCCAAAAGAGCCTCGTCGAGCGTCCCGTTCTGTACGGCCTCGACGATGTGCCGGTCGGTCTCGCCGTTGGAGGCCGGCATTTCGAGCGACGATCCGGCGCGCACGGCGGCGACGCGGTCGTTGTTGCCGCCCCAGTCGGAGACGACGAGCCCGTCAAAGCCCCACTCGCCGCGGAGGATATCGCGCAGCAGGTGCTCGTTTTCGTTGCAGTAAGTACCGTTCAGCCGGTTATACGCCGTCATAAGAGAGCGCACGCCGCCCTCTTTTACGGCGGTCTCAAACGCCGGAAGATAGATCTCGCGCAGCGTCCGCTCGTCCATGACGGAATCGGTCGCCATGCGGCGCAGCTCCTGCGAGTTTGCGGCAAAGTGCTTCACACACGCGCTCACGCCGGTGCTCTGTATGCCGCGGATCATCGCCGCGGCGAGCTTGCCGGAGAGCAGCGGGTCCTCGGAGAAATACTCAAAGTTCCGCCCGCAGAGCGGGCTGCGCTTGATGTTCACGCCCGGCCCGAGCACCATGCCGACGCCCTGCGCCACAGCCTCCTCGCCGAGCGCGCGTCCAACGGCAGAGAGCAGCGTTTCGTCCCAGCTGTTCGCAAGCGCGCTCGCCGTCGGAAAGCACGTCGCCGGAACGGAGCGGCCAAGGCCCAGCGCGTCCGAATCGCTCTCCTGCTTGCGCAGGCCGTGCGGCCCGTCCGTCATCATCTCGGACGGAATGCCGAGCCGTTCCACGGCCTTCGTGTGCCAGAAATCCCGTCCGGACGTGAGCCCCGCCTTTTCCTTCAGCGTCAGCTTGGCAATGAGATCGGCGTATTTCATATGCGCGCCCTCCCCACACTATAATTATAATTAACTGCATCATAGCAAAAAATCCGCCCGACGGCAATACGCTGTCGGGCGGTCAGCTCTTTAGTTTTCGATAATGCGCTCCACACGCGGCGAGAGAGCGCTCGTGAGCGCGCACCCCTCGTTCGCGCCGCAGAAGTTTGCAACGTCCTGCGAGAGGAGGGCGTTACCCTCGCGGTCAAAGCCGAAGAGCGTGACTTCCTCTCCGATCTGAACCTCCATGCCGGTCACGTCCACCATGCACTGATCCATACAGCACGCGAGCAGTGGCCGGCGCTCTCCGCGCACGAGAATGTCGCCGTGCATCTCCACGAGCGGGAGATAGAGCCCGTCGCCGTAGCCGACGCCGACGATGGCGACATCCGCGTCATGATCGAGCGTATACACCCCGCCGTAGCCGAGCTTTTCCCCCGCATGGCGGCGGTGGACGGCCATGATACAGCTGCGCCACGAGGCGCATTCGCGCACATTCCCGCGCGGCTGCGTCGGGTGGTCCATGATGAGCCGCCGCCCGAGACGCACGGCGTCAAAGTGGTATTCGGGGTAATACTCGCTCCCGGCGCTGTCGCAGATGTGGCGCATCGGCACCGCAAAGCCCGCGCGCTCGACCTGCTCGGCGCTGCGCAGCAGAAGCTCCGCCTGCGCGCGGCAGAGCTCCGGCTTTGCGGTGTCGGCAAAATGGGAGTAGACGCCCGCGAGCTTTATACGCTCTCCGGCGGCGGAGAGCTCTTTTAAAAGCGCCTCGAGCTCGTCCCCCGGCGTTACGCCGACGCGGTGGAGACCGGTGTCGATCTTGATTTGTATTTTCACTTCCGTCTGCGCCGCTTCCGCTGCCGCGGCAAGCGCGGGAAGCAGACCGAGCCGTCCGGCGGTGAGCGTGAGATGCGCGTTCACGGCGTCGGGAACGGCGTGCGGCAGAGGGTTTCCGAGAATGAGCGCGTCCTTTTCAATGCCGAGCGCGCGCAGCGCCAAACCCTCGGACACATGCGCGAGCGCGAATGTGCGGATGCCCGGCAGCGCCGCGAGCGCCGGAGCGGTGAGCGAAAGAGACAGTCCATAGGCGTCGCACTTGAGCACCGGAATGATCTCCGCGCCGGGCGAGAGCGTTTTTTCGATGGCGGCAACGTTCGTGCACAGCGCGTCCGTATGCACCGCCAAATAGGAATTATTCAAGCTATTCATATAATAATTCATAATACCGCCTCTGAATTATTCACATATTCACCGTTCTTATGCATATCCAAACTGCCGTATGCGGCAGGAAACGCCCGGAAACAATGCATATTATATTGCATAAAAGCCGTTTATGCAATAGGAACCTCCGGCTTTTAGCAATATCACCAAAAACAGAGGCAGAAAAACGGAAGAAATCGAATTAAAAACCATTGACATTGTATAAATATACGATTATACTATGCCCAACCTGAAACAAATTCATTCCCGTTGAATGGAAAGGAAAGGAAAGAAAAGAAATGAAAAAGGTAACAGCAATCGTTCTGGCTCTGCTCATGGTGCTGAGCCTCGCTGCCTGCGGCAGCGCTGCGTCCGAAAGCAAAACTCTCGTCATGGCGACCTCCGCCGACTATCCCCCGTATGAGTTCATCGTTCTGAACGACAAGAACGAGCAGCAGTACGTCGGTATCGACGTCTCCGTTTCCGAGGCGATCGCCGCGGATATGGGCAAGGAGCTCCAGATCGTGAACATGGACTTTGACAGTCTCATGGCCGGCCTGCAGAAGGGCGACGCCGACATCGTCCTCGCCGCCATCGAGGTCACCGAGGAGCGCCTCGAGGCCGCCGATTTCTCCGATCCCTACTACACCGATCTGCCTCCGATGATTCTCGTCAAGGCCGACAAGGCCGGCGAGTACACCAGCATTGAGTCCTTCTCCGGCAAGAGCGTCGGCGCGCAGACCGGCACGACCAAGGCCGATCTCGTCACCAGCGATATGCCCGGCGCGAATCTCGTGGGTCTCACGAGCGTGAACGACCTTGTCAACCAGCTCGTGTACGACAAGGTGGACGCCATTGTTGTTGACGGCGCCGTTGCGCAGCAGTATGCCAAGTCCAACAGCGATCTCGTCGTGGCGGACGTGAGCCTCGGCGAAGCCTTCCCCTACTGCGTCGCCGTGCAGAAGGGCGACCCGAAGGGCCTGCTGCCCTCCATCAACGCCACGATCGCCAAGCTCATTGCCGACGGCAAGATCGAGCAGTACATCGCTGACGCCGAAGCTCTCAGCGATCAGGCGATCGGATAAACCGTACATCCTTCTCTTTGAAGCGTGTGCGCCCTGTCTGTGAAAGCAGGCAGGGCGCATATGTGCCGTTGATCTCTCCCGCTTCCAAATACAGAAAAGGTCAAGGAATAGTATTATGTGGTGGTCCAACCTGTTTGCCGGCATGTCCCCGGCGAACTTCTTCAATTTCTCCTTCCTGCCAAAGTATCTTTCCTTCTTCGTGCAGGGACTCGAGTATACGCTGCTGCTGTCGATCATATCGGTAGGTCTCGCGGTCATGCCGGCGCTCGCGCTCGCGCTCATGCGTCTGAGCCGCAACAAGATCGTGCGGAATCTCTCCGGCGCATACATCGCCGTGTTCCGCTCGACGCCGATGATGGTGCAGCTCTACATTATTTTCTACGGCCTTTTCAGCGTGATCAAGATCCCCTCGGTCGTGATCCTGGGCTTCATCGACCTCTCCCGCTTCATTCCCGGCGTGGTGGCGCTTGCGCTCAACTCCTCGGCGTATGTCGCGGAGATCATCCGCGCGGGCATTCTCGCCGTGGACGGCGGACAGAACGAGGCGGCGCGCTCGCTCGGTCTCAGCTCGTGGCAGAGCATGAAGCTCGTCGTGCTTCCGCAGGCGATCAAGAACATTCTCCCCGCGCTCGCCAACGAGCTCGTCACGATGGTGAAGGAATCGTCCATCTGCTCGGTGCTCGGCATGACGGAGCTCATCTGGGGCGCCAAGACCGTTGCGACGACGACGTACAAGACGCTCTCGCCGTACGTTCTCGCAGCGCTCGTGTACTTCGTCATCAACTACCCGGCCGGCAAGGCCATCGAAGCGATTGAAAGGAGAATGCGCCGTGGCGACAGGATCTGAACTCATCCGCGTTGAGAACGTAACAAAGAAATTCAAGGGCGGCGTCACAGCGCTCAACGAGTGCTCGCTCACCATAGCGCGCGGCGAGGTCGTGGCGATCATCGGCCCGTCCGGCAGCGGCAAATCCACGCTGCTCCGGTGCCTGAACCTGCTGGAAACGCCGACCTCCGGCCATATCTATTTTGGCGGCGTGGACATCACCGACAAAAAGGTGGACATCAACCTCCACCGGCGAAAAATGGGCATGGTGTTCCAGCACTTCAATCTCTTCCCCCACAAGACCGTGATGCAGAACATCACGCTCGCCCCCGTCACGCTCAAGTTCAAAACCGAGGACGAGGCGAAAAAGCACGGCATGGAGCTTCTCGAGCGCATCGGCCTTGCGGACAAGGCGAACGAGTACCCGAACATGCTCTCCGGCGGGCAGAAGCAGCGCATTGCGATCGTCCGCGCGCTGTGCATGGAGCCGGACGTGATGCTCTTTGACGAGCCGACGAGCGCGCTCGACCCCGAAATGGTCGGCGAGGTGCTCGATCTCATGCGCCAGCTCGCCGCCGACGGCATGACCATGGCGGTCGTGACGCACGAGATGGGCTTCGCCCGCGAGGTGGCGAGCCGCGTCATCTTCATGGACGGCGGCGCGATCCTCGAGGAGAACACCCCCTCCGAGCTTTTCGACCATCCGCAGAATCCCCGCACGCAGACATTCCTATCGAAAGTTCTTTAATGATCCCGCCGCGGCGTCCGAGACCGGACGCCGCGGCGATTTTGTTCTTGCAGAACACGGAAAAAGGGATATTATAATAATGTATAAATACAGCGAGGTGGAACCGATGAAATACGCTTACACGAACGGCGTGCTGCTCGACGGCAGCGCGGATATGCAGCCGCAGCGCGGCATGGTGCTGCGCACGGACGGCGAGAAGATCCTCGATATCGTCCCTGAGGGGACGGATCTCACCGGCTTTGAGATCGTCGATTTGAAAGGCGGATATCTCATGCCGGGCCTCATCAACCTGCACGTTCATCTGCCCGCGAGCGGCAGCCCCAAAAAGCAGGGCAATCCCCGCAAGCTCGTAAAATTCATGACGTCCATGGCGCTCACGCGGCGCATTGCGCTCGCCATGTGCGAGGGCTACGCCAAAACGCAGCTTTTGAGCGGCGTTACGACGATCCGCACCGTCGGCGGCATCGCGGACATCGATACGCGTCTGCGCGGCCGCATCGCCGCGGGTAAGTGCGACGGACCCCGCATTCTCGCCGCGGACATGGCCGTTTCCGTCCCCGGCGGGCATATGGCGGGCTCGCTCGCTTACGAGGCGACGAGCGCCGCGCAGGCCGCGGAGGACGTGCGAAAGATCGCGCAGGGAAAACCCGATCTCATCAAGCTCATGATCACCGGCGGCGTGCTGGATGCAAAGAAAAAGGGCGAGCCGGGCGAGCTGAAAATGCCGCCGGAGTACGTCCGCGCGGCGTGCGGCGAGGCGCACAGGCTCGGCCTGCCCGTTGCGGCGCATGTCGAAAGTCCCGAGGGTGTGCGCGTGGCGCTCGAAAACGGCGTGGATACGATCGAGCACGGCGCGAAGCCGGACGAGGAAATTCTGCGCCTTTTCCGCGAGCGCGGCGCGGCACAGGTAGCAACGCTCTCCGCCGCGGTGCCGTATGCCCGCTTTGACCGCAGCGTCAGCAAAGCGACCGAAATGGAGCAGTATAACGGCGAGGTCGTGCTCGAGGGCATCATCGAGTGCGCCAAGGCGTGTCTGGCGGCCGGTATCCCCGTCGGTCTCGGCACCGATACGGGCTGCCCGTACATCACGCACTACGACATGTGGCGCGAGGTGCGCTATTTCCACACGTTCTGCGGCGTATCCAACGCCTTCGCGCTGCACACCGCGACGCTCGGCAACGCGAAGATCGCCGGGATCGACGGCCTCACCGGCTCGCTCACGCCCGGCAAGAGCGCCGATCTCATCGTCACGGCGGGAAATCCGCTCGAAGATCTCGAGGCGCTGCGCCATGTGTCCATGGTAACGATGCGCGGCAAGCTCTTCCGTGATCCGAAAGTCAGGAAAATGCCCGACTGCGAGAGGGAGCTTGATAAAGTATCCTGCTGAATAAGGCTCCCTTGTGCAAAGGGAGCTGTCAGCGAAGCTGACTGAGGGATTGCCTTCTTCCGGCGGAGAAACCCCTCCGTCAAAACCTCCGGTTTTGCCACCTCCCCTGTTAGGGGAGGCAAGATAGTTTTCTGCAAACCCACTTGGCTCCCCTAACAGGGGAGCTGGCAGCCGTCAGGCTGACTGAGGGGTTGTAGCTGCAGGAAAAAGACAACCCCTCTGCCGCGGCTTCGCCGCGTCGCCTCCCCTTACACAGGGGAGGCTTTTTGTTTTTTGGGGCTTGACAAACTGTATTAACTGTGTTAAGTTTCGTAGTACAGTTAATACACGGAAGGAGGTGGCGGCATGGTCACGATCAATTACCGGGACGGGCGCCCGATCTATGAGCAGGTCAAGGACGATCTGCGGCGGCTTGTCGTCACCGGTGCAATGCAGCCGGGGGAAAAGCTCCCCTCGGTGCGCGAGCTTGCGGTATCGCTCGCCATCAACCCGAACACGATCCAACGTGCCTACCACGAGCTGGAGAGCGAGGGATACATCGTCTCCGTCCCCGGCAAGGGCAGCTTCTGCGCCCAGTTCTCCCCGCAGAGCGACCCGCGGCGTGAGGAGCTTCTCGCGCGGCTGGAGGAAACGGTGCGCGAGCTTCGCTGGCTCGGCGTGAGCGAGGAAGAGATCATAGAAAAGATCGGAGGCGACGGCCATGGCGAGCATTGAACTGAAAAACGTTACAAAGATCTACGAAGGCTTCAAAGCGCTCGACGCGCTGAATCTCACGGTGCCGTCCGGCTCGGTCTACGGTCTCATCGGTCCGAACGGCGCGGGCAAGACGACCGCCATCCGTCACATGATGGGCGTGCTGCGGCAGGACGCGGGCTCTGTGCTGCTCGACGGGGAACCGGTATTTGAAAACCCCTCGGTCAAGGCGCGGATGCTCTGCATCCCGGACGAGCCGTATTTCACCTCCACGAGCACGACGCGCGATCTTATGAAATTTACGCGCGCGCTCTATCCCCGCTTCGACACCGAACGCTACGAAAAGCTGCGCGAGATCTTCGCGCTTGACGATACGCGCCCCATCCGCCGCCTTTCGCGCGGCATGCAGAAGCAGTCGGCGTTCTGGATCGCGCTTGCGGCGCGGCCGGAGGTACTCGTGCTCGATGAGCCGGTGGACGGCCTCGACCCCGTGATGCGGCGGCAGGTGTGGTCTCTTGTCATGGAGGATGTGGCGGAGGAGGGCATGACGGTGCTCGTATCGTCGCACAACCTCCGCGAGCTGGAGGACGTGTGCATCATGCAGCGCGGCCGCTGCCTGCTGGAAAAGAGCGTTTCCGAATTGCAGGAGACGACGACCAAGGTGCTGCTCGCCCTGCCGGACGGCGCGGCGCTGCCGGAGGAGGGACTGGACATTCTCCACCGCTCCTCGACCGGCAAGCTGCAGACGCTCATACTGCGCGGCAGGGAAGAGGACAATCTCGCGTGGCTCGAAAAGCTGCACCCGCTGTTCATGGATTCCGTGCCGCTGACGCTGGAGGAAATATTCATTTACGAGCTGGGAGGTGTGGACGATGCCGTCCGAAAGAACGTTCTTTAATAAGGCGATATACAAACGGGCTCTCTCCCGCTTCTGGATCATTGGCGCGGCCTATACCGTAGTGCTCTGCTTTCTTACGCTCATGTGCGGGCAGTATTTCAATTCCGAGTTTACGGAAATGAGCGAGTATGTGAGCTACAGCATCCTCAGCAACCTGACGCGCCGGGAGATCCTCGCCGCGGCGGCCGCGGCGGTGGTGATGGCGGTCGCTGTCTACGGCTGGATGTTCCGCAAGACCTCCGCAGCATACATATCGGCGCTGCCCGTGACGCGCGAGGCGCTTCTCATTTCAAGTTTGCTCGCCGGGCTGACGCTTCTCATCCTGCCGTGCATTATCGCGATGCTCGTGAGTTTGCTTCTCTATGGCGGCGCGGGCTCGCCGTGCACACCGTACCTTCTGTGCTCGGCGGCAGCAGCGGCGCTGATGAACATAGCGTTCTTCGGTCTCGCGTCGTTCTGCACGGTGTTCACCGGAAACGCGGCGGTGCTCCCGGCGCTCTATGTTATCGCGCTCTACGGTTTTGTCGGGATCGAGGTCGTGACCCGGTACATAGCGGAGTTTTTGCTCTTCGGCGTGAGAGGCACCGGCTGGGAGCTCGCGATCCTCTCGCCGCTCTATTACTTTTTCAACAACTATGTGGGAAGCTATTCGTATGCGCTCCCTCTCACGGCTATCTATGCCGCGGCGGGCGTGATCCTCGCGGGGCTCGCGGTGATCTTCTTCCGCCGCCGGCGGATGGAGGCCGCGGGCGAGGTCGTCGCCGTTCCGGTGCTGCGCCCCATTTTCCGCTGGGGGCTTGCCGCCGTGGGCGCGCTCGGCATGGCGCTGCTGATCCTCAAAACTGTATTCAATGTCGGCTCCTATGCCGCCGGGAACGACGGCACTCCGGCGAGAGTAGCAATTTTGCTCCTTGCCATGCTCTTCGGCGCGGCGGTCGGCTGGTTCGGCGCGGACGCGCTCATGCGCAAAACGCTGCGCGTGTTTGACCGGCACTGGAAGGGTCTCGGCGTTTTCTGCGCGCTGCTCTGCGCGCTCGTTGTCGTCACCGAGCTCGATGTGTTCGGCGTTGAGCGCTATCAGCCCGATGTGGACGAGATCGGGTACGCCACGGTGAACGGCTGGGGCGAATACAATGAAAGGCGCATCATACAGCCGGAGAACATCGAAAAGCTCCTCTCTCTGCAAAAGGACATTATCGCAAACAAAAAAGCTTACGAAAATCAGAACGGAATCAACACTTTCCCGCTGACGATCGAGTATTACGGCACGGACGGAAAGCTCCTCGCGCGCCGCGTGTATACCTATGCTGCGGATAAGTACCCCCCGTATGTGACCGGCGGCAACGTTACCGTCGGCTTCCCCGCGGAGAACGACACAATCAGCCGGAACATCCGGCAGTACGAAGAGCTTCTCAACTCCCGCGAGCTGATGGAGGGACGGGCGCTCTTCCCGTGCGACCGGAGCGAGACTGCCGTATTTTCTGCGAGCATTCAGTGGTATGTGTCAAACTCGCCGACGCAGCTGGGGCTCACGCTCACAACGGACGAATTCTGGGAGCTTTACGACACCTGTATCGTCCCCGATCTGCGCGACGGCAATATCGGCGGCGTCAAGATCATTCAGGACGAGGATTTCTATCGGACGATCGAACCGATCTACATCACCGCCACCGGCGTCCGCACCAACAGCAACGGCGAATATGTCTACAATTATTACACCGTCCGTCCGCTTGCGGCCTCCGCGCGCACGAACGCGTGGCTGCGCTTTCACGGCGTCACGGTGCAGACGCTCGGAGAGCTGAACAATGTGGAATTAAACGGCAGTACGGATGTGAACGGCCTCGCCGGATAAATGCTTCCCGAAAGGAGAAGACAATGAAAAAAAGAGTTGTCATCCTTATATTGACACTGGTGTTCCTGGCGGGAGCGATGGCAGCGGCGGTGGCAATGGAGGCAACGGTGGCAGAAGAGGCAGCGGAAACAGTGGGGGCAGCAGCAGCGGGAGCGAGCACGCTGTTCGACGGGGTCTCCTTTGGCTCGCTGCGGGCGAAGAATCGCTTCGTCAGGGCGGCCACGTGGGAAGGCTTGGCGACCGACGAGGGACGCATGACGCCGGAGTTGTTGGAAGTCTATCGGGAGCTGGCAGCGGGCGGCGTGGGCACCATCTTGACCGGCTATGCCCACATCGTCGCGGACGAACAGCCCAATCCGCGCATGATGGGCATCTACGATGACAGCTTTGTGGACGAGTACCGCGAACTGGTCGAC
>ERZ857965.2840-NODE-2840-length-13909-cov-3.278836_pt1 | contig 13909 bp, 16 predicted proteins | sample MGYA00519758_ERZ857965 | MGnify/ENA primary metagenome ERZ857965 (study PRJEB31778, sample SAMEA3449381) | human gut metagenome | biome: human gut; feature: human-associated habitat; material: faeces | place: United Kingdom | collected 2010/2012 ... | reverse complement strand
TTATTCTTTCTACCATCCCCGGGAAATCGCCCGGTATCGTTATTTCAACGTCGTTCCCGGTAGTTTCAATTTTTAATGCCCTTCCTAAAAATGTTCCGTCTGGTGTAAATACTTTTTTCATGTTTATGCCTCCCTTGCAATTTCTACTTTGTCAATGTTTCCGGCTTCCACTTCTTCCAGGATGTCTTTCAGCTCATCCAGAATATCCCCTTCCCTTGGTGTCTCGAATGTATAATTGTCGTTGCACTCTTTTCCTTCAATCTTGATTCTATAGATCATGTTCTCGTCCTCCTGTGATTTGTTTTCCTGTTCTTTATGATTATATTATAGTCGATTTTGAATATATTGTCAATACTTTTATGTTCATTTTTGAATATTTTTTATTTGTACTTGAATATATTTTATCTCTATGTTATTATTTTCAAGAGGTGATAACATGAGTGCAAGTAAACAAATTAAACAGGCAATGTTAGAAAAAAACATCAAAGTTTCCGATCTAGCTGAAAAAATCGGCATGAAACCACAACCTTTAAGTACCAAGCTCTATCGTGATACCATGAGTTACTCAGATGTTGAGAAAATAGCAGATGCTCTTGGCTGTGATGTCAGGATCGTTGATCGGGAGACTGGAAAAACATTTTAATTTTCCAGACAACAAAAAAGGAAGATGCTCTTTTGTCATCTTCCTTTTACATTTATTGCTTATTCTATTTTTCTTTCTCTTTTCCTTATTTCCAGGACATCTGCAGCTCTCTTTTTTGCGCAACACAATCCGAAAGATACAAATTTATCAACGTCTGATATGGAATCCCGGAACTCTCCGACTGCGCTTTAAAATAATCGATCACATCCCCATCAAGATTTATTGTTACCTGTTTTTTAATCCTCTTTGAATACGGGTTTTTCCTCGGATTCAAATTCTTAATATCGTATTCTTCTCGCATTTCTACCACCCTTCCTGATATATCTTTTTCTCGCTCTTTGTTGCTTCTCTTGCAGAAATTAAACGAATAACATTATCATCATCACGATAACAATGACTTACAATGCATATTTTCGTTGATTTAATTGCGCCAATGATGAGAAATCTGTCTTCATAAAGCGAATGGTCTGGATCATCAAACAGGATAGCGTTTTCGTCTCCAAAGACTTCTACTGCTTCCTCGAAAGATAAGCCATGCTTTTTCTTATTAATTTTATTCTTATTTTCATCCCATTCAAATCTTATGTTTTTCATAATTGTATTATAATTATTTTATAATTATTTGTCAAGCTAATTTTCAAAACTTGATAAATAATTTTCCCTTTCAAATTTTTGTTGCGACGTCGCAATTATTCTACTTTATTCGGCGCCATGAACCGATTATAAAACTCTGTCAATGCTCCAGGCTCCTTACTGTTTCCGATCCCGTAATTCTGGACATATTGTTTCATTTCAAGAATCGTTTCATGCGGGATCAAAAACTCATCTTCCGGCGTGTCGTTTTTCAAATTATCAAATGCCTTCTGCAGTGCAGAGTGATAATCCGGATCTGTCATCCAGATAGAATTTTCTTCCAATCCGCCATGTTCATGATCCAGGTTAAAATATTTTTCACTGATAAACCTGGTCTTTCCTTCCGGTTTTACTTTCACCGGTGTGGTATCGGTCACATGCACCATGATCTGTTTCACATAAGTGTTTCCCACATGGTCTACCACGGTTAAATTCTCGGATGTGGCAAAGTCATGCTGCAGATTTGTAAATTCTTCTGCCTGGTAGTCCGGGATCGTGAAAGATGTGAACACTTCTGGATCACTCGGTGCCGGATTGGTTCCCGGTAAAATCGGACTTCCATCTTCCCGGTCGGTCGCCGTTGCATGGCTTAAGATTTCTTCTTCCGTGATAAAACCACTCTGTGCCTGCTCTAAGGTATAATAGAGATCCTGTGCCTGAATCCACGGGCAGTCGTCCCAGACAGCATAAAGTGTGATCTCTCCACCATCTTCTGCCACAAGGTTCCGAACGATATCCCCGGCTTTCCACTGTGGGATAAAGGTGTCTTTGCCATCTTCTAAGGACCAGCCCATAAATACGGATGCGTAGACTTTTTTCTTTGGCTCCTCGGCTTTCTTATTTTCCTCGATGTCTTCTTCCTCTAAGTCATTGAAAGCATCGATATCTTCGGCATCATCTTTATTCTCTTTTGTCACGGCAACTTTTTCATTCTGATCTGCATCGTCTGTTACATCAGGATTGTCTGTATCATCTGATTCATCAGAATTATCTGCCATTTCTGCCTCGTCTGCTTCATCGGAACTGTCTGCCATTTCTGCATCGTCTGCTTCATCAGAGTTGTCTGCAGTTTCCGCATTGCCTGATTCATCCATAGCATCCATGGAATCCTGTGCGTCTGCATCTGAATTACCTGCATCCGAATCATCTCCATTGTTTTCGGAATCCTCATCCTCTGAATTACCGGCACCCTCTGGGTCTTCCGCATTATCCGGATCTTCGGTATCCTCCATATCTTCCGTTTCTTCCTCTTCATATCCATCCATCATTGCCTTTGGAATCACTCCGGCAATCACATCCTCTGTCACGTTTTGTCCATCCAGTGTATATTTCACATAGGCTGCTGTTCCGTCTGCATTCCATACATCCGGCAGCGTTACATCTTCATCATACGTTGCTTCAATATCATCGATATGTCCAAAGCCACCGTTCGGATCAAAATGGATCGTATATTTATTTGCCTCTGCATTGGCTGTCATCGTGACATTTCCGGCCGGCATCGTAAATACAAACTTCTTAGCATCTACGGTCTGCTCCCCACCGGGTCCGCCTTTATAATTTCCTTTCCAGTTTAACCAGTGATAGCCTTCTTTTACTGCCGCATCGATGGTAACGCTCTGTCCATAGCGGTACGATCCGCCTCCGGTCGTCTTTTCAATGCCGGTTCCGGCATTTAATGTTACATTATATAGATGTCTTTCATAATAATAATCAATGACCATCTTTCCATCTGCAGTTACCTCTTTCGTCTGTGTTTTCGGGCTGTCAAAACCGGTGTATGTCTTTACTGCAGGAGTAACCTTGCTTCCGATCTGTGCTTTTTTCGTCTCTGTTTCGGCAAGTTCGTAATTTTTATCATCATGTGTGGAAGCAATGCCGTCTGCTTTCTGTTTCCAGTGATGAACGGTATAAACAGCTTCATCCAACACTCCGGTAAGAGTTAAGGTCATGTTATAAGCAGGCATGCTTCTCTCATAGGCATAGGTTTTATCATTCACATAATCAGATGTAACCTTACAGTTTGTCGAAACACCAGTCTTTTCATTGAGATCCGTCCACATGCTGAACACGCAGCCGGTATTAAAGGTCGGTGTGGAAACAATGTTTGCATTACACGGCAATTCATACGATGCCATGTAATAATCACCGGATACCGTGCTGCTACTGTTTACTGTGCCACCGGCACCAGTGATCGCCGTCCCATTATTAAATACCTGTGTTACAGCTTTATTGACCGTGGTTTTGTCGATCTTGACAGTAAGTACATAGATCGGAACTCCAACTGATTCTTTCGTTAATATGTCATCAATGGTAGTACCAGTTGCAACATTTTGTGATCTCAAATCACCGGACAGCCTAGATCCATTCTTAAACTCTTCCACTCCGGAATTTTTCTCATATGTACAGTCGATACTGTAACTGATATAACTGCCTCTGCTTGGGTTTTTAAATTTACTTTTTTCATAGAATGTTCCCTTATCTCCCTGTGTATCAACCGCAAAGGTTACCGTATGATTTTTCGCATTCCATGTTCCTTTTATTGTTGTTTTTGTATCAGCTTCTTTATTATATACTGTCAATTCCGGTTTCGTATTGGTCGGAGTCAGTGCTTCATCTAATGTGACTACCAGTTTTCCATTGTAATAACCTGTTTTTGTCTGCAGGGTTTTATTGGTGATCTTCTGTGAAACGTTAACTGTGGTAGGGCTCTTTACCGTTGTGACCTGATTTCCTTCTGCAAAGTTATCCGAAATATCTACCGCAATACCCGTTACAAACATGGTAACCCATTTGGTAAAATCTCCGGTATTGGTCTGCAAAGTATAATACTGATTTGCATAGGCAGGCTGTGTACTCTCTTTGGGAATTGTAAAATCAACCAAATCTCCCTTTGTTGTCGTTGCTTTATCGTATAAAGGCCATCCATTGATTGACAAAAATGGAGTTATTCCCTTTGCCAATTTTAAAATCAATTTATCCTTTGCAAATTTTTCAGTCTCTTCCTGTGCATACAGATTATTTTTTTTAAATGAGGACATCTTGTTACTGCTCTCTACAAAAACCATCAGATATTGTCCTGTCAACGGCTCTTTATCATTTGCCTTATATGCCTTTGACTTTATACTCGTAAGCATTCCGGTCTTGATATCTTTCTCTACCCATTCTCCATCGTGTTTTGAAACATCATCAATATTAAAATCCGCAGACATTCTAAGACGTACTGCTCTCATCGGAACCGTTATATCACAGTTTTCCACAACGATCAGCTGCCATCCTCCGGCGCCCTCACCGCCACCGATATGTTCATAATACGGAATGTTAAATACCGAATACGTTCCGTAGACTTTGTCACTTTTATTAATGATGTCTGTTACATCTGCATACATATTGACAAAAGTGTACTGTTTATTTACTCCATTTTCCTTTTTTTGATCTATATAATCGATCGACCGGTTATCATAAGTTGCATACTGTGCCTTTATCAGTTTTGCCGATCCATCCGGCAGTACAAAGGCGATTTCTGATTTTGCCAAAGCAGCTGCATCTGTCGTCGATCTGTCTACACTTGTTCTTGCCTGCCATACCAAATATGCAGCCCGTACTGTTCCATCCCCACCTGACGATTTTGTCAGCTTTGCAGATCTGTTATTTTTGATCTTCTTTCCAATCACGGAGTTATCTGCTTTTTTCAATACCGTTTCAGCGGCTTTATACTGGTCTGTTTTACTGGCATAGGTGTTATAGTTTGTAACAATATCGTAAGCCCATGTATCATAGTTCGTATTTCCGGTATAGTTGATATTCAACCGTCCATACAGCGGTTGTCCTGCCCCCGCCTGTGAATCCGTCATATAGACTTCTCCTGCTTCTTCTACCGTGATCGCTTTCACACTCTGTGGGATCATGGTGACCAGAAACATTACTGCACAAAGCAGTAAAAATCTGCTTAATTGTGTTATCCTGTTTCTCATAAATCTCCTTTCGACTTTTTTGTCATGTGTAATTTATATTTTCATTTTGAAAATACCGTAATAATAAAAAATGAACTGCAAGGTAATCAGAGATTCCAAGCAGTTCATTTTCTGACTATCAAAATTAATTTTGATAGTTTTCATACTTATTCAATTTTCCTTGCTGTTTTAAAGTTTGGTTACCCAGCCATCCTTTTCATCAGTTTCATCCATGCCCTTTCCTGTTCTACAACCTGTAACATACTTACTAAAGGAAGTCGGTTTATCGCTTACGGTTACTTTCCAGGAATAACTCCAACGTCCATCGACTGTTTTTAAAGTAATAACAGAAGATCCTTTTCCCTTCACATCAAGATAAACGTCATCCTCTACCTTTAAAACATTTTCATTACTACTGGTCATAATAAATCCTATATCAAGCGAGCTAGACGTTGCAACTTTTTTATCAGAAGAAAACATTTCTCGGTTTACAGGCATTCGTCTGTACTCAATCGTTCCATCCTCATTTTTCTTCACATAGTACTTGATATTATCGTACCTATCAAATCCCACTGCCAGTACCATGTCATTTTTCTTGACAGTTACCTTGTAAGCAGCTTTGACTTTCTTATTGGCTTTGGATGTAACTGTGATCGTTGCGGTTCCTACCTTTTTTGGTGTAACAAAACCGGTAGAAGAAACGGATGCAACACTTGTGTTGCTGGACTTATAGGAAACAGCACTGTTCTTTACGCCGGTGATCCGTTTTACCTTGATCTGTGCCTGTCCGTATTTTTCTTTCTGTACTAAAAGCTGTTCTCCAATAAACTGATCCATGCTCTCGTGATCTTCGGTATAAAATTCAAGGCTGTGTGCATCACCACAATGATTATAAATCTTATGGAAAGATTTTTCCGGGTACAGAACCACGTTATCTTCTTCGAGGACGATCTTACCTTTTCCTTTTTCGGAATAGTCCGTATCAATCATATCTGCCGTTTTTACGGTTACCTTAAACACAGCTTTTACTTTCTTGTTGATTAGGGAAGTTACGGTGATCGTTGCCTTTCCTGCTTTCTTGCCGGTTACTTTTCCTTTGGATGATACCGTCGCAACTTTTTTGTCACTGGAAGAAAAGGCAATGTTCTTATTGCTGATCCCTTTAAAGGATTTTACTTTGATAGTGGTTGTCTTTCCGACAACGATAGATGCTTTTTTCTCTTTTAAAGTGATCTTTGCTTTCTGCTTTCCCTTGCTTACAGTCAGACTCAATGTTCCTTTTACCTGGGAATCATAGATGGATGTCACAGTGATCTTACATTTTCCTTTTTTCTTTACTGTCACAACACCCTTTGCATTTACTGTTGCAATGCTGGTGTTCGAGGATTTGTATTTCAGTTCACCGGATTTGATACCGTCTTTACTGTTTTTTGATCCTACCACCACTCCATTTTTAAACATGGCAACCGGAACAATCGTGAACTTCTCTCCTGCATAAACAGTTTTCTTTTTCATGCAGTGATAATGATTGTATGTTCCATTGTTTTTGGAAACATTACAGCAGCCTTCATTTGCTTTATGCCATTTGGCATCATCCGATGTTGCAAACACGATCTGATTCTTTGGCTGATCCTCTCCAAAGTAATCAATGTATGTTGCCTGCTTTGCCGATACTTCCTCCGGCTGTGGTACTACGATGCTGCTGATGCACATGATAAGTGCAAGCATCAGTACGACTGCTTTTTTCCATCCTTTTTCTTTTCTCTTCATAACTGCCTCCTGTTTATTTCTTAACATTGTTTCATGTTGTTTTCTTTGTTATTCTTATACTTATAGTATACACCTTTTTCTCTTAAATTCCAAGGCAGTGAACAATAAAAATTGTCACTGCCGTAAATAAAAATACTTCCACAAATATAAATGTTCCCATCCCAATAATCAGGATATTTAACATCCTGTTTTTTCTTATCTTTTTCATCTTTTTCCTTAATTCCAGACTGCATAATAAGCTGCATCCTGTGTCATCGTCATATTCTGATCCAGAGCATTTCCCTCTGCATCTGCCCATCCTGTAAATGTTTTTCCTTCCTGTACCGGATTTTTTGGAACCGGAACTCCATCACCGTTCAGGACCTCATAGCATTTATAACAGTCCGTATCCGATAAATAATATCTTACCAGGCAGATCTCCGGCACTTCTTCCTGAAGTTTATTTACAACCGCTGTCCTGTCATATGACACGGTTCCCGGTTTTCCATTCGGGTGTTTAAATTCCTCTGTCACACTTACGGATAACAACTGCTTCTCTTTATCCGCTGCATTTACTTTTAACCGGATATCTGAATCTGAATCCAGTGTATCCGCAAGTGTTTCTAAAAAATCAGCTTCCAGCTGATTCTTATCTGTGACATTATACTTTTTTGTTAACAGATTTTCTGCCGTCTCTTCTGCAGCAGACGGTAGATTGCTTTTTAATTCCATGCTCCTGTTCATCCTCCCTGACACCGCCATGATCGTTAAAAAGATCACTCCGGCAATACAGGTTGTGACAATCGCCCTGATGATTAATTTCATTTGTGCCCCTTTCTACATGACCGGAACATGGATCACTACGGTTGTTTTCCGATTACCGGAGTCCACTGCTTTTACCGTAAAAGAATACTTTCCGGCAGATGAAAACGTGATCGTTCCGGATGCCTGATCCATCTGGTCTGTCAGTTCGTTTCCATCTTTATCACAAAACTTTAAAAGTTTTACCGCAAGCTCCTGTCCATTATAGTCATGTGCTTTTACATAATCTGCTACATTCACTGTTCCCGGTGCAAGGCTGCCGCTTCCCTGGTACTCAATTACCGGCGCATCTATTGCGATTTCTGTCTGATACGCACCATAGTCTGCATAAGCATTGTAATCAGTCCCATCCGTATTCATATGCGCTGCTATGATTTTTACGATTCCACGGTTTCCATCCGAATCTGTTACTGCAGAAAATATAATCGTAAGGATGCATATCGTTACCGCAACAGTGACCAGCAGACCGCCGTGTTCTTTCATGATCTCTTTCATGTCATTCTCCTAACCACACAAACCGTTAAAAAATGTCTCTATCATCTGTTTAAAATATCCGGCATATACACCATATGCCATGGCAAGTGCTATGACGGACACCGCTCCGGTCTGTACGCTTCCTCCAAGTTCTTTTACAATCTCTTCCATTTCATACACCATCCTTAAAATGCTGTTGCAGCCATATATACGCTGATCATAAACGTGAGAACCGCCAACGCCGGAACCGACTCTAAGATCATTTCACCAATCTGTTCTATAAACTCTTCCATTACCGCGCGATCCCCCTTGTCATATGCGTTTTCTCAATGCCAAAAACCGGCATCTTATAATCATAAGACAGTATTACATCTGCTGATACTGTCTCCCCCTCTGCATTCGCAGAAGGCGTTACGGTCAGTGTATACCCTGCTGACTGCGCCTGCGAAATACAGCTGCTTATCACATCCCGGTTAAAATCACTGTTTTCAATTTCTGCTATCACATCCGCTTTGTATTCCTTTGCCGCTGCCGTCTGTGCTGATGCAGTTAATAATGCGGCTGCACCAAATACACAGAGCAGATAAAAAAACAATGTTGTAAATGCACTGATTATATTTTTCATCTACATTCCTCCCGCCTCTGACAGCATTTCAAATAAAAACATCATGCCAACGACCAGATCTCCCAGCAACTTGATGGATGCACCAAAAACCGGATACGAATATAACATCTTAACCTGGAAAGCCGAACTTTTATTCCGGCGTTCTGCAGCACGGTTTCTCATTTCCTGGACCTGTACTAAAAGGTTCTGGATCTGCACCTTTGCATCTCCGGTACCGGATTCTGAAATCGCATACAGCATTTTCATGCAGCTGGTTGTTTCCGGGATATCGAAATTTTTACAAAAATCTGTGTAGGAACTCAATGCTTTCGGCTGTTCTTTCAAACGCTGCAGTAATGCATTTATTTCCGGAACCAGGATCTTTGGTGCACCATCTAACGATTTCGCGATTGAAACCTGCACATTGCTATGCTGCATTAATAATGCCATCTGCATCAGCCACTCTGGGAATGCCGCATAAAGTTCTTCAGATACTACACGTCTTGCAATATTCCTGCCAAATCTATGCTGCTGTGACATGGCTTTTTCATAGCAGCGCAGCACATATTCTTCGTCCCTGCCGCTTTCTTCTTTTAACCAGTTCCTGGTCAATGTCTTTTCTGATCTTGCATATACATAGATCATCCATAAAAGAAGTCCAAAAGATGTGACCTGTACCAGACCTGTTGTAAGCACATTGTAAGGGGCTTCCATGTTAAGGATACCCGGAAGTGCATTTAACATATATAAAGTTCCGGCACATAAGGCTGTAGCCACAACAATGGATACCACATTGTTTGTATGTGCTTTTTTCTTTTCTCCCTGAAGCAGGTAACCTCTGCGTTTCCATAATTCCACATCATTTAATAGCAGGGAAATGGAATCATCCGCCTCTCCACCATATTCCTCTGCACTGATCAAAAGTTCATGCAGTGTTTTTATCTTGCGGCACTCGTATTCTTTTTCCACGATGTCTAAGGATTCCCTTAAAACACTTTTTTCACTGTAGGAATGTCCCGCTTCAAGATGTCCGATTGATTCATCCATAATATCCCGCATATGTCCCGGTTCAAATGTCTCTCTTGCCTCTTTTAAGGCAGATAATACTTTTCCTGTTTTTTGGAACGCATATAACATCTGCTCCATGTAAGTGGCAGCATCTGCAAAACGTTTCTGTTCATACATTTTTTTATAAGTGTCAAGGATAAATGCCGGAAGTGCCAAAAACATGGCGATCAGCACAATGACAAGCAGTTTCCATTTCAGTTGAAACAGTAAGCCGATCACTCCCATTCCGGCAATACATGCACCAATGACAAATAAATGCGTTTTCCAGGAAAAATGATATCCGTAGGTATAAACCTCTTTTGCAAGGTTTCCCGGATTTAAAAGCAACAGATTTTTCGCCACACGGTTTTCTTTTTTGATCTGCTTTCTCTCTTTTTTCTCTTTTATCCGTGTCTTTTTCAATCCTGCCACTATCTGCCCTCCTTCCGGTATCTGTAAAAACTTTCACAAAAGAACGGTTCTTGTATTCCAGCACGTTCTAATTTCAAAAGAATATCTTTCGGTATCTCCTCTGAAACAAGTTCCCCATCCTCTACCAGCATATAAATTCTGTTTTCATGATCTTCCCTGGCATAAAAACAAAGCTGATCTAAATATCTTCTGATCTCTCCATCCTGTGTATTTTCTTTCCGGATCAGAAGTCCAAGATTTACATAACGGTAAATCCTGTTTTCCATACGTCTCGCATCATTTACATTATTCATCATGCTCTGGATACGGTCTGGCAGCTTCTTCACATCATCCAGATGGATCGTTGTAAATCCATTGACACCAGTACTCCACTGTTCCAACAGTGATGTCACTTCCGTTGACCTTGCCTCTGACAAAACCAGATAAGCCGGATTCTGTCTTAAACACGCCTTGATCGCATCCGTATAGGAAAAGTTATCCTTTACACGAAGCTCTACGGCATCCGCTCCGGCATTAATTTCCGGATAATGGATTTCTAAAGAATCCTCGATCGTGATCACACGGCTTTCTTTCGGAATAAACTGCATAAAAAACTTTGCTGTTTCCGTTTTTCCAGCTCCGGGTTCCCCGCCAAATACAAAGTTCATACCCGCTCTCACACAGTTTAAAAGCAGATGCAGCACCTTTTCTTCACAAAAACCGCTGTTTAACATCCCGTTAATCGTATTACGCACCAGACACGGAGATCTGCGGATACAGACGCTTGTCCCGGTTGCCGCCACAGAATCATGAATGATACTGATACGAAGTTCTTTCGTATCTGCCTCTAACACCTTATTTGCATTGTTAAACTGTGCATCCACACAATTTGCAATGTTATGTGTAAAGGCATCTAAAAAGTTTTCTGTAACTTTTTCTTCCGCTTCTTTTGCTCTGTACTTACCCTTTTTAAGATCCGTGATCCACAGGGCAGAACCGTTATAATCCACATCCGTAACATCCGGCTGCATTAAAAAATCCCAGAACACACCAAACTGTTCCGGGCTTGGTTCAAACATTTCACTCAAATTTAATTTTCCCTCCTTTTAAAAGGTACAGGCAGCATGTAAATGTCAAAGACCAACTGAACATTTGCTGCCGCCTGTTTTTTACTCCAGCCACTTTACTTATCAGCCTAATGCATTCATCTTTGTAAAGAAATTCGTGAATGCTGTTTTGAACTGCTCCAAAGCAATTCCGCCTTCCGTTGGATTGCAAATGAACAAGATCAATACTGTAATTGCAATAATCACTGCACCTCTTTTTACTGCACCACCATATTCTTTCATAAACTCTTCCATGGGAATCTTCCTCCTTTCATCGTTACTCGATTCTCCTGCAGGTGAAATCTGTATGGGATTAATTAATCCCTTATAAACACAGGAATGCTTTATCACATCGTTGTTCCTTCCAAAAGGTTATATATCAATTCATAGCGGCACATAACAAGGAAAGGAATTGTCTCTTTCAGACTGCAATATAAAGAAAAGCTTTCTCTTGCTTCCTGAAACGCACAATCAATTTTGTACTGTGGCAGATTTGATCTTTCTGCATGTCTTCTCCAGGCATTATATTCTTCCTGGAGCGATCCGTTTTGTTCTTCAAATATTTTCAGATCATCCATCATACTTACTCCTGCTACACCTCTTCGTATTTTTTCATAGCATCTTTCATAAAAAAGCATAATTTCAAATGGTATTCTGTTTTTTAAATGACACCATGTAGAAAATTCACTTCTTACCTCTTCAAAAATGCAGTCTGTCTCATATGACATTTTCCCTTTTCGCTCCGCTTTCTGTCTCCACACTACATATTTTTCCCATACATCTCCATTTTCCAATTCAAAACGTTTTACCCGATTCTTTTCTACGTCTTTCCATTTCTGTATCCTGCTGGTCAGCGATGCTTTATTCTCCATCATATTATAAATTTCAAACAGTTCCGGGTATTTCATTACCAGCCATAAATGCGCCTTTTCAATTCTTTCACTTTCAAAAGTACCTTTTAAAATACATTTAAAAACATAGTCTGTCAGGAAATGCGAAATTTCTATGGTAAACCCTGGATCATGTATATTTCCATTGCATATTGCAGATATAAAATATTCCTGCTTTATCAGAAGTGCCGTTGCATGATCTATTAATATTCTTCTATTTCTGTCAGCAGCCCGTTGCACTTTCTTGACTTTATAGCAATAAATAAATAGAATAGTTATTGATACTATGTATATAATTGTAACTACTAACAAAAGAGTCATCACCTCGTAACATTCCAACAATATATAATCTTCCTGTGCTTATAAGGGACAAATTTGCGTCCCTTATTTTCTTTTGGCAGCGTTCTATAACCGCACACTGCCGAGAGCCTGTCAGCCCCGTCACGGTCTTCTCCCCTTTCTTTCGTGACTGTTACGTTTTATCCCCGTCAATGGGGCTTTCTGAAAGTCCTGAATTTCATACTTCCACCCGCACAAGTCCATTCAGTTATCAAGGTTCCATAAAAATTAATAAAGGGAAACGTCTGTTCAGATTGAACTTTTCTTAGAAATGCCGTAGAATAAATTTGTTGTTTTGGTGGCATTTCTAAGAAATGTTTCCCGGAAGCCTTGTGATTGCCGTCACAGGGCTTCTTTTTTTCTGATTCCCGTTTCCAGGAACCGATCGTCTGCATTGCTTTGATGCTACGGTCGTGGAGCTGCCGTGCAGACAGGTTGTTATTTCTTGTTCATGTTTTTTAAATGCTCTTTTAACACTGTCATATTTGTTTTACAATCTGCAAAATGACGATATCCAGAATCAAGAAGATAATATTCTTCTGTTTCACTTTCTTCTTTCGTCCATTCTATATAGTACGGATAATTCTTTACCACGATTGCATAGCCATCCGGCAGATCATAGCGATAAAATGTTTCTTCTGTGCACTCATTTCTACACCAAATGTTCCAGGACTTATAACTGTTTATAAACTCTTCTCTCTGCGTCATGTTCTTCATGACAGGAAGTTCCGGCTGTGTTATAACAGGTTCTTTATCTTCGATCCATCCGCATCTTCCATTACAGTCTATCTCACAGTCAGCACAGCATTCTACTGTTTCGCCACAGCCACAGCACACACAGGTTCCGCTTGGACTTTTACCAGTAATGCAGCCTCTCTCATACGGCAGTACCTTTTTCTCCGGAACTGATTGCGACGTCGCAACAGATTTTTTCTTTTTCGATGTCTGTACCAAAGTATCTAAGGTATTTAAAGCGTCCGTCAAACTTTTCTGTTCTTTCGCTTTTTCTTTTAATGATCTCTTATAGTTCCTAATCTGCGATACTGTCATATCAGCATTGACCTTGAAACGTTCCTTTTCCTTTAATGGCAGCATTTCCACCAACTGGGAATAGGAATATTTCTCATATCTGTCATCAATCCACACCTTCCCGGAATTTGAGTCGCCTTTTGAGCAAAATTCCCTCCATACCGCAATCACACGCGATACTGCGGATTTATCCATATGGAAGTTCTTTTCAA
>ERZ857965.2835-NODE-2835-length-13923-cov-4.536920_pt1 | contig 13923 bp, 12 predicted proteins | sample MGYA00519758_ERZ857965 | MGnify/ENA primary metagenome ERZ857965 (study PRJEB31778, sample SAMEA3449381) | human gut metagenome | biome: human gut; feature: human-associated habitat; material: faeces | place: United Kingdom | collected 2010/2012 ... | reverse complement strand
CATATCGTTGGCGACATGAAATATTTCGCCGACACGTCGCTCAAGCGTAGCGAATTTTTTACTGTGTAAGGTTTTACTGTTTAATTAAAAAGGAGAGCGTATGAAGGAAAATAAAAAGTTAAAATTTAGTTTTTTAATCGTGGCAATGATATCTTTGTCATTATTATTAGCAATGATACCAACTACTTTTAATTTTATTACTACTAATAGTAGAGGTGTTATGACAAGTTATATGCATGAGGATAAAAAGCTTATAGAAGATGATTTTTACAAAAGTAAAGCTTTTGATGAAGCCTTAATTAGACCGTTATTATATTGGACAAGTACATCTGTAATAGATGAAAATGATAATAGAAATTATGAAAAAGACTATTTAGAAAATAAAAAGGAATCTGCAAAAAAACAATTATCATATGTAAAAAATATAAAGTATATAGCTATAAATAAAGATACTAATGAAGTTTACTCTAATACAGATTATAAAACTATAGAAGATTTTAAGAAAAATATAAAAGGGAAATGTGATGTATATGTATCATCTAATGACTATAACACAAGTTATACAAAAGAAATTAAAAATAAAACATATGAAAAAGCAAATGTAAATAAAGAACTAGGAGATGTTTTAGTTTATAATTTAAAAGATTTTGATGTATGCATATCAATTAATAAAAACTTTGAAAATTATAGTGGTTATTATGATAAGGTTTCAGAGATAAAAATTGATTTTGATAGTGAGGTATTTTATTTTAAAATTATAATAGTATCTTCTATAATATCTTTAATATTATTTATAGTTTCAATATCTATATACAAAAAAATGAAATGTGAAGTTTTAGATAGAAATAGTTTTTACTTAAAGTTTTACAAAACAATACCTTTAGAGATTTATATTATAGTAGGTATACTTTTACTATATAGTCTAATTGGAATTATAAAAACAGGTTATTCTGTTTATTATTACTACAATGTATTAGATCATCTAGTATATACTTTTATATGTATATTTGGTTTACTTGCAATAGCTTATATTTTAAGAAAAGAAATAAAAAGCTTTGATAAACCTATAGAAATCTTAAAAACTAGTTTAATAGTTAGAGTATTAATATTAGGAAAGAAAACCCTTAAAGATACTAATAAAGTAACAAAATCAGTTCCATTAGCTAAAAGAATTATAATATTAGCAGCATTAAGTGTAGGAGTTGGTACAATTGGTTGGTTTATAGGATTTTTATTCGGAAGTACTTTATTATTATTTTTATTTGGACCAATACTTAGTTTAACTATTGTTATACTATATGTTTATTACTTAATTAAAAAGCTAGCATACTTAAGTTATATAATGGAAGGTACTGAGCGTATAAAAGGTGGCGACATACATTATAAATTAGATATTATAGGTGATGATAACTTTAGCAACTTAGCAGAAAATATAAACAATATAGGAGAAGGTCTTGATAAGGCAATATATAATCAGTTAAAAAGTGAAAGATTAAAATCAGAACTTATAACTAATGTAAGCCATGACTTAAAGACACCTTTAACTTCTATAATTAATTATATAGAGTTAATAAAAAAAGAAGAGGATATAAAACCTGAACATATTAAAGATTATGTAAATGTGCTAGATTCAAAGTCTAAAAGATTAAAGGTATTAATAGAAGATTTATTTGAAGCTAGTAAGGCAAGTAGTGGTAATTTAGAGCTTAATATGGAAAAAATAGATATAACTCAACTTTTAAGACAAGCTATAGGTGAGATGGAAGAAAAGTTATCAAAAGCTAATTTAGATTTAAAGTTAAGAGTACCAGAAGAAAAGACTTATATAATGGCAGATGGAAAAAAATTATATAGAGTTCTTGAAAACTTATTAAGCAATATATCAAAATATTCACTTAACAATACTAGAGTATATATTGATATAATTGAAGAGGATGATAAGGTAAAACTGACGATGAAAAATATATCATCTTATGAATTAAATTTTGACCCTGAAGAAATAATGGAAAGATTTAAAAGAGCCGATGAGTCTAGAAATACTGAAGGTAGTGGGTTAGGTCTTGCTATTGCAAGAGACTTAGTAAATGCTCAAGGTGGTAGATTTGAGATAGATATAGATGGAGATTTATTTAAGTCAGTTGTAGAATTTAATTTAATAGATTAAATATGTAAAAGCTATGAAATTAGAATAAACTTGATTTCATAGCTTTTTATATTTTTATAATTTAGAAAATAAGGAAGATAAAATGTAGATGAAAAGCAGATATAAGTATTATGAGCTATAGAATAAAAGGATAGTAGTGGTTTGGAAAATAAAGTAAATTTATCAAAAGAATATATTTATAAATATAGAATATTAAAGAATCTATAAATATATAATCAGAAAATGTTTTCAAAAAATAAAAAATATTTCACAGAATATATTAAAATTTATGTAAAAGATGATATAATATTAATAGTAAGAATAAAATTTTTGTAATATACAGAAAATTTAAAAATTAATTATAGATTTATTTAATCGAAGGAGAAATCATGAAAGATTCGAAGCAAGAAATAAAAGATAGCAAATATTTAATATCACATATACAATCACAATATACAAGATTTAGTAAAGGACAAAAACTTATAGCTCAATATATATTAAAAAATTACGATAAAGTTGCATTTATGACAGCTTGTAAGTTAGGAGAAGCAGTAGGAGTTAGTGAATCTACTGTTGTAAGATTTGCAAATGCATTAGGATATTCTGGATATCCTAAACTTCAAGATGCTCTTCAAGAAGTTATAAAAAATAAACTAACAACAGTTCAAAGAGTTGATATGGTAAAAGAATTTAATGATGATTCTGCAATACTTAAAAAAATAGTAAAAAGTGATATGGATAACATAAAAGACACTTTAGAGGAAATTGATGAAAAAGCTTTTGAAGAAGCAGCAAATAGAATATTAAAAGCAAAGCGAATTTATATAGTAGGAATGAGAAGTTCATTTACAATAGCTCAGTACTTAGGATTTTATCTAGGTATAATATTAGATAGTGTTCATGTTATAAGAACAGATATGGGAGATGCTTTTGAACAAGTTGTAAAGATAAATGAGGATGATGTTTTAATAGCTATAAGTTTCCCTAGATACTCTAAGAAATCATATCAGATAGTAAGTTATGCTAAAGAAAAAGGAGCTCATATAGTATCTTTAACAGATAGTCCATTTGCACCAGTTGCATCTTTTACAGATAACTTATTATTAGTTAAGAGTAATATGGTATCATTTGTTGACTCTTTAGTTCCAGCTTTAAGTATAGCAAATGCACTTATAGTATCAGTTGGGATGAAAGAAAAAGAAGATATAAAACAACACTTTGATGATTTAGAAGCTATTTGGGAAAAATATTCTGTTTATGATAAATAGTTAGTATAAATTGGATAATAAACTTTAGAAGGAGTATACACAAATAATATTTTGTGATACTCCTTTTATATATAATATAATTAACTGTATAAATTAATTTAATGATATTATATTTATATAAGGGAAATTTAAAGAGGTGAAATATGAATAAGACAATAGGAATACTTGCACATGTAGACTGTGGGAAAACCACATTTTGTGAACAACTTCTTTATCATACAAATGCAATAAGGAAAAGAGGAAGAGTTGATAACAAAGATACATTTTTAGATAATCATGATATAGAAAAACAAAGAGGGATAACAATATTTTCAGAACAAGCAACATTTAAATATAATGAATCTAACTACTATTTAATAGATACACCAGGACATATAGATTTTTCTCCAGATATGGAAAGATCTATTAGTATAATGGATTATGCTGTAATTATAATAAGTGCAATAGAAAAAGTTCAATCACATACTAAGACAGTTTTTAGATTACTTAGAAAGTATAATGTTCCTACTATATTTTTTGTAAATAAAATAGATAGAGAAGGAGCTAACTTAGATGAAGTTATAAGTGATATAAAAAATAGTTTAACTAGTGATGTTATAAATATAAGTGATAATTTAAACCTAGACTTAGACAATATCTTAAGTGAAGATATTATAGAATTTATAGCTGAAAGAGATGATTATTTATTTGAACGATATTTAGAAGAAGATTATGATAAAGATTTATGGATAGATAGTATAAAAAAAATGGTAAAAGAATCTAAGATTTATCCATTAATGTATGGTTCAGCACTACAAGATATTGGGATAAATGAATTTATTAAAAGATTAGATTACTTAACTCATACAAATTATAACAAAGAAGATGACTTTATAGGTAAAGTATATAAGGTTAAATATGATGATAATAAAAATAGAGTTACATATATAAAAGCTTTACAAGGGAGCATTAAGGTTAAAGATGAAGTAAATTATAGCCAGGGAAATAATGTAAATGAAAAGATAAATGAAATAAGGATATATAACTCTAACAAATATACATCTGTAAATGAAGTTTACGCAGGAGAAGTTTTTGCTGTATGTGGATTAAGTGAAGCAAAAATTGGTGATTTTGTATTAAGTCCTAATATATCAAAAGTTAATTTAGATAAATTAAAAGTAAAAAATAGTTTAGAAATGGTTCCAACACTAAAATCTAAGGTTATATTTGATAATAGTTTAAATATAAGAGAGGTATTAGGAGACTTTAATATATTAAATAATGAAGAACCAGCATTAAATGTAGTTTGGGATGAAACATTAAAGGAAATACATATTCATGCTATGGGAAAAATACAACTTGAAATATTAAAGGCTATAGTGAAAAATAGATTTAATATTGATGTTGAATTTGGTCCATGTGAAATACTTTATAAAGAAACAATAGAAAGTGAAATAATTGGATATGGTCATTTTGAACCATTAGGTCATTATGCTGAAGTACATTTAAGAATTACTCCAAGTGATAGAAATAGTGGGGTAAGTTTTGATAGTATTGCCCATGTAGATGATTTAATTTCAGGTCATCAAAACTTAGTTAAGACTCATATATTTGAAAAGGATCATAAGGGAATATTAGGAGGATATCCTTTAACGGATGTAAATATAACATTACTTACAGGTAGAGCTCATAATAAACATACTAGTGGTGGAGACTTTAGAGAAGCTACTTTTAGAGCTTTAAGACAAGGTCTTGAAAATACTAAAAACATATTACTAGAGCCTTATTATAAATTTAGTATAGAAATAGATATTGATTATGTTGGAAGAGTTATGTCTGATATTTCTAAAATGAGTGGTGAATTTGAACCTCCTATTATTAATGAGAATTTGGCTATAATAAATGGAAGAGGTCCAGTAGCTACATTTATGGATTATTCTCTTGAAATTGTATCTTTTAGTAAGGGAACAGGTTCTATTAGTTACATATTTGATGGATATGATATATGTCATAATACTGAATATGTATTAGAAAAAAGAAATTATGATAAAGATAGTGATATAGAGTATACTTCTAATTCTATATTTTGTTCTAAGGGACAAGCATATGTTGTAAAAGGGAATGAAGCAAAAAATCATATGCATTGTTTAGAGAGATAGTATTATAAAACATTAATTTTAGGAGATAAATATGAACAAAAGAAAATATATAATGTTTACTATGATTATTATAGGTGCATTATCTATACTTGAATGGGGAATTAGTTTTTCATCTGTATTTTTAATAGTATCTATGGCACTTGTATATATAGTTTTTCCTATGAAAGATTTATGTAGTAAAAATAAATATTTAAAGAAACTTTATAATATATACAAAGTTATAATAATTATATTTGTATCTTCATTTGTATTATTAGAAGGGTTGATACTTTTCAATATAAATGAAACAAAAGATGTAGATAAAGTAGATAATATAGATACAATGATAGTTCTTGGGGCTAAGGTAAATGGCACTGAAGTTTCTAATACATTAAAATTAAGACTTGATAAGGCTATAGAGTATTACAACAAACATAAATCTGTAAAAATAATAGTATCTGGAGGTCAAGGTAATGATGAAAATATTACTGAGGCTTTAGCAATGAAAAATTATTTAATATCTAATGGAGTTAATATAAATAATATTATAGAAGAAAATAAAGCTACTACTACATTAGAAAATATTATATATAGTAAAAAAATACTAGATGATATGAATAATAAAGGAAAGGTACTTATAGTGACTAGTGATTATCACTTATTTAGAGGAAGATTTATTGCTAGTATTTTAGGTATAGAAAATGAAGGACTTTGTTCTATTAGTTCAATATCGGGAAGACTGTATTATATGATACGAGAATATCCAACTAGTATTATAGATTTAGTTAAAAGTATAGACTATGCTTATTTATAAAAACATATAATATTAAATTTTTTCATATTATTTATAGATATTATTTTAATTTATAGGAGTAATAATATGAAAAGAGATGAAAAATATTTTAAGGGGTGTATACTAGGTGGAGCTATAGGTGATGCTTTAGGTCGCCCTATTGAGTTAAAAAAGCTTAAAGAGATTAAAGCTACATATGGAAGTAAAGGAATAAATAATTTAACTCTAAATGATAAAGGAATTGCAGAAATAACTGATGATACCCAAATGACTTTATTTACTGCAGAAGGAATATTAAGAGCAAATTGTAAAAAGGGAAGATGCTATATACCAGCTGTAGTATACAATGCATATTTAAGATGGTACTCTACACAAAGAAATATTGATACAAGTGGATATGATAAGTGCACATATAATAGCTATCTATTAAAATATGATGAGTTGTATGAAGATAGAGGTGCAGGAAATACTTGTTTAACTTCATTAAGCAAAGAGGAAATTGGAAGTATAAAAAATCCTATAAATAACAGTAAAGGATGCGGTGGAGTTATGAGAGTAGCACCAATAGGCCTTATGTATAACAAGAAAGAAGCATTTAGATTGGGTTGTGATTGTGCAGCATTAACCCATGGGCATCCAAGTGGATATATTAGTGGGGGAATGTTATCTTGCATAATATCATGTATTATTGAAGGAATGGAAATTGATGAAGCTATAGATTGTGCTATATCATTTGCAAAAGATATGGATGGATATTGTGAGTGTGTAGAGGCAGTAGAAAAAGCAGTTAAACTTTCTAAAGATGACTTAGTAGATACAGATGCTATAAGAATGCTTGGTGAAGGATGGACTTCAGATGAGGTATTAGCTATAGCTATTTATAGTAGTTTGAAATATAAGGATGACTTTAAAAAAGCATTAATTTGTTCAGTTAACCATGATGGGGATAGTGATAGTACTGGAGCTATTTGCGGTAATATTTTAGGTGCATACTTGGGTATTGATAATATACCTAAAGAATGGGTTGATGTAATTGAGCTTAAAGATTTATTAGAGAATATTTCAACTGATTTATTAACTGGATATGAAGAAAGTGAAGAGTGGTTTGAGAAGTATCTTGAAAACTAAGTAGAAATATGGCGAATTACAATAATTTACAATAGGTTATGAATATGATAATATAAATATATGTTGTTGTGTGTTTATTAGCTCTAATGGTAAATAGAGTTAACTCTTCCTAAAGTATAGATTTATAACTTTAGGATAGTCATCAATCTCCAAAAAAGTGTGTTTAATTGTGCGATAAGAAGAAGGCATAGAAATATGCCTTCTTTTTATTTTATAATATATAATCACAGGATAATTAAAAAAGCATATTTTAGTATAAGTGAAATAAAAAATATCTTAAGAGGTGATATAATGAGTTGTTGTTCATATACCATAGGAACTATTGTAGATATAAGTGATATTATGAATCAGCCCTATAAATTTATAACAATAGGTAAAGTACCAGGTGATATATATACTTATACTAGGTTAGTATATAGTGAAGAAACTATAATATTAGATCATGAATACAATGAAATAGGTATTGAGGATTTAAAGATAGGGGATACTGTTGTTGCATTTCATTCTAATGCAATGACAATGAGTATACCACCTCAAACGTCGGTATTTATTATAGAGGTAAAATAAAACTGTAGGTAAGTTTGTATTTATACAAACCTACTTACAGTTTATTATTTATCTTTTTCATTTGTAAAACTTTTTAAATTTACTATGTATTATACTAAATCGCTAGCAACTTCAAATGCAAAATCTTTAGATTCCTCAATTAAATTTCCATCTTCAAGTCTTAATATTCTATCACAAATAGCTAAAGCGCCAGGCCTGTGAGTTATAATAATACAAGTTGGCTTATGTTCTAAATTTTTAATAGATTTTAAAACACTAATCTCAGTTTTTGCATCAAGAGCAGAAGTTGCCTCATCTAGTATAAGAATAGCGCGAGTTCTTAAGAAAGACCTAGCAATTGATATTCTTTGAGCCTGACCTTCAGATAAACCAAAGCCTTTTTCACCTAAAACTGTATCAAACTTATCATCAAGTTCATTTATAAAATCAAAGGCACAAGCATTAATACAAGCTTTTTTAATTTCTTCATAAGTAGCATCAATATTTCCATAAGTTATATTTTCTTTTATAGTACCTGAAAATAAAGTATTGCCTTGAGGAATGTAAGATATAAGGTTTCTATGGTCTTTAGTAATTTTCTCAGAAATATTATCTGTACTAATATATAAGCTACCTTCATTTGGACTTAAAAGAGAAAGTAATAACTTAATCATAGTAGTTTTACCTTGACCAGAAGGTCCAACTAAAGCAATAGTTTCACCAGGATTTATAGTACATGATACATTTTTTAAAACAGGGCTATCTTCTTTGTATCCAAAAGTGACATTATTAAATTCTATTGAAGGGTAGCTATAACTATCAATATCTAATATACCACTTCCTTCCTCTAAGGCCATTTCTTCTAAATCCATAAGACGCTCACATGCTGCAAGAGTAGTGATAATAGGTGAATAACACCCTGCAAGACTTGATAGAGGAGATCTTACCTTGTTAAATAATTGAAGAAGGGCTGTCATAGTACCAAAAGTAATAGCGCCACTAACAAGATTTAATGCACCCCATGCAAATACAATAAAATAAAGTCCTGAAGAACCAATAGAAAAAGCTATGCCAACTAAAGAGCTAAATAAAGTTTGTTTAAACAAAAGTTTAAATTTTTCGGATTGTAACTTAGTTAAATTAGATATAGTTCTTTTCTCAGCACAGAATGTCTTAACTATCATAAGGTTTTGTATAGATTCTTGGACAAAGGAATTGTACTTTATGCTTTGATCTTGAATATCTTTGTAAAACTTTTTAATTCTTGTTCCTAAAAGCTTATTCATAATAAGAAGCATTGGAAAAACTAAAACAGTAAAAACTGCAATAAATGGATTGATACTAAGTAATGTAAAAAATGAAATAATCAAAGTTATACTAGAATATATCATTGATGGAAAAGTACCACATATAAAACCATTTATAGTAGAAGTATCACTAGTTATTCTAGTTAAAAGTCCAACACTATGATATTTTGAATTTGCCATGTACTCACTATAAGTAACATGAGAGAAAAACTTTTTTTGAAGCTCGTTATATATTTTGTTATTAGTGTAAGTTGATAAAAGGGAGTTTATAGTACTAAAGACTAAGTTAAATATTATTATAGCCACCATAACAGTAAGCCATTTAATAACAATATTAACTTGGCCACTAGTTGCAGCATCTATAAGATTTTTTGAAATCATAGTATTATAAACACCAACAGCAGATGTAATAGAGCCTATTATTACACTTATAATAAGAGTTGGGTAAGCTGGTTTTCCTTGAGAGAAAATCCATTTAAGTTTTTTTAAAGTTTCTTTCATTTGATTCACCTAAATTCTAATATAATTAATTTAAATAACATAAAATCTTAAATAGTAATAGATTTAAACTAAGTCAATATTAGCACCTATTATAAAATTTATATATAAATGAAGAGTATAAAAGATATTACACAAAGGTATAAGAGGTTTAAGTATGACTAATCTAAAAGGATTAATTTAATAGATAAATATAAAAATTTAATTAGAACGTATTGTAATAAAAATAGCTATGTGATCATAGCTATTTTTTATATACATTACTCAATAGTAGTAGAAAAGTATAATAGTCAATACTCTACCATAAGTATTACTAAAATAATACCCATGATATATATATATCCGTTAGAGCAAATAATACAATAATTAATAAATAATTAGAAATTTTCTTAAAAGTATAAACGAAAGAGGTGAACAAAATGGAAGAAACTATAGACTTAAGAGAATTACTTGCAACCATAAAGAAGAGATTTTGGATTGTTATACTAACAACAGTTATAGCAGTAGGTATATCGGTAGTAATGACTAATCGTACTAAAGTACAACTTTATCAAGCTAAAACAACTATGATAGTAAATATTGAAACCTATGAAAATCAATCAGTGCTAACAAGTGACCAAATATCGGCAGGACAAAAATTAGCAGTACTTTATGGCGAAATAATAAAATCAAGATCAGTACTTCAGCCCGTAATAGAAAAATTAAATCTAGAAATGACACCACAGCAATTAGCAGGGATGATAAGTGTATCTCAAGTAAATGACACACATATAATGAATTTATCTGTTACAGATACTGATCCAGATAGAGCAAAAGCTATTGCAAATACAATACCAGGAGTATTTACTGAGGAAGTAAAAAGAACCATTAAGGCCAATGGAGTTGAAGTATTAGATCCATCATTAGGAGGATATCCAATAGTATCAAATAGTTCAAATAAAGTATTAATTGCTGGTGTAATAGGAGTTATGATAGGTCTATTTATAATATTTTTAATAGAGTTTTTAGACAACAAGGTAAAGACACCACAAGATATGGAAAAATATTTTAACATACCAGTATTAGGGGTTATACCAAATGAAAATAAGTAAATAGGGGGAGAAAAGAAAATGAAGAGTTTAATAACTATAAATGATCCAAAATCCCCTATATCGGAAGCTTATAGAGGGATAAGAACTAGTATACAGTTTTCAAACTTAGATAAAAAGATAAAGGTTATAAATGTAACTAGTAGCAAACAAGGTGAGGGAAAAACAACGGTATTAGCAAACTTAGCAACAACATTTGCAAACTTAGAAAAGAAAGTTTTGATACTAGATGGAGACTTAAGAAATCCAACTATTCATAAAATATTCGAACTATCAAATATTTATGGACTTACTGATGTACTTTTAGAAAATAAGACCTTTGAAGAATGCGTATATTGTACAGATACAAAAAATTTACATGTATTAACTTGTGGAGCTATACCACCAAATCCATCTGAATTGTTAGCATCTAATAAGATGACTGAATTTGTAAACAATTTAAAAGACAGATATGACTATATATTTATAGATACACCTCCAATTGGTGTTGTAACGGATGCTGGAATCGTATCAACTTATAGTGATGGATGTATATTTGTTGTTGGGGCGAAGAAAGCTGAAATTGAAACTGTAAAGATTTCTATAGAAAGATTAGAAAGTCTAGGAGTTAACATACTCGGAGGTATACTTAATAAGTTTGAAGTAAATAAGGGCAGTAGTGATTACTATAGCGATTATTACAAGAAAAGAAGAAGATTTATGAAAAAAGGTAAAAAGGAGAAAAGAAAAAGAGAAGAATAAATGATATGATTATAAAAATTAATATTGTGGGGGCGAAATGAAGGATAGATTTGAAAAAGAGTTAGATGAAGCTGTTATAGACATTGATTTAGAAAATATTCAAACTAATAACTCTATATTTTATATAGTAAGTAAAAGGATAATTGATATTATCGGTTCTTTGGCTGGACTTATATTTTTATCACCATTATTTTTAATAGTATCAATACTTATAAAGTTGGAAGATCCTAAGGGTAAAGTATTTTTTTCTCAAGAAAGAAATGGAAAATATCCAGGTACTTTTAAAATGTATAAGTTTAGGAGTATGGTACACAATGCTGAGGAACTTTTAGAAAAACTTAAGGATCAAAATGAGCAAACTGGGCCTGTTTTTAAGATGAAAGAAGATCCAAGAATTACTAGGGTTGGAAAGTTTATTAGAAAGACTAGTATTGATGAACTTCCACAGTTATTTAATGTGCTTAGGGGAGATATGAGTTTAGTTGGTCCAAGACCACCGATTCCAAGGGAGGTTGAGCAGTATACAACTTATCAAATGCAAAGACTTGGTGTGAAACCTGGGCTTACTTGTTTATGGCAAGTTGGAGGAAGAAATAGTGTTGATTTTGATGGATGGGTGGAACTTGATATTGAGTATATACAAAAAAGAAGTTTATGGTTAGATATTAAGTTGATTATAAAGACAGTGTTTGTATTATTTGGAGATAGAAATGCATCATAATAGAAATGCATTATAAATTTGAAATATATTAAAATTTAAACTAAAAGTAAATAAAAAATAATTTCTGGAGGTGATTTATTGAAAATAAGTATAATAATACCAACCTTAAATGCGGAATCATACATACAGAGGCTAATAGAAAAGTTAGAATATCAAAGTATCAAACCAAGCGAAATATTAATAATAGATAGCAGCTCTGAAGATAAAACTGAAGAGATTTGTAAACTATATGATATCGTGAAATTTATAAAAATAAATAAGGACGAATTTGATCATGGAGGAACTAGAAATAAAGCGGCAGCAGAAGCAAAAGGAGATATATTAGTGTTTATGACTCAGGATGCAGAACCTGAAGATGAGCGATATATAGAAAATTTAATAAAAAAAATAGGTAAGGATGATATAGTTGCAAGTTATGGAAGACAAATTGCAAGAGAAGAAGCTACTATATTAGAAAAGTTTGCAAGGGAATTTAATTATCCAGATTTTGATCTATTAAAATCAAGTTCAGATATTAAAAAATTAGGAATAAAAACATTTTTTATGACTAATGTATGCTCAGCTTTTATAACTGATGAATTTTGGAAAATTAATGGATTTCCATCAAATACAATTTTGAATGAAGATATGATTATATCTTCAAAAATAATACTAGGTGGAAAAAAAGTACACTATTCATCAAAAGCTAGAGTAATACATTCTCATAACTACAAATATATACAACAGTTTAAGAGAAACTTTGACATAGGTGTTTCACTCATAGATAATGCAGAGATAACTAAATATGCTAAATCAGAATCAGAAGGAGTTAAATATGTTAAGGAGGCGAGTAAATACTTAATAAAATCTAAAAAAATTTATTTAATTCCACATTTAATAATAGATAGTGGATTTAGGTTTATTGGATATAAGGTGGGAATGAATTATAAAAAAATACCTATCAAGTTAGTAAAAAAAATGAGTATGCATTCATTTTATTTTGATAATAAAAAATCAAAAGTAGAGGTGTCTCAATGAGAATAATTATAACGGGAGCTAATGGCCAATTAGGTTTAGAATTAAGTAAACAGCTTAGTAGAAATAAAGAATATGAAGTTATATGTACAGATATAGAGGAATTAAATATCGTTGATATTAATAGTGTAAATAAGGTTATATCAAAATATAAACCAGATGTAGTAATAAACTGTGCAGCACATACAGCAGTAGATTTATGCGAAACAGATATAGAAAATGCATATAAGATAAATGCTATAGGGCCTAGAAACTTAGCGATAGCATGTGAAAAGGTTAATGCAAAGTTTGTTCAAGTATCAACAGATTATGTATTTGATGGAAATATAGATAGACCATATAGAGAAGATGATAATACTTGTCCAAATTCAATATATGGATCTAGTAAATTAATGGGGAAAAATTCACAAAAGAATTTTGCTCAAGGCACTTTATAGTAAGAACAGCATGGCTATATGGAGAAGGAAATAACTTTGTTAGAACTATGCTAAAGCTATCTGAAACAAATAAAGAAATAAATGTAGTAAATGATCAATTTGGAAGTCCAACAAGCACAGTA
>ERZ857965.2832-NODE-2832-length-13942-cov-4.052999_pt1 | contig 13942 bp, 7 predicted proteins | sample MGYA00519758_ERZ857965 | MGnify/ENA primary metagenome ERZ857965 (study PRJEB31778, sample SAMEA3449381) | human gut metagenome | biome: human gut; feature: human-associated habitat; material: faeces | place: United Kingdom | collected 2010/2012 ... | reverse complement strand
ATCAGAAAACTGCTGAAAATACTGTTCTCTTCCGGCAGTTTCCAGCTTTTTTAAAAAACTGTCGGACTCGTCGCCAAAATAAGCGCGGCAGCTGCTGACATGTCCGGCGGCATCATATTCGATAACTGCATAATAAATATAGGACGGATGCTCTGTCGAGGTTTGTCCGTTTAAAAGCGCAGTCAGTTCAGAAACACTGCTGTTTCCGATTTGCGTACCGGAAGCAGTATCCTGTGCACAGTAATCGACATATTGCGTCAGTTTCTCTGCACCCGCCTTCATTTCATCAATCTGTGACAGAAATACATTATACAGGGCTTCTTCCAGATCACCGTCAGAAACGGGGGTGTCAGACGAAGCGTCGGAAGAGATTCTGTCAGCGATCTGATAAGTGGCTGAAGAGGCAGAAAATGCAGGATCACCTGATTCACGGTTCCCCAGATAGTCGATCGTCAGATACAGATCGGAATAAGACCAGTTTTTCTGATCGGTCTTTTCTTTCAGGTATTTATATTGAATATAGTTACTCTGATAAAGCTGTTCGATAAAGGACATTTCCGTCAGCGGAGTGGAAAATTCGCTGGCCGCACGCGTTTGAAAGAACGGCAGAAACGCCATCAGACAGAGCGTCAAAGACAGGAGGATGACAAGCATCACTGTAACGCTTTTTGCCTTTGGACTACTGTTTTTCCATTTTGTAACCAACACCCCACACCACCTTTAAATATTTCGGATTCTTCGGATCGATTTCTATTTTTTCTCGGATTTTGCGGACATGAACCATAATCGTGTCAGTATTGACCGCTTTTTCATTCCAGATGCGTTCGTAAATTTCGTCTGCGGAAAAAACACGTCCGGGATTGCGCATCAAAAGCAACAGGATTTTAAACTCAATGGGCGTCAGGCGCACCGGTGCACCATCAACAAAGACTTCTACAGTCTCTTCGTTCAATTCGATTTCACCCAGCACATGATAAGTATCCTTGACCGGTTCAGCCGATGCGATCGCTTCCCGGTAACGGTTATAGCGTCGCAGGTGGGAATTGACACGCGCCAAAAGCTCCAAGGGCGTAAACGGCTTTGTGATGTAGTCGTCAGCACCCATATTTAAGCCCATGATCTTATCGACCTCTTCTGATTTGGCGGAAAGCATAATCACCGGAAAATCATAGCCCTTTTCCCGCACCTTCATCATCATCGTAATGCCGTCCATGCGCGGCATCATGATATCTACGATTGCAAGATCAATTTCTTCTTTTTCAATGACCGCCAGACCCTCGATTCCATCGCCTGCCTGAGATACGTCATATCCCTGGTTTTTTAAATAAATCTCGATTCCGGAACGGATATCGGCGTCATCTTCTACGATCAGAATATGATTCTTATCCATTGCAGCTTTAAACTCCCCTCTTTTGTATGGCGCCTGATAGTAAAAATAGTGTTCAGATCGCCTGCCTGACATATGTCCTATCAGTATAGCATCCGCGTCCCGGGAAAGCAAACCTTCGGACAAACTTTACGATACGCAAAAGAGCTTAGAAAAAAGCGGCATAAAAACGAAAAAAAATCTAAAGTTTTGAAAATATGTGCCCTAATAGCAGGTATCAGCGGAATGATTTCCGAAAAATGTGACGGAACCGTTCAGTGAAAATCCGTGCTGTAGTATGGAATGATCAGATAATCTCCGGCGTGGATATCGTCTGCATCCTGTAAGTGATTCATTTCGCAGACCTCGTCGATATAATCCTGGACAGATGTATAATGATTATCCATATAGCGGCTGGAAATAGCGGAAAGCGTATCTCCCGAATATACCATAATGCTGCGGAAATACTTATAATGGACAGGTTCGGAGGATGCCTGCGCTCTGGATAAAAATCCGGTTGTCAAAATACCGATAAAGACCGCGATAAGGGTCGCTGCAAGGCTGAAAAAGATCCGTTTGGTCAGTTGTCTGGTCCTGCGCAGGTGGTTGCGATAGGAACGCTCCTGATATGCTGCTACTGCTCTGGCGGTCTGAAAATAGGTGCTGTATGTTGTGTTCATAGAAATCCCCTCCTGAGTACAATCGAACATACGGTTTCGAACATATGTTTCTATACATGGATTATATCGAACGTACTTTCGAATGTCAACAGGAAACGGTAAAAATCGAACACTTCTTCGGAATGTATGTTTGCTTTTTTATCAGGGGTATGTTATACTGAATTTACATTAAAATGCAGAAAGGAATTTTTCTATGGCACAGAGAAAGATCACTGCAAAACAGCAGGAAATTCTTGATTATATAAAAGAAGAAATTTTAAAAAAGGGATATCCGCCGGCAGTTCGTGAGATCTGCGAGGCAGTTCATTTAAAATCCACGTCTTCCGTTCATTCTCATTTGGAGACGCTGGAGAAGAACGGATATATCCGCAGGGACCCGACTAAGCCGCGCGCGATTGAGATCACAGACGACAGCTTTCAGGCTGTTCGCACAGAGATGACGAGCCTTCCGGTTGTCGGCAATGTTGCAGCCGGACAACCAATCCTTGCCGAAGAAAATATCGAAAGCTATCTTCCGATTCCGGCAGAATCCGTGCCGACCGGTGAGCCGTGCTTTGTGCTGAATGTCCGCGGCGATTCTATGATAAATGCCGGGATTCTGGATGGCGACCAGATTTTTGTACAGTGTTGTCAGGAAGCCTATAACGGACAGATCGTGGTTGCGCTGATCGATGACTCTGCTACAGTAAAACGTTTCTATAAAGAAAAGGATCACATCCGTCTGCAGCCGGAAAACGATACGATGGACCCGATCATCGTAGACGACTGCCAGGTGATCGGACGTGTGTTCGGAATGATGCGGATCTTCCATTGAACAGATTCGGTGAAGGGCACAAAAATTGCAGAACATATCCCTAAAGCTTAGTACATAAGCTTTAGGGATACACCTTTTCACATTGGGAAGCTGGCAGTTTAATTGACGCCAGCTTCCTATTTTTTCATCACTTCAAGAGAAAAAATAAACGCGGTGGGGTTTCTTGATACCCGACCGCGTTTATCTTTGTCCGCTGATATACGGGCAAATCGTTTTTTATTGTAGGTTACTTTCTTGCACCATCCGAGCCGATGGTATATCCGTCAATGGTGGTATTCACCGCCATCGTCCCGTCTGTGTAGAAGTAGTACCACTTTCCGTCAATCTGCTTCCAGCCGCCGGCAAACATCATTCCGGTAGCCTTGTCCAGCCAGTACCACTTCTGGTCGTCGGAGAGCCGGCCCTTCACTGGCTTCCCATTTCTGTAATAGCTCCACTGGCCGCTGTCATTCTGCTGCCAGCCGTTTGCGGTCTGCGGGTCAATGACGATCTCCACAAACCGCCGCAGTACGGTGGCAACCTCGGCGCGGGTAGCGGTTCCCTTGGGGTCAAACTTATTTCCATTCTTCCCGGACAGGATGCCCGCCTGCTGCATGGTCCTGACCGCATTCTTCGCCCAGCTGCTGATCTGTGCGTTGTCCGCAAAAGTTACAGCCTGGAGGGTTTTCGGAAGGTCGTAGCCCAGCTTTTTGGCGTAATTTGCCATGATGACCGCCATCTGTTCCCGGTTGATGTTGGTATCCGGCGCAAAGGTGGTGGCAGTAACGCCCTCCACAATGCCGTTCTGCGCCGCCCAGTTCACATAGGGGGCATAGTAGGCGTCAGCTTTCACATCAGTAAATTTCCCGGTCTTGTAACTGTCCGGGTTGATGCCCGCCAACCGCCCCAGAGCTGTCACAAACATTCCTCTGGTCATGCCGGTGTTGGGACTGAAGGTGGTGTCGCTGGTGCCGGAGAGCAGTCCCCGGCTGGCTGCAAAGAGGATATTGTCCGCAGCCCAATGGTTATGAATGTCGGTAAAGGCAGGGGCAGGGTTCTTGTAGCCCACGCCGTAAACGCTGAAATGACCGGTTTCAAAAACCACCGCTTTCAGGCTGGCATCGTAGCTGGATTTGGTGATCCATTCCACCTTGCCTACGTCGTCTACATAGACTGCATAGAGATTACCGGTCTGCTCACCCTTTGCCGGTGTGTAGGACAAACGCACCGAGATGGTATGTCCATTCAGGCTGGTAATCGGCGTCTCTTTGCCGCCGGAGAGGTACACCAGCGACAGGTCATAGGCCGGTCTTGTTTCTATGGCGACTTTGGCCTCGGTAGAACGCAGCGCATCCACCTTATTTGCCCGGAGAATGATGTCCCCTCCAGCGGAGGCGGCATCCAGCTGCTTCAGAGTATCCAGCCCGATATTAACCGAAACCAGATGGTCTATTGCTACGGTAAATTGCCGGACGTTTTCTTTAACCAGCAGATCCAATGTCTGCGCCTTGATGGTCACGTTAAAAGAGGTCTGGCCTGCCGCCGAGGTGATGGGAACGGTAACGGCAATCCCGTTCTCTGTGGTGCCGTTCTTTTTCGCATCCTGTTTGGCCTTGTCGATGGCGGACTGGACAGAGCTATTATCCACTGCCGCATTGCCGTTTTTATCCGGCTGTATGGGTTTGGTTTCACCGGTGACAGGGGCTTGAGGCTTTTCCTTCGGCTGGTTGGTGTTATCATTGTTGCCGGAACCGCCGGAGGATGAGCCTCCACCGCCGCCCGAACCACCAGAGGAGAAACCGCTGTCGCTGGAAGATTGCCTGGAAACGGTCAACGTTCCAGAAACATAGGTGATCTCATAGTTGTCATTTGACAGCGTACCAGTGATGTTGATTGCGATTTCTCCGGCTTTGCTCATATCCGGTGTCTGCTCGTAAGTCAATGTTACAGTGCCGCTCAGGGTGTCTGCACCAACCAGACCTTCCACCTTGTAATCCTTATCTGCTTTAGGGCTGCTCAGATCGGGGCGCGGTACTGCCAGTGTAGGCGCTCTTATCAAGTGCCGTAACGGTAACTGACTTTTTCGCTACGGTCACAGTCACGTTCTGTTCTGCCACATTTGCGTACTCTGCATTTCCCTGAACCTTGTACCAAACGGTGTATTCTCCGGCATTTTTCGCTGTGGGGAGCTGCTCACTCCACTCAGAATCGTCAAGCCGGTAGAGCATCGTGCCGCCAGTGGTCTTGCCCGCCGCAACCAGAGCCTGTTCTGCACCGTTGTAGGTCAGTGTGTTGACCGTAGGTGCAGTCACGGTGGGGATGCGCTTATTCTTTGCGCTGATGTTGACGGTCAGCGTGATGTCCTCATAGTTTGTGCTCTTGATTACTACGGTCGCAGTACCCACAGAGCCGGTGGTTGCCACATCATTTTTCTGAATGGGCAGGGTCAGCTTGCCGTTTTCCACCTTCGCGCCGCTGGTGTAGTAGCCGTCATTTAGTTTGATTTCGCCGATCTCATAGGTGAGCGCACCGTACGCTTTGGGAGTTTCCAGCGTGGGCAGGGCTGGGAGCGTCACAGTGTAGGTCTTTTCGTGGCCGTTTACAATGGTCAGCGCGGTTTCCTTGGTGAAGTCAGGCGCAGCGGCCTTGGTGATGCTGCCAGTGGTAGGGAAGCTGCTCTGCTCCAGGGCGTAATTCTTCGCGGTCTGCTCCGTCAAGGTCACTGTGGCAGTGACGTTCTTGCCGTTGCCCACACCGGCATCGTCAAAGCTGGCGGTGACGGTGTAGTCTGTGCCTCGGTTCAAGGTCACGTTGTCGAAGGTCACGCTGGAGATGTCCGCGTTTGTCGTGCCATCATAAGGCTTGGACGCAGCCGTTACCCCGGTGATCGTCAGCGGCTTCTTCCCAATGCTGACCGCCACGCTGGCGGGTGCGGTATCGTTGTGGTTTTCATCGCCAATCACCCGATACCACACGGTATATGCTCCGGCATCGGTGCCGGTAGGGATGTCCTGGCTGTATGTGCCGTTCTCGGTCAGGCTGTACCGCATGGTGCCATGGTCCGTCATGCCCGCAGTAATCAGCGCCTGCTCCTGTCCGGTATAGGTCAGATTTTCCTGCGCCGTGGGAGCGGTGAAGGTGGGGGTAGCCTTGTTCACCTTGATGGTCACAGTTCCGGTCACGGGGGCGTATTCCTCGTAGCCCGCAGCCGGGGTGAACGTCCACGAAGCCGTATAGTCGCCAGCTGCGCCGGGTTTGGCTTCAGGGTTCGTCCACGCGAACGTGCCCTTGACCTCTTCTCCGGTGCCGGGGTGTTTCATCGTGCCGGTGGCCGTAAGCTTACTTTCGTTCAGCATCTGGCCGTAGGTGATATCCGACGCGCTGACGGTGACGCCCGATGCATTGGGGGGAATCCTTGCGCTAATGTAGACCTTGATGGTAAACTCGAAATTCTGATAGTTCGTGGTCACAACCGGGACGGTTATCGTGCCGATTTGTGTGTTAACATCTGAGGTGTGCGCAGACACAGTGGGCAGAGTCAGAATGCCTTCCTCTGACACGGACATACCGTTGTTGCTGTCGAGGTAGGTGCTATCCGTAAAATGGTAATCACACCCTTGATACTGGATATCGCCATACTCGCAGCCCTCAGACAGCTTCGGCAGGAGCTTGGCCAGATCAATCGTGTAGGTCTTTGCCAGATCGTTGAAAACAAGCTGTGTGATCTCACCCGGTGAGGTCACAGTGGCTTGCTTGATGGTAAAGGTCGCGCCGCCGGATTGTGTGATTACCTTCGATGTTGAAGGAGTGTCCTCACCATAGGTCTGAAGCACATAGTTGTCGTCGTTGAGTGTTATTTTGAAGGTGATCCCATACTTCTCACCGGCATCCGGCGAATAGATGGTTTCTTCACCACTCTTCTTAACAAAGTACGCATCCGAAATGGTGTAGGCTTCACTCGGAACATCGACGACGCCAGAAGCAGAAAGCGTTTTGAATTTCAGAGCCGTTGCCCATTCGTTTGCGCTCATGTTAATTTCCGCCGTGCCGTCATAGACTTTGGAAATGGCAGAGGAAACCATGACGCTGTCGATCTTCATCGGCTCGATCTTCCATTCCACGTTTTCAATCTTGCCAGAGTAGTTGCCGTTGCCATTGACAGTCAGCGTATAGCTGCCCGCGTTGGCCTGCATCGTGGCATCCACGTAGAAGTCTGTGCCTTTGGTCAACGTTGTATTTTCGTCGAGCTTGACCGTGACCGCCGGGAATTGTTTTTGACCGTTATAGGTCGGGTTCTCGACTGTTACCTCCGCGCCCTCAAGGCTGACCGGCGTAACGGTGATGGTGATCTCCGCGCTCTTGGAATAGCCGCCGCTGGTGCAGATGAGGAGATAGGTGTGCGTTCCCGCGGCGAGATTGTCGGGCAGTGTGTAATTTGCGCCAGTTGCCCCTTCCAGCGGTGCTGTCGCCGCAGCCCCCTCGAGCTTATACCACAAATAGCTAAGGTCCGCTCCGCTCGTTTCGCCCATTCGGCAGCTTGAGACCAGCGTTACCTCTCCCGTCGTGCCATATGCCATGGTCGTCGGGACTTCTTTATGATTCTTATCCTTCGCGTATATCTTGACACTCTGGATGGGCGCTTTCTCCACGGTGACTTTAAGCCCACTTATTGTTTCCTTGTGGCTGTCATCCGCCCAATAACCGGTTTCGTACTTGAAGGCATAGCCCTCCTCCAGCAGGTCGCCGAGGGTCAGATCGGTCACCTTTTCATTGGAAACCGTCACCTTACCAATTCTGCCCTTCGTCGTACCGGAGTCCTTGATCGTCGCTCTGGCGTCCACGCTCAGCGCATCGACGTTGTGACCGTTCAGATCGAAGAGGAACGGATTGTTGATCATCACCGTAGTTCCGGTCACGTCCGCCAGCAGCTTCAGTGTGCAGCCGTTGTTTTTGGTCGCGTAAACGAGCGCATCGGTGAAGCTCGGGAAATACTTTGCGTCCGAACCGGTGATATCGACCTGTGCTGCGGCTTTCATCCCACAGGTGTGGCAGGGATCCTCCGTCATGGATTTTCCATCCGCCGAGCCGTGATCGCAGACCTTCTGGCAGACGGTACACTTGCCGTTTTCCCAGTTGTGCTCGCACGGGCGCACGGTCACTTCGTCTGCCGTTTGGGTCTCGCTGCTCAGATCGAGCACTGTGTCACCATTCCAGAACAGGCTTTCGTCCAGATAGTCGGAAAGATGCTTGCCGCTATCCTCTGTTTTGATGCTGTAGTTGTTAGTGCCCTTCCGGAACGTGCCGCTTTTCAGCACGGCGTTGCCATCTGTTTTTAACAGCACACCGCCGGTGTACGTGCCGCCGTCAAACACCACCGTGCCATAGGTCACATATGCCAGCAAGACGGACCGTTGACCATTCAAGGTATCCGGTACAGTTCCGCTCTTTGCGGTCACATTTTCCAGTGTCAGCTTCGGGCCGCTATTGGATGAGATGTAAAGAACGCCCTCATAGCTCGTGCATCTGCTGCCATCCAGCGTGCCGTTTTTCAGCGTCAGCTGGCTTCCGTTGTGCAGCATGATCAGGCAGTCGCCGTCGGCACTCAGGGTATGGTTGTCCAGATCAATGGTGAAGTCCTTTTTGGAAGAACCAACCTGCAGCACCGCGCCGCTGCCCAAATCCAGATCATCCAGCAGCGTGATGGTCCCGCCGTTCTGGACGGCATCGATCGCCTTCGACAGAGAAGCGTATTCCACATTTCCGATCTTTGCAACCGGCGCATCTATGGCCGTACCCTGCTGAACGGTCACGACCGTGTTGAAGCCGCCGCCGGTGCGCACCTGTGTTCTGTTCTCATCCACATAGACACAGCCATCTCCCAGAAGTTCCATGCAGTCGCGGCTGGTGGCGTCGGTGGTCTCGTTCACCTTCCAGAAAATGCTTTTGACATTCTCGTTTGTCATGGTATCCATGTAGGGGCGGAACGTACCGCCTTTCAGTGTGACTTGACTTTTTGCACCTACGTACAGTCCCTGATAGTCGCCGCTTTTGATGACAGCCGAGCCGAAGTCGCCCACCGTCACACTGCTTTTATCGCTCGTTACTGTGGCGGTCACGTCTTCCAGCGTCATGCTCGCACCGGATCTGTACGCGCGGATGGCGCAGCTGCCGATTCCTGTGGCTTTTACTGTACCGTTCTTCACCGTTACGGTGGCATTTTTGACCAGCAGAACGCCGTCAGATGACCACGTCTTGGAGCTGGACAGCGTTTTGTCGCCCAGGTCGAAGGTGATGCTCTTGTCGATGGTCACGTATGTCTCGCCCAGGTCTACGTCGCTTAGCAGTGTGACGGTATCGCCGTCCTGCGCCGCGTTCAGTGCCGCCGGGAGGGATTCGTATGTGCCTCCATCCGTGCCGTCTTTTTTTGTTACCGAAGCGGCCTCAACGACAGCCTCGTTGACTGTGAGTTCCGCAGTTGTTGACCGTTCCTCTTCGTAGTTCTTGGTTTCGCCGGTCTTGGCATAGACGTAATATGTGCCGGGTTCGCTGATTGCAGTGTTCTCGTCAATCTTGGGCATGGCATCGCTACCCTCTACGTCAGAAGAGCCCGCCCAGCTTTTTAACGCGGAAGCCAGATAATAATATGTCACCTCGGCGTCTTCCGGAGCACCCTCGACAGACAGAAGCGGAAGAAGTTTTTCGCCCGCCGTGCAAGCCGTCTGGGAAAGAGACACGGTCAGCTTGGGATAGGCCTTGTTGATGTTGCCGCCAATCGTAAACGTTTCTTCGCCCGCCTTGAGCTTGTACTTTACCGCGGCTTCGCCGATTAGCGCGATTTCCACAGTGACGGTATGCCATCCCGCGTCCGCGGAATCGAACGTCTTCTTGGCGGTAAAGCCCGTTCCTTCTTTGAGTTTGATTTCATTTGTGCCGTCTGTAAACGTCAAGTCGATTGGAATCGTGCCGCCGTCCGTCGTGCCGTCATAGCTGCGGCCAATGGAATCGGGCTTGCTGACGCACCGAATCTCTGTCCGCTTGTCTTCTCCGGGGATATACGTGCCGCCGCCCCCTTCTGTCGGGCTTCCGGGGGCTACATAAATCCCACCGCCTGCGGCGCTCTGCCCCGCATCGTTAAGGGCGGGGAGTTCGTTTTTCCCCTCCATAGTCGGCTCATTCTGCACGGCTTGTTTGCCGGTTTCTTCGTCTGCGGTATTCTTCTCGGCAGCCGCAGGCGCATCCTCTGTCGGGTTTTCTTCGGGGTTCGCGGGCGGGGCATTCTCACCCGCGCCGGTTTGTGCAGGGGTGGTCTTTTCTTCTTCTTTTTCTTCCAGCGCAGGTGCAGGGATTTGTGCTTCCTGCGTTGCACTGACCGTCTGTTCCGGCGGCTGTCCCTCTGCTGCCAGCGCCCCGGTGGGGGTCAGGGTCAGGCAGAGGGTGATCGCCAGAAACAGGCTCAATACACGTTTTTTCATCAGGTTTTCCTCCGTTTGACATCAGTGGTCGGAAATAAGCCACAGCTTTTTGGCTGCGGTTTTGGCTTCGCTGCGCCGCTTTACACCCAGTTTTTCTAAAATATGGCTCACATGGGTCTTTACCGTGGGCAGCTTCACGTCCATAATCTGCGCGATCTCGGCATTGCTTTTGTCCGCGCAAATCAAGCGTAGTATCTGTAATTCCGTAGGGGTAAGCTCCTTCGCCGCCCTCATGCGCGGGGCAAGAAAGCGCGGATAATAGGTCGCCTGTGTCCGCACGGCGGTCATAAGGCGCTTGTACCATTTTGTATCATCGTTCCGGTTCAGCTTTTCCAAAAGGGGCAGCACGGCGGCGCTGTACACGCTGACGGGCGTGATAAAGCTGTACTCTGCCGCCGTATCCAGCGCGGCCGTAAGCCGCGCCCGCCATGCGTTGTCCTTTTTCCGATACAGGGCAAGGGCGCACAGAATGTTCAGGTGGATGCCGTCAATATGCCGCCCGCAGCCCTGTATGTAGCGTTCCAGCGGCGAAAGCGTCAGCAGGGCGGCGTCCGGGCGGTTCTGCGCAATTTCAACCATGGCTTGCGTCAGGTATTGATACCGCTTCATTACGTTCAGGTGCATGGGGTCGCGGGGCGCTTTTGTGCGGTACCACTCGTCGGCACTGTCCTGGTCGTCACAGTGCAGGGCCATCCGGCAGAGCATCGCGTCCATATTCGGCAAAAAGCGGGTCAGCCCCTGCGCTTCAAACCGGGCACGCAGTGTTTCAATCGTGCGGCGGGCATCTGCCGCCTGCCCCTTGGACAGCTGGCAGCGCGCCAGCAGCCCGTTCACGGCAAACTCTATATCCGGCGTTCCCTTTTGCTGAATCTCACTCACCTGCGGGATAAGCGCAAGCATACGCTCGGTGATGTTTTCACCCTTTTCAAATTTGCTTTCGGCAACGGCGCAGTCCGCCAGCCCCACGCCGTCTTTTTTCAGCACGGCCTCTACCGGGGTGCGAAGCGTCCGATACAAAAGATCGTCCTTTTTGCTCCACTCTGAAAAATCCTTGCCGCCGTTCATAATGCTGGGCAAGGTACTGGTCACGGAAAAAGACGGCAGCGTTATTTCTTTATCGGTCAGCAGCCGGAACACGGCCGGGATTGTTTTTATCAGCCCCTCCACACCGCGCTGCGGCAGGGAAATATCCAGCCATGCAAGGCGGCTGCGAGCCTGTCTGGCGGCAGGGTCCTGTTTTTTACGGCAGTCGGCAAAGTTCTTTAGCGCCCCATACCACCGTTCCGAGCCTTCATAGTCCATTGCCAGGGCGCAAAGCATACTCATTCCCTGCATCAGGGAAGGCGAAGCCAAGATTTCGCTTTCCGGCAGAGCGCGGTAATACTTTTCCATCTCGCTGTAATGTCCCATGCCGGGGTGCAGCTCGGAATTGCGGATCAGCAGCTCGGATATTTTGGCGTGATCCCCGCTTTTGGTGTAGCATTCCAGCGCGTGGGCATAATCCTCTTTCAGCTCGTAGTAAAGCGCCCCGCGGCTGAAAACGGCGCGGCGCTTTTCCTCGCTGCATTCCTTTTCCATCTCCCAGAGAAGGAAGGCGCGGAACTGCGGCCAGAAGTGGAAGTGCCGCACATCGTCATAACGCAGCATCGTTGTGTTGTGCAGAAGCCAGTCCAGCAGATTCCCGGTGCGGGGGTCGCCGCTGACCATTCGCGCCATTTCCAAATCAAAGCGCTCAAAGGGGGCAAGATCCAGCAAAAAATGCCGCACCGGAAGATCGAACCGGCGATAGATGGCATCCTCGAAGTAGCTGAACACCTCCCGGTAAGCCTGCGCTACGATTTCCGGGGCGAACGGCTTGCCGCCGGACATACACCGCGCCGTAACGGCGACGCCCAGCGGGTAGCCGATGGATTCTTTCAGGATGCCGTTGATTTCGCTTTCCGTCACGGCTGCCTTGCGGGCGGCAAAAAAGCCGCGTATATCCTCGCGGTCAAAAAGAAGGTCGTCCGGCTCCAGCGTGGTCATAAGACCCGTGTATTGGAAGGCCGTCAAGTACGACGGCGGCACCCCGCGGGAGAGGAACACAAACCGCCGCGTCGGGTTGGCACGGATCAGTTCACAGAGCGCCTGCGCGGTTTCCTGCTCCTGCAAAAGCTGAAAGTCGTCGATCAAAAGGACATCCCAGTTTTCCGGCAGTGTGCGCAGCGTAAAATCCGGCGCATCGGCACACAGCCGCAGCGTCCGATGCCCGCACAGCAGCGCATTGGCCAGCGCCGTTTTGCCAAAGCCGCAGGGCGCACTGAAAAAAAGGATGCGGCCGCTTTGCATAACGCTGTCAAATTTTTGCTGCACAGATGGTTTTATCAGAATATTTCCGGTCAATTTTAACTCCTTTTGGGTGAAGAACGTGGGAAATGCCATACTATAATAGTTAAATTATATCATCCGAAGGGGAAAAGTAAATCATCCCAAAGTATGAAATTTGGTCCTTTTGAAGGGGCCGTGCAGCGCGCTTATCTTCGGCTTTACGATATATTCTCCCGAAAAAAGCACTTGACAATTCGAGCATTTCACCCCATAATTTATATAATTAGTGTGGTGCTGTCAGCGGACAGCAAAGAACGAAGGAGACAAGATGAAAAAGCAAATCGTAAGCACCCTTATGATGGCTGTTTTCACACTTGTGTTTCTGCTGTCTGCGGGAATGCTGTTGACCTATTATGGGGAAGGTGTGCGGCAGCAGCAGGCATTTCGTGCGCTTGAAAGGATAACAGAGCAGGCAAATAACCATGGCGGAGAAAACTCCAAGACCGCAGCCGTACAGACCGAGCAGTCCGCAAAGAAAAACGCGGCGCAGGAATATAACGCCCTGAAGGAAAAGAACCCGGACTTTTGGGGATGGATAAAAATTAACGACACGGCGTTGAGCTATCCTGTCATGCACACGCCTGAGGAACCGGAGTATTATCTTCGCAGAGATTTTGAGGGGGCTTATTCACTGCGCGGCGTACCGTTTTTGGACGCCAGATGTTACGACGGCTGCGGCAACTACATCATCTATGGCCATTATATGAAGGATGGAACCATGTTCGGCTCGCTGCAAGCCTATGCAAAGCCTGCCTACTGCGAGGCACACCCCACCATTACGCTGAATACCGCAACCGGATGTGCGGATTACACGGTAATGGCGGCATTTTATTCACAGGTTTACAGCCAAGAGGATAGCAGGGTGTTTCGGTATTACCAATACGCCGACCTGTCGAACGAGGCGGACTTTGCAACCTATGTGGAGCAGGTGCAAAAAGCGGCGCTGTATGACACCGGAGTAAATGCGCAGTATGGGGAACAGCTGCTTACACTTTCCACCTGCAGTTACCACACAGACGAGGGAAGATTTGTCGTTGTGGCAAAGAAACAGGAATGATTTTGTGCAATGGCAGCCTTCGACTTGCCTTGGCGCTTTATGCTCAAGGCTTTTGGGGCGAAAACATTTAACACACCAAACTCAGCGGATCAACCCGAACCCCGCCCTGCATTACCTCAAAATGCAGGTGGTTGCCGGTGCTGTCGCCTGTGCTGCCCACATACCCAATCACCTGCCCTGCCGTTACCGCTTCCCCTGCGGTAACGG
>ERZ857965.2823-NODE-2823-length-13967-cov-5.928982_pt1 | contig 13967 bp, 17 predicted proteins | sample MGYA00519758_ERZ857965 | MGnify/ENA primary metagenome ERZ857965 (study PRJEB31778, sample SAMEA3449381) | human gut metagenome | biome: human gut; feature: human-associated habitat; material: faeces | place: United Kingdom | collected 2010/2012 ... | reverse complement strand
CATAAAGAGTATTGACAAAAATAAAAGAGCGTAGACTTTGTCTACGCTCTGAAACACTTATTAAAAATAAGTGTTTTTCATTTCTATTTTAAATCTTATTATTTTTTATGATTTTAATATAACTTCTTTAAATAGCTTAGTATTTACTTTTACATTAATATTAATGGAAGTAAATTAGATAAATTATCAAGCTTAAATTCTTTTACAAGCTCTTTTAATTTTTCAACATTATTCTTATTATGCTCTACACCTCTTGAGAATGTAGATATTGTTAGTATTAAATTTGATTCATCCATATCTTCTTTTAAATTACCACAAACACCTATTATAGCGAACTTTATCATACTATAATACATAAGCATTTCTGCATAATCTTTAAGTACATTTTTCTTTGAATACATTAATACATTTTTAAAAGCATAGCTAACTAAGTAATTTTCAAAAACATATTCATAATTTTCAATAAAAGGCTTATAATACTTTTCCTTAATGTTTATATAGTTAGTTTTAAATTCTTCAAAATCAATATTTTCTTTTAAATTTAAACCTTCACCCATATTTATCATATTTTCTTTTAGTCTTGTACTTTTAAATTGAGAAATAACCTTTAAGTATGTTTTTATACCATATTTTATTTCTATATCTATCATATTATCAGTATTTATATTATCAATTATTCCTTTATAATGTTTCATAGCTATATTAAAATTATACTTTTCTATAATTTCTAATATATTTTTCTCATATTGTCCCTTTATATCTTCTATGAAAAGTCCAAGTATAATTAATCTTTCTTCTATTGTATAATCTCTATTTTGTAATAATCCAATAGTAAATGATCTTAATTCTAAAAATAAGTCTTTTGAAAAGCATCCTTTTTGATTAAATCCTATAATTTTATCGACTGAAGATACACTTAAAATATTACTTTCTATTAAATTAAATTCTATAGCATTTTTTCTTAATAAGACTTTTCTACATGCCTCTGGACAAGATAAAGAAATACTATTTTGTATAATATCATCTAAATTAACTGAATATCTAGGATATTTTTTACATATAGTACACATATTCTCAGGACCTAATAACGTATAAATTGAGCATAGCTTTTTACTATCTAAGAAAAAGCATTCTCCATTTTGACTTAATAACATTGTTGCATAATTGTTTTTTGTTGCATATTTATTTTTTAATATAAAAAATTCAAACATTTTTTTAAATCCTTCATGTTCCTCTTTTTTATACTTATCATAAGTATCTTTATCTATAGTTATTGACCAATCTCTACAACAATGGTCTTCACATTCACTTCCAATACATTCAAAATTATCAAAGGCATCTATATTTAATTCTAGCATAATTTATTTCCCTCCAACTTTTCTATTGTCTAATAAATATATTATTATCTATATTTATATTACGGACGTTATAAGTGTTTTTTAGACTTTAATATTATATGGAAAAAATTAAATGTATAAATATTAAAATATTAAGTTATTGAATCTTATGTAATATAAATATTATCTTTTTATTTATATTGAAATATTAATTATGATTCCAGTTTCAATATTATTTTCTATAGATATAAAACCTAATTCTTCTTTTATAAAATCCTTCTCTATAAGTTCTTTACTAGATTCAAGTTTTGATATAGCTTTATCCACACTCTCTTCTAGAGCCATTAGTTTAGATTTATATATAGATATTTGACTTTTTACCTTTTCAATTTTCTTAAGAGTTTCTTCTATTGCAGATATAACTTGTTCATCTTCATTGTGTTTGTTTTTATTGTTAACATTAACTTCTGCATCAGATTTAAGCTTTAATTCATCTTCTTTTTCAGTTAGTTGCTTTATTTTTACTTTTATATTTAAGGTTTCTTTTTTTTCATTTTTTAGTTTTTCTAAATAAGAATATTTTGCATTTTCTAAAACTTTTTCCATTTCATAAATTTTAGCTTCTTGAGTTTGTATATATGATATATGCTCTTGTAATTCCCTTTGTTGGTAATTCATAGTACTTGCTTTTCTTTTTATTCTAGTTATAGTACTTGATGAATTATTATCATTTTCATTACTATTTATATTTTGTTGCTTATTTACATTTAGATTATTTAAGTTCATATTTGCATATAAGCTAAGCTCTTGTAATTTATTTTCAGTATTTATATTCATGAATTCTTCCTCAAATCACAATTAAGTAATATTATGTGTATTAGTTTGTATTTTATTAAAAGTATTACATCTTTAATAGAATATATAAAAATAAAGAGTAAAGCATATGCTTTACCCCTTAATTTAAAATTTAATATTATTATCTTAATAATTGAGATACTGATTCTGGTTGTTGCTTAGCTTGAGAAACCATTGCTTGAGAAGCTTGGTTTAATATATTTAACTTAGATAATTTAACCATTTCTTTAGCAACATCTACGTCTCTTATTCTTGATTCTGCTGCTGTTAAGTTTTCTGTTGAAGTTGTTAAGTTAGATTGAGAAGTTTCTAATCTATTTTGTATAGCTCCTAAGCTAGATCTATTAGTATTTATCTTTTCTAATGCTGTATCTAATTTTTCTATTAATTTTTTAGATGCTTCTGTTCCTTTAGATAAATCTGCATTAGTTATAGATTCCATATCAGCTTTTGATAATCCTAGTGAATCTGTTGACATATTTTTTATGTTTACATTTAACTTTTCTGAATCACCAGTATTTGCTCCAACTTGTAAATCAAGATTTAAATCATCAGCTTTTCCTTTTATATCCACCGATATTTTTTTATCTTTAGCTAATAATGCATTACCTTTTAATTCATTTGCATCAACAGTTAATTTTATATTAGTATCATTCATATTAGTTAATTGTCCATTTGTTGTATCATGATATTTAAAGTTGTTAGTTCCATCTGAAGTAAGTTTGAAAGTTAGGTTAACACCTGTTACTTCTGCTTCTGCCTCACCTTTAGCTACTACATCACCATTTGCATTCTTTATTTCTAATGAATATTTGTCATTTGTGTTATTATATGTTAACTCAACTTTTCCACCTTTAATTATATCAGCAAGAGATGTATCTTCTCCACCTACATATATATTTGAAAATGCATTTAGATTTTCTATCTCTCCTTTTAATCCTGAACCATTTACTGTAGCAGCACCTTCAACTTTGTTAGCTAATAAAGTCTTACCATTGAATTGAGTTGATTCAGCTATTCTATCTATTTCAGAGTGTAATTGCTTTAATTCTTCAGCTATCTTTGTTCTTTCATCTACAGTATTAGTTTCATTTGAAGATTGAACTGTTAACTCTCTCATTCTTTGAGTTATATTACCTATTTCTTCCATAGCTCCTTCAGCAGTTTGAACCATAGATATACCATCTTGTACGTTTCTTTCTGCTTGTTCCATACCTCTTATTTGAGATCTCATCTTTTCAGATATTGCTAATCCTGTTGCATCATCTGCAGCTTTAGTTATTCTTAAACCTGTAGATAACTTCTCCATAGAAGCACCTGATAATGCAGTATTTTTACTCATTTGGTTTGTTGCTATCATAGCATTAACGTTAGTATTTATTCTCATTGTACTCTCCTTAGTTTTTCGACATCCTTGTCATTTTATTAAAAATCTTTATAAATACTTGGCCAAGTATTTCTTATATTATATATATACGGTATATATTTTTAATACTTTATACTTTTGCATTAAAAATATTTATTTTTTGTGTATTATTATTCATATAACTATTATTAGTTATAGTAGATAATCTATGTTTTTGTATTTCTAGCTTAGTTCTAATCATATTTTGATGTAATAATTCTTTTATAGTTTTATCTAAGTCTATTATTCCAAGCTCAATCATAGATTCTTTGAATTCTTTATTATTTTTTTCTACCTCTAATATATTTTCTCTACTCTCAAAAAGGTCTTCCAATTGTTCTAATTTATCTTCTTTTAAGTACTTTATAATTTCTAAAGTTATTTCTTTATATAAATTTACGTTCTCCATAGCTTATTCTCTTTCTATTATCCTTGCATAAAGTAATTCATTTGCGAATTAAGCTTATTCATTTGAGATTCTAAGTTACCAAATTTTAAGTATAACTTTTCTTCTTTATCACTCATCTTATTTTGAAGAGTCTTTATAAGTGCAGCTTGTCTTTTTAATTGTTCTGAATAATAATTATTAGCCACAGATGCAGTTTTTTCAAGACCTGCTTTTTTAGCAAATATAGATCCTGATGTACCAACATAATTTTTTATAGTTGATTTCATTCTCTCCATCATACTATCTGAACCTTTAGCAAATACTTCATATACTTTTTCTGAATTATTTTGAAGTGCTTCTATAAACTTAGATTCATCTAAAGCTATTTGACCTTTTTTATTATAATCTTCAGCACTAGAAATTCCCATTTCACGTAATACTTGCATTTTATCTCCGAATATAGCATTTTCCATGTCATTCATGAATTTTCTCATTTCAGAGTCATTTCTAAGTATACCTTCTTTAGCCTTTTTCTCCCATTTTTCAATTTCTTCTTCACTCATCTCTTCTTTTTGAGCTTCTGTCAATGGATGATAATCTTTATTAGTCTTTTCTGTTACAAGGTCGTATACTCTATCCATTATTTTATTGTAGTCATCTACAAATGATTTCATTTTTTTAACTACAGCATCTGTATTTTTTGTTGATGTTATTTCAGCACTTCCTGTAGTATTAACATTGTATCTTATACCATCTATAGTAAATGTGTTACTTTCTTCGTTAAGAGTTTTTGTAAATGTTCCATCTTTTGATGATACTTCTATTATAGAGTTACTTCCAACAGCTACACCTGTAAAATTGCTTTGAGTAGTTCCATTACTATCTATTGCATAGCTATTTGTTTGTAAACCTAAAAAGTCTAATGAATTAGATATATTTTTTCCTGTTTCATCTACTATAGCAAATCCACTACTATCTCCAGTTTTAGTAGATTCTATAGTGAATTTACCTGTCATTTCACTATATGATGCTTTAATAACTCCATCATTACTATTATTGATTTTACTTATTAAAGTTTCTATAGTGTCATTATCTTCTATGGTTATATCCTTAGAATATATTGCTTCTCCTTTTTCATTAGTTCCTATTGCTATTTTAAATTTAGCATCTTTAGTTGCTTTTAAATCATCTACTAATTTACTATCTTTGTTTAAAGATACTGAAGAAGTTGCTTTTGCTGGTTCTGCTAGCTTTTTTACGTCAAACTTATAATCTATATTGTTTGCCCCTGCAGTTCCAGTTGCCGTTATTACGTTATTATTTGAGCTTGTAATTGATAAAGTATTCCAAGCACTACTACTTAAAATTGAGTCTTTTGATGTTAATGAAAAATATTTTTCATTAAAGTCAATTACATCTGACATAACTTCTCTATAAATTTCTTGTTGCCATTTTACAGTTTGTTCTTTTTGTTGTGCTTTATCTATTTTTTCTTGGTCTGCTGTAAGCATTGACTTTACCATTGCATCTGTATCCATACCTGTAGCAAGACCTGATAATCTTACACTGCTTATGCTTGACATAAAATCCCCCTATTACTTTCCTGATTTTATCTTTTTGTCTACTTCATACCACATATCTCTTATTTCTTCTATAAGTGGTAATACCTCATCTATTGTATTTATATCTTTTCTTAGATTTGCCTTTGCAAGTTCATTTTTTATAAAGTCATATAAGTTATATAAATCTTCCATATAACCTGTATTTTTATCCATAGTTATCATTAGTTCTAAAAATATATCTTGAACTCTAACTAATTCTTTATGCGCTCTAGGTATATCTTTATTTAAAATAGCTAATCTAGCTATTTTAGTATATTTTACTGCGCCATCTAATAACATAAGCAATAACTGTTGACTTGATGCCATGTTTACAGAGTTTTGCTTATATACATTGTATGGATTAGCTGTGTACATATGTTGTCCTCCTACTTTAAAATGTCTAATATATCCTTATTTGCTACTATTGCATTTGAATTTTCTTCTTTTACTCTCTCATATACTTCTTTTCTAAGTATTACCTTTTCTTTAGGTGCTTTTATAGATATTTTCACACTTGAGCTATCTATTTTTTCTACTGTTATTTCTATGTCATCACCTATTAGTAATGACTCACCTTTTTTTCTTGAAATTACTAGCATATTATCACGCCCTATTCTAATGGTTCTTTTATTTTATATTTATCATCTTGAAGTATTAACTGTTTACCTCTATTATTTTTAATATTTATTATTATAGGTGCTTTTAAGTTTGCTGTACTATCTTTTAAAGTTTTTCCTAGTGTTATTAAACATAATACTAGTACATCTTTTTCAGTTTTTATATCTAATTCCTTTACAACTTCATCATCTAAATCTATTTCATAGTCTTTTTTTATATCAAATGGAGATATGGAAATAAATCCTATGTTGTCATCTTCTTTTGAAACTATACTATAAAATTTTTCATTGTCTTTTATTATATTTACATTAAAGTATTTATAATCTTCAAATCCTGGTATACCTTTTTCAAATAGTATTTCCATATTAACCTCCTAATTATCTAATATAATCTAATATTGTCGGTTGTATTAATTTAGCCCCAACTTGTATTGATGCTTGATAAATCATTTCTGCTGATTTTAGTTCTATGAATTTTTCTACAACATCAGTATCTTGGTCTTGAGAAAGTATACTTTTCATGCTAAGTATATTTTCATCATTAAATTCTTTTATTTTTTCTGCAGTACTTACTCTAACACCAAGTGATGTTCTTTCGTTGACTACATGGTCAAATAGTTTGTCAATCTTACCTTGTGTGTTATTAAGTATTTCTTCCTTTGCTTTTGCAAATTCTTGTTCATTACCATTTGCGGCTTTATTCATAAGTTCAGATAAGTTATTTATTTCATCTAATAAGTTTATAGTCTTTCCATTTTCATCTGTTATATTGAATAATTCTCCAATTGAAATATTATAATCTAGATTAACTCCACTAGATATTTCTGCTTTTAAGTCATCTGTATTTGGTATTGTTTGTCCATTTTTATCTTTACTAAATTCTAGCTTAACACTTCCATCTGGATTTTCAACTACTTTAATTGGTGCATCATCTACATTAGTTCCACCAAAAATATATTTTCCACCGTAAGTTGAATTAAGTGTGTCTCCTAATTGTTTAATTTTTTCATTTATATCTGCATTTAAAGATTTCATATCATTTTGGGAATATGTTCCGTTACCTACTTTTATGATACTATCCTTTATTTCACCAAGTAGATTTCCTACACTTTCTAATGCTCCATCAGTATTGTTCATCCAACCAACAGTTTCATCTATGTTAGAATTATACTTTTCAGTATATTTTATTTCATTATTCATATTCATTATTTTTATAGCTTTATGTGGGTCGTCAGATATTGTGTTTATAACTTTACCTGTACTTATTTGTTGATTTATTTTACTCATGTTAGTTAAGTTTTTTTGAGTATCATATAGGTGACTTCTCACCATAGATGCATTTGTTATTCTCATTTTATCCTCCTAATTATCTAACTAGTCCATTTACTACAACATCTAGTAAAGAATCTATCGTAGATATTACTTTTGCACTTGCATTATATGAATGCTGAAACTGTATTAAGTTTACCATTTCTTCATCAAGAGATACCCCCGATACATTAAGTCTTAGATTATCTATTTCCCCTAATAATTTACTTTGATTGCTTTCATTTCTTATTACTTCTTTTGTTTCGTTCCCTAATTTTTGTACTATGTTGTTATAATAATTACCTATAGTTATATTTTCTCCATCAATAGTAATTTTTGCATCTTTTAATTTATACATATTTTCTGCTTTTTGAGCAGTCATAATTAAATTTTTAGGGTTATTTACTAAATCTTCATTTGCTTTAATGATTGGGTCACCATTTTCATTAAATATAAATAGTTGTTGATCAGTTGCTTGAACATTATTGTCATCAAAATCTCTGCCATTCATAACGTTGTTAACACCTTTAGTTAATCCCTTTGCAAATTCTTTTAAATCAGAGGTATATTCTGAGATTTTATCAATCATATCTAATGAACCTTGTATTTCTCCTGATACATCACCAATATTTTTTAACTCATCAAGTGTTACTTCTGTTTTATTTTCTAATTTTTCATTTATTAGTTTTTGAACTTCACTATTTTCTATGTTTAACTTATGACTTAATTCATCAATTACGCTATCTCTTTGGTCCATAAGGTCATTAGGAGTTTTCCCACTTCCTTCTATAAGCTTTATCTCTTTATTTAAACCTCTAATTTGATTTATCATGTCATTTATTTCTGATACATCATCATTTAACTTTTTCTCAGCTTGAGTAGATAGCTTGTCTAATTTTTCTTTTACATTGCTTATATTAGTCGATAAATACTTAGCATTTTGTATTACTACATCTTTTGCTCCTGTGTCATTAGGATTTTTGCTAAGTTCTTGCCAACTTGAGAAAAAGTCACTAATAGATGCTGATATTGCTGAATCCGATGGTTCATTAAATATTTTTTCCATGTTTGTATAATGTTGATATTTTATACTAGTTTCTCCATAGTTATGAGATTCACTTCTATATTGAAAATCGTAAAATGTATTTCTTATTCTTATTACATCAGTAGCTTGTACTCCAGTTCCTATTTGTCCTGGTCCCATACTACTATTATATCCAGGGTTACTGTATGCACTTTTTGTGCTTTGTTCTACTCTTTGTCTAGAGTATCCTGGTGTATTAATATTATTTATATTATGAGATGTTGTTTGTATAGATGCTTGACTTACACTCATACCCGTTCTTGCCGAGTGTAAATTACCTATTAATCCTGCCATAAGTTCCCTCCAAGTTTCTTACTTACCTACTTTTCCATATGCATTATAAACACCTATATCTTTGCTAGGTTTTATAAAGTTTATCATTTTCTTTGTAAAAAATAGTTTTTGTTTTATAAGAGTGTCGTTTGCTTCTTTTTGAAGTTGTACCATTCTTAATGTACTTACTATTTCTTCATATGCATTTTTTATATTTTCATCATCACAAAGCTGTACAATTTCTTTCATACTAGCTTCGCTTCCCATGATGTTTCTTCTTTGTATTTCAATTTTAGCTAATTCTTTAGAAGTTTCATCTAATTTCTTTGCAACCTTATCCATTTTAATTATTTCTTTATTTATAATGTAGTCGTATTGCTCATCTAATAAAGCTAATAAGTTTTTTAAGATATTTTTTTCTTCGTATATAATTACTTTAATCTCAGGATTCAATTAAATCTCCCCCTTAGTACGTTCTATGATTTTTTTAGCTAGTTCATTAGAGTCGATTTTATAAGTATTATTTTCTATTTTTCTTTTTATTTCATTTATTTTTTCTAATCTATCTTTATCTTCACTTGAATTTATTTTATTTAAATACTTTCCTAAATCAGATATTTCAACAGTATCTTTACTGCTAACTTTTGTAGTTTGTTGTATTTGTTGTTTAGTTCTTGTATATATATTACTTTCTATTCCTTTAAATTTAACCGAAGCTATATTCATAAAAAGCCTCCTTTATAATTGAATCTTCTTAGTTTTCTTCCTCTGTTTTTACATTAGATAATCTTATTGCCAGTTTATTATCTAATATCATACTTTCTCCACTTGCAATTAACTTCCCATTTACACTAATGTCTAATGCTTCTTCTACAGGCTTGTCTAGTACTATGACATCTCCTATTTTATAATTAACTATTCTTCCAATCTTCTCCTTAGTTGATCCCATTGATACAGATACATCCATTAATCCTTCCATTATATCATTTACAGCACTTAGTGGTTGTTTTTCAGTTTCTACTAATTGCTCAAACTTTACTTCATATATTTCATCAGTTTTTATTGAATTTTCCATATTATCCTCCCTTACATATAAATATCTAATAATAATCCGTTTATTTCATCTATTTGAGATGCTATATTTATATTGCTTTGTTCTTCATAAATTAATTCTCTCGTCATATTCTCCAATTTTTCATTTATGGTATTTACTGTTGTAAAATAATTTCTATCCCAAAAACTTGTATTTTTATTTATATCATATATATAGTCAACTACAGATTTAAGATAGTCTTTTATTAACTTTTTATATTGTATAACATCGCCATAACACTTTGTTGCAACTAGTTTTTCTCCAGTTTTTTTAATTTCCGTCATTTGTAACTCTAATTCTTCTTTTGTTTTTGCCCTACGAGCTAAGTTAAAACTATCACTAAAATTAGCTTTTTCTTTACTACCTTTACTTTCTACACTTAAGTTTCTATTATGGGTTATGCTTCCTACTTTCATTTGACTCTCCTTTCTTTGTAGTTGTATGATATATATCTATCCCTTGTAATATTTCATAACTTTAGGCACGTAATTTTGAGTTTCCTTAGGCATTTTGTAAATATCATCTATAGATTTTACACCTCTTTTTGCCATTCTTGTTGGACCTCCATTGTATGCCATAAGAGCCATTTCTACATCTCCATTGTACTTATCTAAGTATTCTTTTATGTGTCTTGTTCCTCCATCTATATTTTGTTCAATATCAAATGGGTCAGTTACACCAAAATCTCTACAATTTTCTGGCATAAGTTGCATTAAGCCTTTTGCCCCTGCCTTAGATACACAATTAGGATTAAAGTTTGATTCAACTTTTATAATTGCTCTTATTAAGTTTTCATCTACTCCATATTTTTTAGATGATATGCTTATAGCTTTATCTATTCTTTCATTCACGCTCTCGTCTTTATTTGAACTTTCAACTTTATTTGTATTTTGAGTACTATTTAAGGTTTCTAAACTATTTTCAATATTATCTAAAATATCACCTGATTGATAACTATTGTTATTTTTATTTACTTCTGATACAGCTTTAAGAAGACTTATTAAAACAATATCAAAAGCATTACTACTTGATGATGAATTACAACTACATCCACCTGTCAATGATGACATTGATGTTAAATTACTTATACCATATATGCTGTTAGTCACTATTATCACCCCACGTAATTCTTATAATACTAATTTATACGGTAACATTACATTTTTCTTTAACTAGATTTATTATTATGATTAAAAAAAATAAGTAGATAGTTTATTTAGCTATCTACTTAGTTCTTTATTTTATATTATTTTTTCTTCTGTTTCTCTTATTAAACATTGATAATAATCCTAATGATCCTATTCCACTTAATGTATATGACCCTAATCCACCATCATAAGTTTTAGTATTTTCTTCTTTAATAGTATGTACTATTTAAAACAATCAGTCCTGATAAAAACAATGACGATAATTTTTTGTTCATATCTTTTCATCCTATTTTCATTCACGTATTATGCATTACAACTTTTATTATATTTCATTTCGTTCTGTTTTTATAGTATTTTGTGGTAAAATGCCGTTCTCCACTTGTGATACTTTTGCTTACAATAAATAAAGCCTCTTAAAGTACATATACTAATTTTGTATTTTAAGAGACTTTTCAAAATATATATTTAATTATGGTCGCCTTGCATTTATAAACTTTTTATCATAGTATCCTGTTAGTGTGGATTTTATAACTCCCTTTTTAGAGTTTGCTGCATGTATAAATTCATTATTTCCTATATACATTCCAACATGACTCACTTTACCTTTGTCCATAGTATCAAAAAATACTAAATCTCCTGGTTGTAAATCCTCTCTAGAAACAGCTTGTCCAACTTTACTTTGGTCCTCTGATACTCTTGGTATATCTTTACCTAATGCATTTTTGTAAATATATCTAACAAGACCTGAACAATCAAAAGAGTCAGGTCCATTAGCTCCCCATACATACGGTTTACCTACTTGCTCTTTTAATAGTTTTATAGCTTTATCCATATTAGGATTGATACTTTCTGTATTGTTATTTACAGATGTAGTAATACTAGCAGATATATTGCTATTTACATTTGAGTTTTGATTATTAATTTGTATAGTTTGATTGTTACTATCTAAATTATTATTTATATTTGAATTACTTTCATATATTCTATTTTGATTAATCAGTCCTGTTAAAGTTACTATCATACCTAAAGAAGAAACTCCACTGTTACTACATGAACGATCACTACTGCTACTACCTAACAATCCTATAGAGCTTTGAAGGAGTTTACTAAAAGATTCATTATTTGAAACAGATTTACTAGTATTTGAATTATTTATCTCATATAACATAGTATTTAATATAATTCTACTTATATCACTCATTTATATTTAGCTACTCTTTGTATACTTGAATATATCTACAATAAACTAAAATTTATATTATTTCTTTTAGATATTATAATGAGTAGCAACTCCTTTCTTTATTTTTATAATATATTTGATAATATTATTATATTTATTATTATAACATACACAAGATTAAAATTTCTATCTAGTGAATTTTTAGATTTACTCGTTATACTAATTAAATATAATTTTTGAAAACACTAGAGTATAACAAGCTACTTTTTTATAGTTAAAAGATTTATATAGTAATCTCAATATACTTAACAAAATAGCTATCATAACAAATTAGTTTAAAATATATACATCATAGTTATAATTAATATTGTTAATATTATAATTCCTAGACTGTTCTCACTTATTTTATTAAAAATCATATGTAAGTATAAATTCATATAATAATATATACCATATTCATTTTCTTTTTTTATATCTTCTATGATAGCTTTTTTTATTATCGCTTGATGTTCTGTAATTTTACTACTTACAATTTGTTGTTCTATTTTTTTTAATTCTTTATCTAATATTTCTTCTTTATATTTATAATCTTTAAATGGTTCTTTTAAATATTCATATTCTCTTATTTCTTCTTTTAAATTCGGGTATTTTTCACTTATAAATTTTTCTTCAGATTTAGTTAGAGTTTTATTCTTAATTATTTTTAGTGCAATTAATCTCAATTTTTCATTATCTTTTTTATTGTTATTTAAAAATTTTTGAACTTGTTCTATTCCTGTCATTTTAAACTTAATTTCAGTTTTACTTAATATATTTTTTTTACTATCTAGATTTTTAATTTCTTTAGATAGTAATTGCTCTCTTTCCTGTTGTGTTTTACAATTCTTTAAATCTATTTTTAAATCATTAATATACTTTAATGTTTGTTGTGACATCTGCTTTATATGAGGGTACTTTTGTTTTAAAAAGTTTTCTTGATTAGAAGTAATTTCTTCTCCTTTAACTATTTTTAATGCTATTTTTTCTGCATTATCAAGTTCAGACTTTATATTTTTACTAGACTTTATCATTTCCTCCATAATTGTCGCTTTTATCTTAGATTGAAGCTCAGATATATATCCATTTTTAGCTGTATTTGAGGTTTCCTTAGAAAATTTAAATAGTAATTGTTCTACTTCATCATGGTCTTTACATAGTTTTAATTCTTTTATAATGTTATTGTAATTTTTTAATGATTCTTCTGCCATTTGCTTCATATCTGGATATTTCTTTGATATAAATTCTAAATCTTTCTTACTTACCTCTTCACCTCTAACTATTTTCACACATATTAATTGTGCTTTTTCTATTTCTTCTTTTATTTTATTAAGAAAATTTTTAGCTATTGGTTGCTCAAATTTATCTATTTTTTTCATTTTAGGTGATGTATTATTCAATATATTATTATTTTCCATATTTATATTGCTATTTCTAAATGGATTATTATTAATACTATTCATTTTTAAAATTTCCTTTACTAACTGTTTGAATAATTTATAAAGTTATACTATATAAATTAATATACGGATAAAAGATACATATCATAATAGTTTGATTTTTATATTAATCTAATTTCATTGCACATAAAAAATTCGCTTCGCCTGAGCGACGTGTCGGCGAAACACTTCATGTCGCCAAC
>ERZ857965.2821-NODE-2821-length-13980-cov-13.087684_pt1 | contig 13980 bp, 15 predicted proteins | sample MGYA00519758_ERZ857965 | MGnify/ENA primary metagenome ERZ857965 (study PRJEB31778, sample SAMEA3449381) | human gut metagenome | biome: human gut; feature: human-associated habitat; material: faeces | place: United Kingdom | collected 2010/2012 ... | reverse complement strand
GAAATTCGAAAATAGAATTTAGGGGTGAAGATTTTAAGGCAAAAATCATCGATGAAACAGAACCTAAAGCGATTGATTATTCTACATTCGAAAAACAGATTGAAGAAATAAAAAAGTGAGGTATCAGAATGGATTTGAAATACCAGCGTGACGCTGGACCCAATTCGCGCATATTAAAATGCAAAAATAACGAGCGGGAAGCTCGCGACGAAAGGAAAATCAAACAATGGAGCTTAAATACTTAACAGAAAAACGAGCAGAAAATCAGGAAGAGATGCAGAACCTTTTAACCGCAGCAAAGCTCGAGAAAAGAGCTTTAACAGAAGATGAAATCAGCAAATTTAACGAGTTGAAAAAACTCATCACAGAAATTGACGCAACAATAAACGCCGAGGAGGAGGCACGCGAAATGAATATCGAGGAAAAGAAAAAAGAAATTTCCGAAAACAACGAAGAGACAGAAATTCAAGCAGAAAAAGTGGAGGAACGCGCATTTGTTGACTTTATTGTAACGGGAGAGGAAAGAGCAGCTAGTCCAGGAATGTCCTACGGCAGCAATGGTGCGATTGTTCCGACGACTATCGCGAAAAAAATTATCGAGAAAGTCCGAGAACTTTCCCCTATTTACGAAAAAGTCGAGAAGTTTAATACCAAAGGTACGCTGGAAATCCCGGTTTATGGCGCCGATGCTGATGCAGACAGTCCAACCGGGGACGTAAACGTTGCGTATCAGGGAGATGAATTTACAGCACTTGTTGCCGGCCAAGGAAAGTTCACGTCCATCGAGCTCAAAGGCTACTCGCACGGCGCTTTATCGGTCATCAGCCGCAAACTTTTGAACAACGTTGACATAAATGTGACGAACTTCCTGACAAACAAGATGGCTAGGGCGTTTGCAGAGTTTTGGGAGAAAGAATTGCTCGTTGGAACGGGTGCAGCTAATAACCACATGACAGGTGCGACCTCGACGATAAACCTAGTAGCAACGGGCAACACAACTTACACGGCTGCCAACGCGGCAAAAATCGATAACTTGATTAGCTTGCAACTTGTGGTTCCTCAGCAATATCAGAAAAACGCCATTTGGATTATGAATAAGGCCGTGTTTGCTGAGCTTCGTAAAGCAAAGGACGGAAATGGCAATTATTACCTGGCATATGATAAAGGCATTACTTCTGGGTTTGAGTGGCAGTTTTTGGGCAAGCCGGTTTACGTTTCGGAAAGTATGCCAGAACCAACAACTGCCGGCAACATTCCTGTTCTTTACGGCGATTTTGCGGGAATGGCGATGAAAATTTCTCAGAATCTTGAAATTCAACTCATGCGAGAAAAATATATCGACAAAAACGCTATTGGAATTGTCGGCTGGGCTGAGTGCGATTCGAAAATTCAGAATCATCAGATGATTGCAGGTCTGAAAATGGGCGCATCCGTTTGATTCGAGGTGATTTTATGAGCTATAATACGAAAAACTATTCGGAGAATGGCGACAAGTTAGTCATTGGCGGAACTTTAGAAGTCCTAGACGGAGCTAAGTTAAGCGGTTTCCCGGTTGCAGAAAATCAAATCGCGAGCGTAGCAACAACAATAGCAGATTTAAAGACAGACTTTAATTCTTTGTTGGAAAAATTAAAATCTGTAGGGCTTATGGAGGGTGATGACAGTGAAAGTTAGCGAGATAACAATCAAAAACTTGGCCAACTATTTAAAGCTTGATTATGGAAGTTTGGCCGAGGAAGAAATCTTAGAATTGGCAGCATTTTTGCAGGCTGCAATACGCTTCATTTGCGATTACACCGGGCTTCCTGAAGCAGACCTCGATGAACACGAAACCTTTATAATCGCAGTTTTTGTGTTGGTGCAAGATATGTACGATAACCGAAGTTTTTATGTCGACAAAAGCCACTTAAACCGCGTGGTTGAGACGATTCTGGGTATGCATTCGGTGAATTTGATATGAGGGTAAGTTATGCTGATTAACCCAGGGAATTTCGATAAAAAAATTGCGGTGATAAAATTTGAGCCGCGCAAAGACTCTGACGGTTTTGAGAAAAAATCCGAGGTTGTTGTTTTGCTGACGTGGGCACAGGTTACAAACATCAGTGGTATTGAAATTTTGCGCTCTAATTCGGATTTTTCGGAAGTTAAAACGCGCTTTTTAATGCGAACTCCGAAAATAAAACTGGACAAAGATATGGTCATAAAATTTGACGGGAATGCCTATAACATCGCGTATATCAACGATTATGGCTATGACAAAAAGTACACTGAAATTATCGCAGAGTTGGTGACGAAATAAACATGGCAGACTTTAAATTTAGCTTGGACATGGATTCAATTTTTCCGCAAGGATTGGACGACGAAAACTTGGCTTTAGACATGGTAAAAGCGGGCCAGGAGGTTATGCAAAAGTCAATCCAGAAAGCAGCGCAAAAGCATGTTAGAACCGGCAGCATGGCAAAGTCGATAAAGTGCTCGAAACCTGTTATTAACCGTGCTGGGGACGCAGTTGGGCGCGTGAAATTTTACGGCAAAGATAAAAACGGAATGCAAAACTGGTACAAAGCGATTTGGATTGAATACGGCGCAAAAAATCAGCCAGCAGAGCCATTTGTTAGGCCAGCTATAAAAAGTTGCGAAAACAGTATTAGAGCGGCCATGCAAAAAGTCTTTACGCAAAAAACGAAGAGGTGATTTTATAAATATTAACCCTATAATCGAATCAGCGTTTTCTGATTTTGAAGTAAATAAAAAGCACATCCCAATCGCATTTTTAAGCTACACAGGAAACGCTGATACATATTTAACTTATTACACTTGGCAAGAGCAGCCGGAAAACTTTTTTGATGATGAACATCATGCAGAAGTGGCCTATGGCACGATTGATATTTTCTCGAAAGGAAATTTTAAGGGTATCTTGAAAGAAGTGAAAAAAATTTTAAAGGCAAACAACTTCACTTGGACTGATAATGGGTCGGAGACGTTTGAGCGTGAGACCGGATATTACCACGTTCCGGTGAATTTCTGTGCGGAAAATTAGTTTAGAAAGTTTGGAGGATTCATTTTGGCAGGAATTGGTTTAAAGCGTTTCAAATACGCGAAATTGAACAATGACGGAAAGACATACGGCCCGGTAAAAACGCTCTCTGGCGCGATTGAGTGCAAAGTAACGCTCGATTTAGCAGAGGCGACTTTGTATTGTGACGACGCGCTTAAAGAGCAAGTTTCGATGTTTAAAAGCGGCACGTTAACCGCAGGAATCGATGAGGATGACGACGCGATTTTTGCAGAGTTGCTGGGCAAAACAGTTGATGAGGAAACTGGTGTTGTGACTTCCAATGTCAGCGATGAAGCGATTTATGTCGGCTTTGGACACATTGTTCCGAAATTGGTTAATGGAAAAAGAAAGTATAAAGTAGAATTTTTTCCAAAAATGAAATTTAAGCCGTTTATCGCTGACGCCAAAACAAAAGGAGATAATCTTGAATTTACAACACCGTCGGTAGAAGCGACGATTTTTGAGAACGAAGATGGAGATTGGGAAAAGCATAAGGTTTATGATACTGAAAGCGAAGCAAACACAGCGCTAGATGGCTTCTTTGTGCAGTCGCAAGAAGGGGGCCACAAAAAGTTGGTAGCTCGCAAGGAGGTGTAAAAACGGCGTGTTTACAAGCCGTTAGCCAACTCGAGCGTGACTTTTTGGGGGAGAGGAGGAACAGTGAAATTTGTGAGCTTTTGCCTTTTAAGGCAAAACGAAAAAAATGAAACTTGTGACGACGAACAGGGGAGTGATAGTTTTTGATAGATAAAATCAATTATTTAGAGACTAAAACTGAAAAGTTCCCATTTGTTTTTACATTAAATGTAATGGAATCGATACAAGAAAAATACGGAACAATTGAGGCATGGTCAAACTTAATTCAGCGTGACGGAGAGCCAGATATTAAAGCTTTGAAATTCTTTATTACGGAAGCTATCAATGAAGGTTTAGAAATTGAAGCTGAGAAAACAGGAAAGAAAATGACACCAATAACAGCAAAAAAAGCTGGCCGAATCTTAACTAAAATTGGCCTTTCGGGCACAGCGGGCAAGATTATGCAGGCTATATCTGAAAGTGTGGAAGTGGATGAAAAAGTAAAAAACGTGAACAGCCCGCAGAAAGTTTAAATGCGGGCGAAAGTGCATCAAGTGTTGTTCCGGTAGAGTTTTCTTGGATTTTATTTGTAGGAACAAAAATGCTTGGATTTACAGAAAAAGAAGTCGGTCACATGACACTGAAAAAGTGGAGCCGTTTGTATAAGCATTTTAGAACATATCACAACTTTTGTACTCAGCAGCAGCTATTTAAGGACGAAAATAGTTACTTAAAAGATAACGATGAGTGGCTGCCAGATTAAAAACGGTTTGACTTAATAGTAATAAAAAGATATAATATAAATATAATATTACTATAAGGAGATTGATGCTATGAATATAAAACCTTCTGCTAATATTCGCCAAAACTATAACGAAATCGCAGAGCTGTGTAAAAAAACAGGTGAACCCGTCTATTTAACTAAAAATGGTGAAGGTGATTTAGTCGTCATGGATATAAATGCATTTTCTCGTAGAGAGAAAATGCTAAAATTAAGAGAAGAACTTATATCCGTAGAAGAAGAACGGTTGGCGGGCGGAGTTGACTTTTCTATTGAAGAACTCGAAAATAGTCTTGATAATATTTTGAACGAGGTGCCCAAAATTGACAGTAAAGCGATATAAGATAGTCATCTCACAGCGAGCAAAATCAGAAATAGAAAACCATATAAATTTTTTGGCTCGTGTTAATATTGAAGCTGCGAAATCATTAAAATCAAATATTATAAAAGATATAAAATCGCTAGAGTTTATGCCTCAAAGAAATAGTTTTTTAATTAATGAGTTTATTTCAGCTAATAAGTATCACAGAATGTTGTGCCAAAAAAGATATTTATTGTTATATCAAATAAAAGATGATACAGTTTATTTAGTTCTTGTTATTGATTGCAGACAAGATTACAGTTGGCTTATTGGCAACTGCTAAGCATTTCAGAAATGGAATGCTTATTTTTATTTCATTGGAGGTGGAAGTATGGCGGGTTCAAATACATTCAAAACTAGAGGGAGAAAAAACGTATAGAGAAGCAGTTAAGCAAATAAATTCAAATCTTCGGGTTTTAGCTTCGGAAATGGGAAAAGTGACGGCAGAGTTTACTAAAAATGATAAGTCTACAACAGCCCTCACCTCTCGAAATAAAATTCTAAATGAGCAAATTGAAAAGCAAAAAGAGAAAATTTCTGTTTTGAAAAATGCACTTGCACAGTCCAGTGAAAAATACGGTGAGAATGACAAGAAAACTAACAACTGGAAAGTTTCATTAAACAAAGCAGAAACTGAACTTTCAAGAATGGAAAGCAGTTTAAAAGACGTAAACGCTCAAATGGAAAAATCAAAAACTCCGCTTGATAAGCTAAATACTGAGCTGTCAAACCAGGGTGAAAAGTTAAAATCGTTGCAGACTGAGTATAAAAACGTTGTACTCAGTCAAGGCAAAAATAGCACTGAAGCAAAAAATTTAGCCTCACAAATAAAGTCTTTAAACAACGATATTCTGGACAATAAAGACAAGCTAAACGCGGCTGAAAAGGCCACGGAACAGCTAGGCGACGAGATGAACTCGGTTAAAAGCTCTACATCTAAGCTAAGTGAGGGCTTTACAGTTATGAAAGGCGTAATTGCTAATTTGGCAAGCGATGCTGTTCGGATGCTTGGGCGAAATTTAGTTAGTGCAGTAAAATCTGTTGTTTCAGGTGGAATTGAGTTTGAAAGCGCATTTGCAGGTGTTCGTAAGACCGTCAACGCAACGGATGAGGAATTTGAGCAATTTGAATCAGGACTGCGCTCTATGTCAACACAGATGCCAACGACAGCATCGGAACTCTCTGCAATCGCCGAAGCTGCGGGGCAACTTGGAATTAAAAATGAAAATTTAATTTCTTTTACAGAAACAATGGCAAACCTCGGTGTTGCCACAAACATGAGCTCAGAGGAAGCCGCAACGGCTCTAGCCCGCCTTGCAAATATCACTGGAATGAACCAGCAAAATTTTGATAGGCTTGGTTCATCAATAGGTGCCCTTGGAAACAATTTTGCAACAACTGAATCAGAAGTAACTCAAATGGCACTTAATATCTCAGCGGCAGGCTCACAAGTCGGCATGACCGAAGCAGATATTTTGGGTGTTGCAGCGGCTTTATCTTCGCTCGGGCTAGAGGCCCAGGGCGGCGGCACGGCGATTTCTCGGGCGATAATAATGATGGCTAACGCCTGTGAAACAGGTAGCTCTGAGCTTGAATATTTTGCAAAAGCGGCCGGCATATCAACGGCGGAGTTTCAGAAATATTTTGCTGAAGATGCAACAGGTGCTTTAACTGCCTTTATTTCCGGTCTAGGAAATTTACAGGATGAAAGTGCCCTAAAATTTCTTGACGATATGGGAATCAGCGAAACACGGCTTCGTGACGCGCTTTTGAGAGCTTCGAACGCAAATGACTTATTTACAAATGCAATAAAAACTTCAAATGAGGCTTGGAACGAAAATTCAGCCCTTACAAATGAAGCTCAGCAGCGATATGCAACCACCGAAAGCAAGGTGCAAATCCTTAAAAATACGTTCTCAGAAATGGGCCTAACCCTTTACGATAAAGTGCAAGAACCGCTTCAAAATGCGGCGTCTAAACTCACTGAGTTTTTCTCAAGGTCAAGCGAATCCGGTGCTTTAAAAGATGCTCTTGACAAATTATCGGAGAGTGCGGGAATCTTGATTGAAGGAATCAGCGAGATGGTAGTAAATCTCTTGCCGCCCTTGATGAACGTGATTTCATGGCTCATTCAAAATTCCGGATTTTTATTAGTTGCGCTCGGTGGCATTGTGAGTGCGATGCTGGCAGTTAAGGCTGCGAATTTTGCAAGTGCAATCGGCGATGCATTTACTCAGATGAAAAGTTTCGGCAGTAAAATATTAGATGTCGCTTCAAACTTAGATTTCATGCAGATAAAAGAGATTGCTTTGACAGTGGCACAAGGTGCTGTTACGGCGGCACAATGGCTGATGAATGCTGCAATGAGTGCAAATCCGATTGGTCTGATTATCGCTGCGATAGGAGCGCTTGTGGGCGCGTTTATTCTTTTATGGAATAATTCTGAAGATTTTCGCAACTTTTGGCTTGGCTTGTGGGAAAGCGTAGTTTCTGCTTGCAGCGCGGCTTGGGAGTGGATTTCTTCGTTCTTTACGGAATGGATTCCGAATGCCTTTAGCACGATGATAAATTGGATAGAGGGAAATTGGCAAAATCTTTTATTGCTGATTGTTAACCCATTTGCTGGCGCTTTTAAGCTGATTTACGATAACTGCGAAGATTTTAGAATTTTCGTTGATAACTTTGTAATTTCCGTAAAAGAATTTTTTATAAACGGCTGGAATGCGATTGTGTCGTTTTTCACACAGTCGATTCCGCAATTTATCTCGGATGTTGGCCGATGGATTGGCGAATTACCGAGCAAAATCTGGGAAGGAATTGTCGGAGCGATAGGAGTGGTCTCAGAGTGGGGTAATCAACTAATTTCAGCGGGAGCAAGTGCCGCACAAGCCCTTGTTTCAAGGGTCTGGAACACAATCTGTGAATTACCTGGGCGAATGCTCGATATCGGTAAAAATCTTGTACAAGGCCTGTGGAATGGCATTTCGAATATGACAAGCTGGATACTTGATAAAATCAGAGGTTTCGGAGATTCGATAATGAGCGGTATCAAAAGCTTTTTTGGGATAGCTTCACCCTCGAAATTGTTTGAAGAGCAAATTGGTAAAAACCTTGCATTTGGCCTGGGAGAGGGTTTTACAGGGGCGATGAAAGATATCTCAAAACAGATGCAAAATTCGATTCCGACCGAGTTCGGCGTGGAACCCACGCTTAATGTCGCATACAATCAAGGTTTTGCAGCCCAACCGCAAGTCTCTGGGAACTCTGGAATTACCGTACACATCGAGAATTTCGTAAATAACCGCACACAGGACGTACAGGCCTTCGCACAGGAACTGGAATTTTACTCACGGCGTAGCAATTTTGCAGCAGGCTTAGAGGTGAAAAGATTGAATTATTGCATATTTAAAGAGATAAATTCGTGTGAGCTCGGACTTTATATGGAACATTGCCCGGAAAAGATAAGTCCAAAAAGACGAGACGAGACCTTCACAGTACCGGGTAGACACGGCAATTTAACCACAACAGATGGTGCTTTTGATAGTTGCATCCGAAGCGCCGAATTTATTGTAAGAGACGAGAGGAAAATTGATGAAATCTGTGCTCATTTTAAGGGAGCCGGATGGCTAATTTTTAGTAATGAGCTCGACCGAAAATATAAAGCGAGAGTTGCAAACCAGATTGAATTTTCGCATATAATTCGCAGTCTAAAGCGATTTGTCGTGGAATTTGAAGTTCAACCGTTTGGATATGATGTTTTTGAGCAAAAAATAACAAAAACCGCACCGTTTAGCCTTTTTAATATCGGAACTTTTGAAGCTGAGCCGATTATCACGATTTTTGGTGCTGGAAATATAACGCTGTATGTAAACAATCAAAGTATTTCTTTAAAAGGAATTGCAGGCTCAATTACAATAGACAGCGAAATGCAAAATGCGTATCGAGGCACAACGTCAATGAATAACAGGATGAGTGGAGAATTTCCGATTTTAAGACTTGGCGAGAATCATATCACATGGCTGGGAAACGTTACGAGGCTTGAGATACAGCCAAATTGGAGATATATTTAATTTTTATGTTCATTTTTGTGTGACGACAAAAACGAACCAAAAAACGTCCCGAGAGGATTTCGATTCCTCTCGGACTCTCCTAAACAACGCAAAGGGCAAGCCCTTTGGAAACCCGAGGAACCCGGTCTAAACAAACGACAGAAAATTTGGAGTGAAAAAATGATAATTCTATATGAGAAAAATGAAACTGATTTTACGCATAATGGCTGGATGATTTTGCAGCCAATTGAGGCGATTGTAACCGAAGAATTAAACGAAGATTATTCTTTGAAAGTTACGATGCCGCGCGGCTCCCAGCTGATTGAAAACGAGCAAATTATAAAAGCACCAACACCGAAGACAGACCAACTTTTTAGAGTTTACAACTCAGATATCGATATGCTTGGTAACCCTGTATTTTACGCGCGGCACATTTTTTACGACCTACTGGATTATTTTATTGAAGATACTAGACCGACTGGAAGTGGTGCAGATGCAATTTCAAAAATCCTAGCAAATACACCATTTACAGGCAGCTCTGATATCACAAAACAAGGCACCGCTTATTATCAAATGATGAGTCCGGTTAAAGCGATTTTAGGCGCTGATAATTCTTTTATAGAAGTTTGGGGCGGCGAACTCGAGAGAGATAATTTCCAAATTAGAATAAAAAATCACATTGGATCAGATCGAGGTGTATCGATTCGATATCGCAAAAACCTGACTGGATTGCGGTTTGTAACGGATTTATCAAGCGTTGCAACTAAGATTATGCCGACAGGACTTAAAGAAGACGGCCAGACGCTCTTAAAATTGCCGGAAAAGTATGTAAAATCACCACTGATTGATGCTTATACAAATGAAAAAGTCACGCGGATTCACTATTCTGAGATAAAAATTGGCGAAAAAATGAGTGAAATCGAGACTTTAAATGCACTTCGGGATGCTGCAAATCTGGAATTCAAAAATGGTCTTGATAAACCTCAAATAACTGCCACAGTTGAATTTATCACTCTTGAAGATACCGAAGAGTATAAGGATTTTTCTATCTTAGAAACTGTCTATCTTGGCGATTTTGTCAGTGTGCATCATGAGGATTTAAATATTGATTTAATGACAAAGGTCATCGGTTACGAGTTTGATGCGCTTTCGAAAAGATATAACAAAGTAACTTTGGGCAACGCAAACCCAAAATATGGCGATATTCAGCGGCAATACGTCGATAAAATCAACAATGAGACTAGATTTATGATTAACAACGAGATAATTGACACCGAAAAGAAGGTTACGCAAGAATTTAAGGCTGCTGACGGAGAACTTTCAAGCATTATCGAGGCTACGTATGTTACAAAAAGTGATGCATCCGGCACTTATGCCACAAAAACCGCATTGCGACAGACTGCAGAGGAAATTAGCACGGAAGTTTCGAAAAAAGTAAATAACTCGGAATTTGGCACAAAAATCACGCAAAACGCCACCAGTGTGCAGATTGCATGGAATAATATCAGCGAAATCATCCAGTTTATTTATGCGTCGCTGAGAATTTACGATGGCTCCGGCAGTGGCAAGCAGTTATTGATGCAGCTTGACAAAAATGGCGAAGGTTTTTACAGAAATGGTTGCTACGTCGGGAAAATCGGAACAAATATCGTTCGAGACGATAATTCTAAAAGAGGTCTTGTGTTTGACCTCGACGAGGGAAATTACATGACTTGGGCGGCAAAAGACAGCCCGAACGACAATGTTTACACGATGAAGATGTCATATTATAAAGACAACTCGATTGGCCAAAAAGGAATAGATTTTGGCGATAACCTCTATATGAATAATTGGGATATTTACGACACGACAATTCAGACTTCGTCGGACAAGCGGCTAAAAAAAGATATCCACGAGAGCGGTGTTGATGCGCTTTCGATAATCAATGCGCTGTCTTGCATGGAATTTAAATGGAAAGCTGATGGCCGATTCGAAGAACTCGGGTTTATCGCACAACAAGTTAAAGAAGTAAATCCAAGATTTGTAGGCGAAAAAATCATTGACGGAGAAACTTATTATACCCTTGATTTGATGGCGATTATTCCATATCTTGTAAAAGCGGTTCAGGAATTATCGGAGAAAATCGGTGCTCAAGTCTCCGACATTGCAACGTTTTCTGCAAAATCACCTAATGAATATCAGAGACCTAAGCCTGTCGAGTTAAAGTTTAGAGAGCTTGCCGACGGCAAAATAGAAATTTTTAAGGAGGAAGCAACAACATGACAACAAAATCGATAACGCTGGAAATCTGGCAACCAAATGACATGCGAATTCAGGTCAATCAGGGCGAAGTAAATTCGAGATTTTTAGAGATTAAAATTCTAGATAAGAATAAATCATTTAACTTGGCGGATAAAACCGTCATTTTTTATGCCACAAAACCCGACGGAAATTTGATTTTCAATTATTGCGAAGTACAGGATGCTCAAAAAGGAATTATAACCCTTGCGATGACGTCTCAGATGCCGATTGTACCCGGGATTATGCGTGATTGTGAAATAGATATCATAGACGCAGGTGTTACAAAACTCAAAGTGAAGGGGCTTTCGATTGAGATTGTTCGATGTACCGATTTTGAATCTGCAGTCGAGAGCATATCGGAGTTTACAGCCTTAGATGAGACTTTAGCCGATGTCCAAAAGGTGATGGATGCTTATTCTGAAGAAAATATCATGGAAAAAATAATGTCCATGGACGGCGAAGGCAGTGGTCTAGACGCAGATTTACTCGATGGCAAGCATGGTGAAGAATATGCAACTGCCGAACAGGGCAAAAAAGCTGATACCGCGATTCAAAAAATCAAAGGCAACGGCGTAGAAATCCCGATGAGCGCTGATAAAGTTGTGAATATTACGCCGACGGATATCGACGCTGTGCCCACCACAAGGCGGATAAACGATAAGCCTCTTTCAAGCGATATCACATTGACACCACAAAATATCGGAGCAGCCGCTGAAAATCATGGGAATCATGTGCCGGCACCTCAGACTGCAAGTGCGAATGTGTTTTTGCGAAATGATAACTCATGGCAGCAAGTAGCTCCACAAGACATAGGAGCTGCGACCAAAAAGCAAGGCGAAAAGGCTGACACCGCGCTGCAGGGAGTTCGAGTGAATGGCGAAGTCATTCCCGCAAGCTCTGACGGGGTTGTGGACATAACAATAAGTGATACAGGTAACGCAGTGCTTGGAATAAAGGGCAACGGCTCGATGATTTCTAAAGACAAGAACAACGTCGTAAATATTACACCACATATAATTGGGGCTGTGCCGGTAACCCGAAAAATAAACGGCAAATCGTTAGCTGATGATGTCACAATTACACTTGAAGATTTTGGCGGGGCAACAGCAGAGCAAGGCCAAAAGGCAGATTCAGCAATACAGGGCGTAAAAGTAAACGGAACGCTGGTTAATCCTGACAGTGCTCGAATTGTTGATATTGATGCAACTTCAATCGGCGGAGCAACAGCTGAGCAAGGCCAAAAGGCGGATTCAGCAATTCAGGGCGTAAAATTAAACGGAACTTTGATTGAGCCGGATAGCCAAAATACTGTAAATTTAGAAATCAACGAAACGACAGTTAATACGTACACAGCAACAATTAATACTGAATGGACAACGGCAGAGACAGGCGAATACACTCAAACTGTTGTGGTAGATGGAATTTTAGAAATCGACAACCCAATAGTTGACGTGATTTTAGGTGATTCAAAAGATGTGGCCTTGCAGCAATTAGAAGCGTGGAGCTGTGTTTCCAAAATCAAAACTTCTGATGGCAACGTAACTGTGATTTGTTTTGAAGAAGTACCGACAGTTGCAATTCCGATTCAGTTAAAGGTGGTGCGGTAAATGGGAAATGCGATTATATCTAGGAGGAGCGCAGGGGCTCAAATTACTGAAAATAACGGGAAAATTTGGACACGCTCTAACAGTGCTCTTACAGGTGGTCATATAGATTTTGCAACATATGGAAACGGCCGCTGGGTATCTGGAATTTACGATGGCCTGTTTTACTCTGACGACAACGGCAAGACCTGGACAGCGTCTGATACAACGGAGTCATGCAATTCTGCAATCTACGCAAATGGTGTTTGGATCGCTTATTCAGATTATGCTGCCGATTTATATTATTCTACAAATGGCAAGAATTGGACAAAAATAATTTTAACAAGCGAAAAATCACAAACCAGTTTCGTGATATATACGAACGGCTTATGGCTGGCAGGAGGATATTATGGCCTGTATTATTCCACCGATGGCTTAAATTGGACACAATCAAATCTCACTAATAACGTGAATTTTGCAACAAGTGCAAATAATTTGTGGGTAGCAGGCGGCTATGACGGCACATATTATTCTAGTGATGGCAAATCATGGGATCAAGGAAACTTTTCCGGCTCATCTTGTGATATGGCCAAATATGCAGATGGAGTATGGGTTCTTAGCGGTTTATCAAGTGGCACAGGAATATATTACTCAACTAATGGAATAAACTGGACGCAATCAAATCTTACAACCGGAGGCTTCAAAACTATAACTCATGAAGACGGTATATGGCTCGCTGGTGGCTATAACAGCAACGGCTTGTATTATTCTGAGGACGGCATGACCTGGACACAGTCTAACCTTACCAGTGGAAATTTTTATGCGATAACAAAAGCAAACAATTTGTGGGTAACTGGAAATTACAGTCAAGGCAACACAGCGACTGGTCTATATTACTCCACGAATGGCAAAATCTGGACAAAAACTAATGTTACAAGCGGAAGTTTTGAGCATATAAAAAACGCCGATGGCATGTGGCTTGCGGGCAGCGGAGCAAGTGATATCAGCTATAGCGGCGTTTATTTTTCAAAAGATGGAAAAACTTGGGTGCAGTCCATTTCTTCGGACTCAGAAACTCCGAAATTTAAAAATTACTGCATCAGATTTTTAGAAAACGCGAACGGTACCTGGCTGATTGGCACCTATTCCAACACTGGCAGCAACCCAACAGGCCTGTTTTATTCTTCGCGTTACATGAAATTATAAAAATAAATTGGGGATGAAAATTATGGCAAAGGTATTTATCGGAGTTGGCCACGGCGGCACAGATTCAGGAGCGGTCGGGCATTTGG
>ERZ857965.2818-NODE-2818-length-13984-cov-8.359609_pt1 | contig 13984 bp, 9 predicted proteins | sample MGYA00519758_ERZ857965 | MGnify/ENA primary metagenome ERZ857965 (study PRJEB31778, sample SAMEA3449381) | human gut metagenome | biome: human gut; feature: human-associated habitat; material: faeces | place: United Kingdom | collected 2010/2012 ... | reverse complement strand
CAAGCTCCAATTCGTCATAGGCCATGACCTCACGAAGCTGCGGGATGTCAAAGGGCGCCAGTCGCGCACCGCAGGAAATCAAAATGCTTTTTGCCGTCTTGCCGCCGGCAATTCGGTGCGCCTGCCTTCGCCGGGCCGGTATACGCCCGATAGGGACAGGTAATTGTCCGGCTTCCGTAGCGGATTTTCCATGCGCTGCAATTCGATAAAGGAAAGGCAGTCAATGGCACTTTCAAACACAAACAGCGTTTCGCTGCCGCTATGCGGCGCGGAAAAGGAATACCGCTTATCGCTGCCCTCAACCTCCCGCAAAAACGTGGAGGAAGGGTCGCTGCTTCGGAGCATTGCGTAGCGGGGAACGGTGTCCTTATCAAAGCCCACGAATACGCAGTTATGCCGTCTGTCCTCATATACCAAGCCCATGTCGAAATACATATTGAGCAAGTCTTTCGATAACCCCCGCCCCGTAAGATAAGCGGCAACACGGTCATTGTTCTCATGCGGCGCGGGCAATACAAAATCCGTTGGCTTTGCCCGCTTTGGAGTATAGGTCTTTGTCGGCGTGGCATATCGCGTACACTCCAATACCCGCAAGATGGCGCTGACGAAGTCCATACCCTGCACCTTTACAAGATAGTCCAATGCGGAGACGCCGCCGACGCCCGTTGACCATTGAAACCATTTGCCGTTACTGATTTTCAAGCTGTCGTGGCTACGGGTAGAATACACAGCGGATGAAATACGCACCAGTTCGTGCGGCTCATAGGTCTGCAAATATGTGAGCAGGTCAAGCTTCCGCGCCCGCTCTATTTCTGCTTTTGATACCTGTCGTCTATGTTCCATAGTTACCTCTCATACTCCGGCTCTGAACGCCGTTTCGTTCTTTCTTCCTCCTGCTCCGGCGCTGCATCCAGCGTGTCGTTCTCGCGCTTATCCATGTTGAGCATCGCGTCAAGCTCAGCAAGCCGCGCCGATTTTGTCCGTAGCTCGTCCTCCTGTGCAAAGGGCTTTTCGACCTCCGCTTTAGCGTTCTCGATCTGTGTTTGAAGGTTGGTAAGCGCCTGTTCGCAGGCGTTGAGCCGCGTCGGGAACATATCAAAGGCGTTTTCCATACGCTGAATGTTGCCGTGAATGTCGCTGCCGAGGTCTATCGTGTGGGATAGCGCGCCTTTAAGCGTCAGCTTAAAGGTCTTGCCAAAGGTGTCGTAGGACAGCATGAGCGTAAAGCCTCGGAAGCTGCCGACCTCCTTTAACTCGGGCGAGGTCTGCGCCCTGCACGTTTCGATGAGCGCCGCGCCCGCGTCCTTTTTCTCGGCGTAGTTCACGCCAAGAAGCACCATGCCCGGGAAGTCCTCGGTCTTGTGCCGCTCGTAGAGCGATATATCCGCTTTGAAGCCCGCGATGCGTTCCTCCGTGAGCTTGACCTCGCGGGGGAAGTATTTGAGAAGCCTGTCCTCCATCGCGTATTTTTGGCTTTGATAGTTTGCCTTTACGAGCTTCAGCCTTGACACGTCGATCTCCAGGTCCATCTTTTCCTTGATGTACGGGTTGCCCGTTGCAAGAGCCTTTACCTCCGCATACGAAAGTGCGGTTTCGTCAATGTCCTCGCAGGAGCGGACAGGCGATTTTGAAGTCATGATCTGTGATATGAACTTCTGCTTACTCTCAATCGCCTGCCACATATAGGCGTCGAAAGTGTTTTCCGTCACATAGCGGAACACGTCCACGCTTTCGTTGGTATTGCCCTGCCGTATCATTCTGCCCTCGCGCTGTTCGATGTCGCTGGGCCGCCATGGTATATCAAGGTGATGCTCCGCGGCGAGCTTTCTTTGCACATTTGTACCCGCGCCCATCTTTGCCGTTGAGCCGATCAGCACCCGCACAAGCCCGCGCCGGACGCTCGTAAACAGCGCCGCATTTTGCACCTCGGTCTTTGCGTCATGGATAAAGGCGATTTCCTCTGCGGGAATGCCGCGCTCCATGAGCTTTGCCTTGAGGTCGTCGTACACGTTGAATGTGCCGTCATTGTGCGGCGTAGAGAGGTCGCAGAACACAAGCTGCGTCAACTTCTTTTCTTCGCCCTCTTCCCATACGCGATAGATGTTGTCCATGCAGGCGTTGACCTTGCTTTCCTCGTTATCAGGCAGCATACCGTTCACAAGCCGCTGGTCGAGCGCGAGTTTTCTGCCGTCGTTGGTGATTTTCAGCATATTATCCACGGTTGGTTCTACCATGCCGTTTCGCACCCGTTCAGCGCGCTCCGCAAGGGAGGCGACCATATCCTTCTGATGCTCGGATGGCTTCATGGCTACGTTATGGTAGTTGACCGTCGGCACGGGAAGATTCAGCATATCGGCGGTCTGAATGTCCGCCACCTGTTTGAACATGGCGATAAGCTCGGGGAGGTTGTAAAAGCGGGCAAATCTTGTTTTGGCGCGATAGCCCGTGCCTTCCGGCGCTAATTCGATGGAGGTGATGGTTTCGCCAAAGGTGGAAGCCCATGCGTCGAAGTGTGTCAGCCCTTGCCTTCGCAGCGTTTCATATTGCAGATACCGCTGCATGGTGTACATCTCGGTCATGGAGTTTGAAATGGGCGTCCCCGTGGCAAATACTATGCCGCGCCCGCCCGTAAGTTCATCGAGATAGCGGCACTTCATAAAGAGGTCGGCCGATTTCTGTGCCTCGGTCTGCGCCAGTCCCGCTACGTTTCGCATCTTCGTGTACAAGAACAGGTTCTTAAAGCTGTGCGCCTCATCTACGAACAGTCGATCCACACCCAATTCTTCAAAGGTGACAACATCATCCTTTCGGGTCTGGTCATTGAGCTTGTCGAGCTTCAGCTTAATGGAGCGTTTGCTCTTTTCCATCTGCTTTATGGTGAAGCGTTCTGCATTGGCGCGTTTTGCTTCGGAGATACCCTCAATGATCTCGTCGAGCTGTGCCTGCAGAATAGCTCTTTGCCGTTCCACACTCATGGGGATCTTCTCAAACTGCGAGTGTCCGATAATGACTGCATCGTAATCGCCCGTGGCAATACGGGAGCAGAACTTTTTGCGGTTTCGTGTTTCAAAGTCTTTCTTCGTTGCCACAAGGATATTGGCGGAGGGATATAGCTGCAAAAACTCTGCTGCCCACTGTTCGGTCAGGTGATTTGGAACCACGAACAGGCTTTTTTGACAGAGCCCAAGCCGTTTACTCTCCATAGCGGCAGCAACCATCTCGAAGGTCTTGCCGCCACCTACTACGTGCGCAAGCAGCGTGTTACCGCCGTACAGGATGCGGGCAATGGCATTTACCTGATGTTCCCGCAAGGTAATCTCGGGGTTCATGCCAACGAACTTGATGTGGCTTCCGTCATACTCACGGGGACGAACGGAATTGAACTTTTCGTTGTACAGCGCAGTCAAGCGTTCTCGTCGCGCGGGGTCTTTCCATATCCAGTCACGAAAAGCATCCTTGATGAGCTGCTGCTTTTGCTGAGCGAGTACGGTCTCTTTTTTATTCAGCACTCGCTTATCATTGCCGTATTCATCCTGCACGGTATCGAAGATACGAACATCTTTCAGGTTCAGCGTTTCCTCAATGATCTTGTAACCATTGATTCTCTTGGTACCGTAGGTCACGTTTGCGGTGACATTGCCATAGTCGCTGTTCTTATTTGAGATATTCCACTCTGCGGTCAGCGGTGAGTAATGCACCTTGATCTTGCTGCTTGCATAGTAGGCAGGCTTTAGCAGCTCTACCATGAATCGCTGAATATCCTCCTGCGGCAGCCATGTCGCACCAAGCCGAACATCGATTTCGGATGCGGTGAGGTCTGTGGGCTGCACCTTTTTCCAAGGCTTCCACATTCACAAGGTAGTCGTCAGGATTCTGCTCTGCGCTTTTCCTTGCCCAAGCGAGCTTTTCACGGACATTGCCCGAAAGATACTCGTCTGCGGTCAGATACTTGCGTTCCGTATTATTGCCGTACCCATACAACGGGTTCAGGAAGATAACGCCTTTGAGTTCGGAAAACAGGGTTTCTTCGTTCTTTCCCGTCAGTTCTGCCATGTAGTCCATATCGATCATGGCTTTTTCGGACAGGGAGAGAACAAGCGCGTCTGTTGCCGTATCACAGGAAGTAATCGCTTCCTGCTGACGGATGGTGCGCTTTGAAAACATATCCGCTTTGCGTTCCAAAGCTCCGTTTTCGTCCAGCACCTCCAAGGAACAAAGCAGGCAATAGGAACTGTCATCCGAGAATGCCATATTGTTGCCGCGGCTGTTCAGCAGTCCGTACTTTGCGGTGAACTCGTCGTAGAGATGATTTAAGGTTCGCTGCTCCTGTTCGATCAAATGGTCGGGATAGCCTTCCAGCTGATACTTGATGAGCCTTCGGGTACAGTCGCGGATTTTGACCATGCCCTTGATGCGGTTTGCCGCCGTGACGGAGACCTCCATCTTGTTCATGCGGCTGTTCTCGCGGTAATATATCTGCCCGTCCACGACGGTAAAGGAGAAGCTCCGCACATCGGGGTCGGCGGGGATACTCTCGTTGGTGCTTTCGGAAAGCTCATCGTCCTCGCGCTCATACTCGGTAATTGAACCGTGGATGTTCGCCATGGCGTCCCGAAGCTGCTCGGAAAGATCAGCGCCCGCTATGGGCGCACAGGTACATTCCTGCCTGCCGTATTGTGTGCTTTCTCCCGTAAGCTGCCCCAACACCATATCGGGGTTATCCACGAAATACTGGTTGATGGTGAAGCCCTCGGCGCTCTTGCCGAGATGCACCCATTCCGGTTCGGTTTCGATGGCTCTGTCGCGCTTTTGCAGAAACAGAATGTCCGCGACCACCTGTGTTCCCGCGTTTTGCAGGAAGGCGTTGTTCGGCAAACGCACCGCGCCAAGCAATTCAGCCCGCTGTGCGATGTACTTCCGAACAGCGGAGTTCTTCTTGTCCATCGTGCCGCTTGAAGTGACAAAGGCGATGATACCGCCCGGGCGCACCTTGTCGAGCGTCTTGGCGAAGAAATAGTCATGCACCATGAAATGGTTTTTGTCGTATCGCTTATCCGACACGCCGTAGTTGCCGAAAGGCACGTTGCCCACGGCGAGGTCAAAGAAGCTGTCGGGCAAGGAGGAATCCTCATACCCTTGCACGGCGATGTTGGCGTTCTGATAAAGCTGCTTCGCTATCCTGCCCGTGATGGAGTCAAGCTCAATGCCATAGAGCTTGCTTTTGCTCATGCTCTCCGGCACAAGCCCGAAGAAGTTACCGATACCGCACGACGGCTCCAACACATTGCCCGTGGTAAAGCCCATGTTTGCCACGCACTCATATATCGCCTTGATGACCGTGGGGCTTGTGTAATGGGCGTTCAGCGTGGATTCGCGGGCAGAACTGTATTCGCTCTCGGTCAGTAGGCCTTTTAGCTCGGCATATTCGGCGCGCCAGTTGTCCTTTGTTTCGTCAAAGGCGTCCGCGACGCCGCCCCAACCGACATACTTTGAAAGTATCTCCTGTTCCTCGGGCGTAGCAAGGCGGCGTTCCGCTTCGATTGTCTGCAAAGTGCGGATTGCCGAAACGTTCATCTGATACTTCGCCTTTGCGCCGCCGTAGCCCAGCTCGTCATTGGTGATGCGGTAGTTATGCTTTTCGATGCGGGGCTGCGTAAGGTCGAGGACGATGCTTTTCAGCTTGACCTCTTTCGGCTGCTCCCAAGCGGGGGCAAGGGGCTGTTCGGTTGGCTGCTCGGCTTCCTGTGTGGGCTGCTCTTTCAGCCATTCCCGGACGGTATGCAGCTTTTCGACACGATTGATGGGAAAGCCGACCTCGCTGTGGAATGTGACGTCTCGCATGGATACGTCGCCGGAGATCTCGCCAATGCTCTCGACCTCGTATTTACGCCCGTTCCAGTCGATGACTGTGCCAATGGCTACATCGGGCGCTTCTTCTGCCTGTACTTCTTCCTCAACGGAATAGCTTATAACGGCTTCCTGTTCATCGAGGTAGGTCAGGTCGTTAAAGTCAAGAGCTTGCAGCTCGTTTGATATGAGTTCCTCAATGCTGTCATAGCTCCGGCTCTCAAATAGCTGTCCGTCAACATATCGGTTTATGCTGAAATGCACAAGGTCTGCCTGCGCTTCAACCGTATGCCCGCCGTCCTCAGTGGTAGTAAAGGCAAGCGGGATGTGTTTTAAGTCGGCGTAATCCGCGACGCTCTCAAACTCGCCAAGGCAGTATTCATCAATAAGGCGCTTTGCCTCGGTAAGATCGACCTCATTCTGTACCATAAGGTGATCGTTCGCTCCACTCTCCCGCAGACGGCGCTCGAACACATCGCGGGGCATATCCTCGGATAAAAGCGGGTACTTCGGATTGGACAGCATGACGTTTTCATCGTCAAAGCCAAGGACGGTATATGTCTGCACGCCAAGCTGTACCTCGTCGCCAAGCGAGAAGCGATACTCTGCGTTCTTGCGCATTTCCTCCATAGCGGCTGCGGCTGCCCTTGACGCTTCCCGCGCCGCCGCTTCCTCGGCAATACGCTCCTGCCGTTCAGCAAGCTCCTGTTCGTATGTTGGCAAATGCGCCTTTTCTTTTTCGGTCAGGTATCTGTCAATGGCAATCAGCTCACGGAGCCTTTGCGCTACAGCTTTCCAAGTTACGGTGTACTTTTTTTCGTAGTTATGGTTGGAGAAGTGAAGGCCCTTGCCGTCGTGGTCAACGAAGCCGCCTTCTCCGTTCAAATATGTGTGCGAATGTCCGCCTATACCATATTCCTTTTTCAGAAAGGCAAGCGCGTCCTGCTGCGTGTGAAGGGTCTGATAAAACTGATATACGCGGTACTTTCCATTTTTGAAGCCCGTGCCGCGCACAAGTTCGTTGTCCAAGTCGGCCTGCGAAACGGAAAAGGCGGAGGACTTTTCAGCCTCCGCCTGCTCGATTTGTTCTATTTGCTCGTCTGCCGAGGGGAAAAGACTTAGCTGTGGACTATCTCCGCTATCACCGTTTCCTCGGCTCTCTGTCGGATGTTGTTCATACGCTGCGCCCATAGCATCTGGTCGCGGGCTTTCAAGCTCTCCGTCACGCCATCGGCTTTCGCCATCTGCGCCATCGTCTGTTCGACCTGTTCCCGCGCCGTCCTGTCGATCTCCAGCAGATGCTCGGTCAGCCTGTTCTGAAGCAAGAGTGCGTTGTACGTTCCACTCCGACGGGCTTTGAGAAACGCCTTCCTCATCATCCCGTATTTGCCGATTGCCTCCGTCGGCTGCGCGTCCATCTCTATATCGGGAATCAGATAATCCCCGTTCTGCCTGTAACTGAGTTCCATGTTCAACGCTCCTTTCGTTTTTTCTATCTTCATTCTGCAAGACCTGTTGGGATTTTGCAAGTGTGTCGCGCTCCTGCCGCTCCATGCTCCTTACGCTGCGCTCTATCTGCCGCAAGACCATTTCGGAAATATCGCTCGTCGCCGCGCCAAGCTGGGCTATGGTATCCGGCGAATTGAACAGCGTAACGCTGTCGTATTCATCGCCGTGGAATATGGCGGCGGGGTCTATGCCAAGGCGCACAAAAACCGTGTGGGCAACGCTCGTCATGAGCAGCACCATGAATGTGGAGCTAATCTCATCATCGCTCATATCGGCAAGGGCGCTGTTATCCGCTACCTTTAAGAGTTCCTCATAGTAATCGCGGTAGTTATCCGATACGGCGTTGATTGCTATGCCCAGCACGGCAGATGAAAAGTCTGCGTCCTCAACGCCTATGTCGCCGAAGTGGTTTTGCAGCTCCTCCACGATCTGCGCCTCATATTCGGGCCTTGTCTGCCAGAGGCTAAAGGGAACATTGTAGCGGGTATTGGTGTCGGATACGTCGAATACATACCTAAGCGTGGGCTTTTGCCCGCTGTCGTCGATGATTGCTATGCCCTTTGAGCCCTTGTTTACCCAGCGCCTGAACGTACCGTTCCATAGCTCGATGGGTGCGCATGCCGTAGCATCCGGGCGCTGTGCATGGATAAGCACCTGTTCATGGAACGGGTATTTGTAGAGCCACGCGGCGGAATCGAGGAAGCTCGTCCAGTTATCAATGGACTGCGTAAGCCGCTCCGTCGTTTGCGCCGCAAGCTCGGACATCATTTGTAGTTTTGTTGCCACTCGAACACCTACCTTTCCGGCTCATGCCTTTTCTTCTCGCGCCCCCGCATACGCGCCGCCTTTTCCATAGCCCAGTGCGGGAGGTGTTCGGGCTTTATCTCGCCAAGCACATCGCGGCGTTCATACCGGCTCTCTTTGCCGCTGTATAGATTGGTCGCATACACCGCGCTGCCACGGGCGTTTGCCGCTGCGCCGAAACCGCCGTTGACCAACACAAGCTGATGGTCTGCGCTTCTGTACTCGCGCCTTAACGCATCGGCGCGTATGGCGACAATCTTGCCGACAATGCTTTTTGAGAAGTCGTTTTTGTGGCATTGGTCGGCGGATATGGTCATGTCTGGCAGTTGCCGTTCCGCGATTTCTGCTTTCACCGCTTCGATCTGCCCTGTAATGCGTTCGGTATACAGCTCCATAATTTCAAGGTAATCATCGCTTGCCATGCACTCGTTATATCCGCGCATGATGTCATTAGCGGTGCAGTAAGCGCACATATATCGCGCTTCGTTTGGCGCGGTCAGATTTTCACCGACCACGACCTCCTTATCCCCGATATGCAGTGCATGGAGTATCTCCCAACAGCCTGCCATACGCTTTTCATTGTTATTCTCCATATCGCCGCCTCCTTATCGCTCAAGCTCATCGCGTTTCTTCACGCGCTTTGGTTGACCGTTCTCGTCGTAGCTGCGGGGGTCAGCAGCCTTTGTATGCCATCCGAAAAGACTGCCTGCAAGCATGGCTTTCTCCTGCGCCCGCGTGACGCCCATTTCGCGGTTACGGCTGTCGGCAGTCTTGCGGTTTACAGCGGGGTCGCCCGTAGAGCGATAAGGAACTTGTTCATACCCTTTGCAGCCACGCTCTATCCGTATAAGCTCGCCGCTTGACGGCATGAGCGAATAGCAGAACAGCGGCAGCAGCGGGGGCTTGTGGGTACGCTCCGCTACATATTCGATTTCAGCGTTTATTCTGCCTCGATAATCATCATACGCCGCTTCTTTTGAGTTCAAATAATGCCCCCAAAAGAAATGGGCGAGGTCTGCGGTGCGGTATTGCCATGTGACGTAGGGCGCGGGCGCTGTTTCGCTATGCCCAATCGCAAAGCCCTGTTCGCCCACGGGGAAGCGTTCAATAATCTCATATCCCGCGTTGATTTCCCTCTCTTTCATAGTCAAACTCCTTTCTTCGTGATTATGTAAAAGAGGGCGTGAAGCCCTCTCGATATGCTATTTCCTCTTATTCTTGTTCCTTACATACAAAAATACTGCGCCGCCGACAATGACAAGGCACAGTACGATTGCCAAGATAGCTTTCAGTTCCATTGACTATTCCTCCGATCCTTTGAGTTTCTTTCGACGCTTGATTACAAGGAACGCTGCGCCGCCGAGCAGCAGCAAAGCGCCCGCGATCATGGCAGGAAGCTCCCACCGGTCGTTGTCCATACCGAGCGCCACGCTCCTGTTGTTCGGCACTTTAATCTCGATGGGCTTGACCGCCGAGGTTTCCTTTGTGATTTCAGCTTTTCGAGCGGTCACGGGGAAATAGCCTGTCGGCACAACGGATTCCTCGATCCATATCGCGCCCATAGGCAGACCGAGAATGACGACCTCGCCGTTCTTGTCCACCATCAAATCCATTTCCTTGCCGTTCTCGTCAAAGAAATACTTGCCGTCAGCCTGTTTTGTGAACGTCAGCGTTTCAAAACCAAGTCCGTCCTTGACCTTGATGCTGAAGCCCGCGCCCGTGAGGGGCTTTTCGGTCTTGGCGTCCAGCTTGATGATTTTCACTCCCGTCGGGCAGTTGTTGACCGTCACCTTGCAGGGCGCAGCCTCGCTGTGCTTATCGGTAAGCTCGATCTCCGTCGTGCCGTCCGCGATATAACCGACAGGCACGGCTTCAACGAGCTTGTACTTGCCCACTTTGAGATACTTGAATACCGCCTTGCCATTCGCGTCAGTGACAAAGGTTTCCGTCCCGTCCTCGGCGGGAATACGGTAGCCGTCATCCGTCTGCTTCGTCTTGACCACCTTGCCCTCGCTGTCCTGCAAGGTGAACGTAATGCCCGCCATCGGCGCGCCCGTATAGGTGTTCATCTTCAAAATTTCGAGCGTGATGGGGTCGTTGGCAAACTGGACGTCGCCCGCGACCTTGCCGTATGCGTCTATCGTAAAGGAGTATAGGGCGGGGTCGATGGAGTAGGCTTCGGGGGCTACGACCTCCTGCCAAGTGTACTTGCCTGCGGGAAGCTCGATCATATTGATGTAGCCATCCGTACCTGTCTTGCCCTCAAAGAACACATCGCCACTCGCGTCCGTTACCTTGATGTCAGCGTTTGCGAGGGGCTGCTTGGTGTGGCTGTCGAGCTTGCGTACCTTCACTTCGTTCGCCTTATTGGTAAGCTCAAAGACCGCCGTTTCCTTGTCCTCGGTGGTGAGCGTCACGGTCTTGACCTCATCGTAAAGGATGAAGCCAGCCGGAGGCTGTATCTCCTTGACTTTGTAGACGCCAACGGGAATCTCGATGGTTTCCGCATAGCCGTCCTTGTTTGTGGTAATGGTATCGAACAGCTTGCCCGAAGCGTCCCGCACCTCGAATACCGCGCCCGCAAGAGTGCGCTCCGTGTCAGCTTCATCGAGCTTGTAAACGCCAATGCGCGTTTTGAACATGGTGTTGTAGATGGGGCTGTCATAGTGCTGCACGTTCAGTTCGCTGCTGATGGTGAGAGGGAGATTGCCTTTGAGCAAATGCACGGTTTCATCGGGGACGAAAAGCTCCTTCAAGTAGTAATTCCCATACGGGAGTTTTGCTTTGCTCTCAGCAACGCCCTGCGAGTCGGTGGTCAATACCTCCACAAGCACATCGGCGGGAACGTCGCCAATATCCTCGGCTGTATATAGCCCGAACACATAGCCGCTGCCTAATACTTTTTCAAAGCTGAGTTTATCGGCGTTGAACTTTTCCGTATACTTCATAAGCTTCACGCCGCCTGTGCGAAGCTCGTTGTCCGCTTTGACGGTCACGGTCACGACGGGAGTGTTCTGATCCTTGTAGGCAAGCGTTACCTCATGGACGGTATCATCCACGATGTAGGCAGCAGGCGCGTCCTTTTCCTGCACAGTGTATTTCCCGAACGGGAGGGCACCTGTTTCGGCAACGCCGGAATCGTTGGTGGTCAGCGTCGCCACGACCTTGCTCGCGCTGTCCTTGACCTCGTACACAACGCCTTTCAGCCCCTTTTCCGTATAGGCGGGTAGGGTGACGCTGCCGTATTCGGTTTCTTCGGTTTTGCCGCCCGATAGCGCCTTGCCAACCTTTTCAATGCGTATCTTTCCCTTTGCGGCGGAGTTGGTGAATGTCACCTTTGCGATGGCATTGGCGGTAATAGCCGCGTTCTTGACCTCGCTGGTGATGATATACGGGCTTACGGTAGATAGCTCTTTCAGATAAACCGTCCCAACAGGAATATCGCCGGAGGTCGCCGTGCCGTCCGTGCCCGTGGTAAGCTCGGTGAACTTGTTCTTGCAGGCGGAATCCGAATAAATGCCGAAGCTCACGCCCGCAAGCGCCGCGCTGTTCTCGCCAGTCTTGATGACCTGCACCTTGCCATAAGCGGGAACACCTACGTTGAACGAAGCCGTTGCCACGACCTGTGCGGTGGTGGCACAAAGGAATACCTTTTGCAGACTGTCGTTTGCGGGAACATACGCCGTGATGTTGTCTACGCTCCTCGTATCGCTGCCCTCGGCGGAGATGGAGAAGCTCTGTCCCGCCGCCGATGCAGGAACGGTAATGGTAAGTTTTTCGCTGCGCCTGCCCGTGTAGCCCGAAACGTTGGAGCCGGAAGGCAGGGCGGAGGTATCGAGGGTATAGCCGCTGTTGATGTTTGTTAGCTGCACCGTGGTTTGTCCGCTAAAGCCGCCGCCGCTTGCGGCAAGCTGCACGGTAGAGGGTGAGAAGCTGATGCCGTGCGGAAGCTCCTGCCGTGCGCGAGCTTTGGCTAAAAGCTCGTCTGCGTATTCTAAAACGTGTTCATATCCGCTTTTTGCCCTTATTGAGTTGGGATTGGAGCGGCGATTGGTGAAGTCGTATGAAAAGCCTTCGCCCTGCTCCGAAAGCCAGAAGCGGATGGCGTTTGCCGTTGCCTGCCGCGCTTCGTCATCCGTGAAGCCGGAGGGTTTATTGTTGGGATAGCCATACATGAGTATGGAGTTTATACCGGCAAGCGTACTTCCCGAAAAGACAGAAGATGGGGAAATTGCGGTATATGTCTGACCATGCGGGTTCCCCGCAGAATGCTCCACGCAGTAGACAACCTCGCCTGTCTGCTCGATCCAATGTTTCGGCGTGTTCAAGTCATGCCATCTGCCGTCCTTGTAATACTCTAAGTAGTCAAAGGCGCTGTTGGTCTGACTCTCGATGGTGACGGTGCTGCCCGCGGCAAATGCGCCGCCAAAGGGTATGACGCCGATAAGCGTCAGCAGGCACAGAAGCAGTGCCATAAGTCGTTTGGTTTTCATGGTGGTTCCTCCGTTTTGTTTTTGTCTATGTGAAAAAACGCCTCGCGGCGCTTTGAATGGGGGGAGCATTACTATCCGAGAAGTGAATGTTGATTCTTCTCGGACAGTAATTCTCGGGTAGTAAGCTACTCTCGGATAGTAAAGAGATGAGATTTAGAGATGTTCATGCTTAAAAGGGCAGATTGCTCCCTTGATGGAAATGGCTACTCATCAAATACGATGCACTTATCGAATTTACACCGCTTGCCTTGCCTGACGTAGTGCAAACAGTACGGACAGTCCTTGTTTTCGGCGGTCGCAAGCCGAATCGTTTTATCCTTTTGTATTTTGTGACCCGTATGCCGCTTGCCGTCAAACTCCGGCTTTTCCTGCATCAAACGCTCGTATTGCCTATGCTTTCTCGTGGTGAAAAGCAAATTGATCACCTCCTTGCGATTGCGGGCATATAAAAAACGCCTTGCCAATAAAGGCAGGCGTTACCTTTCATGCTCGCGTTCCTGCCGCTTTCTCTCCAGCACCTTGCAGTAGTAATCGAGCGCCTTGATTATCAGTTCTTCCTTTTCCCGGGGAGTGGCGTCTTTGCGGAAATACTTATTGAGCTTATCGCTTTTGATGGTAATGTTGTTCTGCTGCGGCTTTTCCTCCTGCATAACAAGCTCCATGCCATTGCGGTCCAGCTTGCCTTCCTGTGCCGCCTGCTTCATGCGCTGCGCCTGTGATAACGACGGCGTACACTCGTTAGCTTCAATAATGTCAAGCAACTCGGTTTGTAGCTCATGCGGAATCCATGTTTACTCCATCGATGAGTCCTTCATCGATGCTACACAATACCTTGAAATGTACCATACCGATGCCAAGAGCTTCGCAAAGAAGTTAATGAATGAGATTGTCCACAAGACCAGAATCCCTTCCACGGTAGGCATTGGTACAAACCTTTACCTTGCAAAGATCGCTCTGGATATTACAGCCAAGAAGAGCAAGGATCACATGGGCTACCTAAACGAGGAGCTATACCGAGAGACCCTTTGGGATCATCGACCTATTACAGACTTCTGGCAGATCGCACGAGGCACGGCTGCAAGGTTGCAACGTTTCGGAATCAATACCATGCGTGGAATTGCAACCTTCCCGGAGGATGTGCTGTACAAGGCCTTCGGAATCAATGCAGAGCTTCTGATCGATCATGCCTGGGGAAGAGAGAGCTGTTTGATCTCCGATATCAAAAACTATAAGAGCAAGAGCCATTCCGTATCCTTCTCGCAAATCCTGCCCAGGGATTACAGCTATGACGAAGCACGGGTGGTTATGACGGAAATGGTACTCCACGGGTG
>ERZ857965.2812-NODE-2812-length-14026-cov-87.177511_pt1 | contig 14026 bp, 10 predicted proteins | sample MGYA00519758_ERZ857965 | MGnify/ENA primary metagenome ERZ857965 (study PRJEB31778, sample SAMEA3449381) | human gut metagenome | biome: human gut; feature: human-associated habitat; material: faeces | place: United Kingdom | collected 2010/2012 ... | reverse complement strand
TATCAAGTGTGAAAACATTTTTGATATAGGGAATGAACTATATGAGTTACGGCCAGCCTTAGATTTTTGTTCTTGGTTGTTGTCTCCTAACAATTGGAATGTCAACAACTCCAATGGTGTGCGTCCCTCAGTATCTCTCTTGTCTTGTAATCTGATATCCAGAGAAGACGGAAGTCCTGAAAACCCTTACGAAATTTATACAGGTAGTGGAGTATGTGAATAAGTGATAATTAGAAAAAAGAACTCGTGAATTTTTACTCACGAGTTTTTAAATTGCTTACTGCATTCATAAGAGCAAGTTTTGCATAACTATATGTTAACCCACCTTGAATATATAAAGCATAAGGTTTTCTAAGAGGCGCATCACAAGACATTTCAATACTAGAACCTTGTGTAAAAGAAGGACTAGCCATTATAACTTTATCAGAGTATCCTGGCATTTCTCCAGGAGTAGGTAAGACTCCTGAATTAACTGGACCACTTTCTTGAATACTAGTTGCAAAATTAATTAAATTTTCTTCATTTTCTAAATAAAGTATTTCTACAATATCACATCTTTCTTGGTTCCATTTAGGACTAACATTAAAATTAAGTCTATCCATTACTTTACTAATAAGTATAGAACTTTTTAAACTAGAATTAACTACACTAGGAGACATATATAAACCCATTAAAAACATTCTATTAGATTCTATACTAGGTCCTACATCTTTACCTTCACCTGCTAAATATAATCTTTCACTAACTAATTTAATTAAATCTTTTTTACCAGTCACATAAGCCCCGTGAGTACATATTCCAGCCCCTAAATTCTTTATTAAAGACCCAACTATTATATCAGCCCCAACTTGAATAGGAGTTTTATCTTCTACAAACTCACAATAACAATTATCTACAAAAACTATAATATCTTTATTAATACTTTTAATTAATTTAATAACTTTTTCTAACTTATTAATAGATAAACTTTCTCTTAAAGAGTAACCTCTACTTCTTTGAATATAAACTAATTTTATACCATTCAAACTATTTTTAATTCTATCATAGTCAAAATCATTATCAACTAAATCAATTTCCCTATAACTAACCCCATAACTTTTAAGTGAACTATCATTTTCCTTTATACCTATAACTTCATGCATTGTGTCATATGGTTCACCACTTATTGATAAGAATACATCCCCAGGTCTTAAAAGACTACTTAAACTAATACTTAAAGCATGACTTCCACTAACAAATTCTCTTCTAACTAAAGAGTCTTCACTTCCAAAAATATCACTATAAATACTTTCTATCTTATCTCTTCCAATATCATTATAACCATATCCATAAGTTCCATATAAGTCACTTTCATTTAAATTATTTTTATGAAATGCATCTAATACTTTCTTACTATTTATTAGTTCTTTTTTATCTAACTCTTCAAAAATACTTTTTAGTTCACTTTCACATTGATTAACTAATGAAATACTTTCTTCATTTATTTTTAACATACTTTACCTCCATCAATTTTAATAACACTATCATTTATGTAACTAGCGTCTTCACTTGCTAAAAAATATACTAGATTAGCCACTTCCATAGGACGTGCAAACCTTTTAAGTAATATTTTATTTATTTCTTTTTCTTTAAAACTAGGATTAATACTTTCATTCATAGGTGTATCTATCCATCCAGGACACACAGTATTAACTCTTACATAAGGACTATATATATTTGCTAAATTATGTCCCATATTTATAACACCAGCCTTTGATGCATCATAATCAATACTTTCTTTATAATATGAATCAATTCCATTATTACTACTAATATTAATTATAGAACCACTTTTTCTTTCAAACATATTTTTTCCAAAAGCCTTACTCATTAAAAAAGTACCAAGTAAATTAACTGAAACTACTTTCATAAATTCATCTTTGCTTTTTAAATTTATATCATTATCAATACTAATTCCAGCATTATTTATAAGCACATCTAAGTATGTTACTTTGCTTTTTAATTCATTTATACTTTTTTCACTAGTAACATCTAATTTAAAACATTTACTATCAACTTTATAAGTATTAATTATATAATTATTAAATTCTATTGCTTCTTTTTCATGAGTAAAGTAAGTAATAATAGTATTCCATCCATTACTTGCAAACTTTTCTATAATACTTTTTCCAAGACCAGAACTTGATCCTGTTACTAATACAGTCTTTTCCATAAAATAAATCACTTCCAGAAAGTATTTTACCATATTTTCATCTATTTATGAACTAATTTAAAGAAAAATGGTTGAAAAAGTAAAAGTTTTATGGTATGATTTGACATGAGTTATATATTTATTATGTAACTAGATTAAGTGGAAGAGTTTTGGATTACTAAACCACTCGCGAAAATTAACTTGAATATTAAATTTTATAGGAGGTGTTTTTCGTGGCAAAGAAAGTTACTAAAGTTGTAAAAATTCAAATTCCTGCTGGAAAGGCTACACCAGCTCCACCAGTTGGTACAATATTTGGACCTCTAGGAATTAACTTACAAGAATTTTGTACAAAATACAACGATGCAACTAGAGACAAAATGGGAGATATAATCCCTTGTGAAGTTACTGTTTATGAAGATAGAACATTTGACTTCGTACTAAAAACTCCACCAGCTGCAAGTTTACTAATTAAAGTTGCTGGATTATCTAAAGGTGGCGTTAAAGGTGCTAATGAAATAGTTGCTACTATAACTAAAGATCAGTTAAAACAAGTTGCTGAAATTAAGTTACCAGACTTAAATACAAATGATTTAAATCAAGCTATGAAAATTGTTGCAGGTACTGCAAGAAATATGGGAATAGCTGTTAAAGGACTTAACGATACTGAACTTGAAAATCAAGCTGAAGAAGCAAAAGAGGCTGAAGCTGAAATGGCTAAACTAGATGCTGAATTTGCTGAAATGGAAGCTGAGGCTAAAGCAAATGCTGATAAAGAAGTTCCAGAAGTAGAAAGTACTGAACAAAAAGCAGAAACAGAAGAATAATAATTAAATAAAGTCGAGTAAGAAATAATCCAAATACCACATAAAGGAGGTAAAAATTATGAAACGTCATGGACGCTTATATGTGGAAGCTTCAAAAAGTGTAGATAAAGATAAACTTTATACACCAGAAGAAGCGGTTAAACTAGTAAAATCTCTTTCTAAAAGAAAATTTGACGAAACTGTCGAAATCGCTATGAACTTAAATATTGATACAACTAAAAGTGATCAACAAGTAAGAAGTTCATTTACATTACCAAATGGTACAGGTAAAACTAAGAAAATATTAGTTGTTACTAAAACTAAGGCTGACGAAGCAAAAGAAGCTGGAGCAGATTATGTTGGTGATGAAGACATGATCGAAAAAATCGTTAAAGAGAACTGGTTTGATTTTGATACAATGGTAGCAACACCTGAAATGATGGTTAGTTTAGGTAAAATAGGTAAAATCCTAGGACCTAAAGGTTTAATGCCAAACCCAAAAACAGGAACAGTTACTGTTAACGTTAAAGACGCAATAGCTAACATTAGAAAAGGTATGGTAGAGTATAGAGCTGATTCTAATGGTAACGTACATGCTATAGTAGGTAAAGTTAGTTTTGATGAAGATAAATTAACTGAAAACTTAGTTGCTTTCATTAAAGAAGTAATTAAGAATAAACCTAGTGGAGTAAAAGGAACTTTTGTTAAGAACATAAGTATTTCTTCAACAATGGGACCTGGCGTAAAAATTGATTTAAATTTATTTAAATAAGGTATTTACAAAATTGGGTTTTTGTAGTAAAATACTTTACATGAGTTCGCCGTAGACAGTAGGTAACTAATAAATCCTACCGAGGAAAACTAAACTTTTAAAGAAGTTTTCCTTGTACGGAAAACTTTTTATTAATATTATGAGGAGGAAAAGAATGGCAAGCGAAAAGAATCTTAAACTAAAAAAAGACCTTGTAAGTGAAATTAATTCTAAGGTAGAAAATGCTAGTACTGTATTATTAGTAGACTATCAAGGAATGACTGTGTCAGAACTTAACGATCTTAGACAAAGTTTAAAAAACGCCGGTAGTGATTTAAAAGTATATAAAAATACTTTAGCATCACTTGCATTTAAAGATAATGGAATCAAATTAGATGATTACATGACTGGTCCTAATGCTTACATTTTTAGTAAAGACATCATTGAACCTATTAAAATAGTTAGTGAAGTAGCTAAGAAAAATGAAAACTTAACTATCAAAGCTGGTTACATTAATGGTGAATTTGTTGATACTAAAGTAATTGGTGAATATGCAAGTATTCCAAGTTATGAAGGACTTCTTACAATGTTTGCTGGTGGCTTAATTGAACACGTAAGAAACTTAAGTATTGCACTTAACTTATATGCCGAAAAATTAGAGAATGGAGGAAATGAATAATGGCAAAAATTGAAAACAAAGATATTATCGAAGCAATTAAAGAAAAAACTATTCTTGAAGTTAAAGAATTAGTTGATATGATGAAAGAAGAATTTGGAGTTGATCCAAGTGCTGTAGCAGTTGCTGCTGCTCCAGTTCAAGCTGAAGACGAAGGAGATGTAACTAAGACAGTTGTTTTAACTAATGCTGGTGGACAAAAATTACAAGTAATCAAATTAGTTAGAGAAATTACTGGATTAGGATTAAAAGAAGCTAAAGACTTAGCTGACAATGGTGGTAATATTAAAGAAAACGTTTCTATGGATGAAGCTAATGATTTAAAAGCTAAATTTGAAGAAGCTGGCGCTACTATTGAATTAAAGTAAGCAATTAAAATAGCCTTTTACTTAAAAGGCTTTTTTGCGTATATATAAAGTGGAAAATATAAAAAATAGAATACTTAATAATTATTTAAGTTTTGATGGAAAAGAAAAAAAGGACTTAAAAAAATATTAAAGTAATGAAGGGAGTATGTTATGGAACATTATTTTACAAATAACGAAAATTTAAAAAGTGAATTTAGGAGTGTGAAGTATGTTTATAACGATACTCCTTTTACATTTACTAGTGATTTAGGAGTATTTTCTAAAGATAAAGTTGACTATGGTAGTAAATGCCTTTTAGAAATAATTCTAAATAAAGAAAGTAAAAACAAAAAAATACTTGATGTAGGATGTGGATATGGCTTTATTGGGATAGTTTTAAGTAAAATATTGGATAGTGAAGTTGATATGATAGATGTTAACAAAAGAGCAGTTCATTTATCAAACATGAACATTAAAAGTAATGAAGTAAATGCTAAGTCTTTTATAAGTGATGCATACATATCAATTACAAAAAAATATGATGTAATTGTTACAAATCCACCGATAAGGGCAGGTAAAGATAAAGTTTTAGAAATACTTATTAATGCAAAAGACCATTTAACAGAAGATGGAACACTTTACTATGTAATAAGAAAAGATCAAGGTGCTAAAAGTATTACTAAAACACTTGATAATTACTATAAAACTGAACTGTTAGACAAAAATAAAGGCTTCTACATCTATAGTGCGAAAAAACTTTAAGAAATTAACTTTAGGTAGTTGACTTCTTTACAAAAATCAAGTAAAATTATATATTGCGATACATGTAGTTTCTTGACTGAATGTGTTTTAAATCTAAGGGATTGGGGTGACTAATTTTGGCTTATAAAGTTGAAAAATTCGGTACAAAGAGAGAAAGAAGAAATTTCTCAAAATTAAGAAACAAATTTGAACTTTCAAACTTGCTTGAAATTCAAAAAGATTCGTTTCAAAAATTTTTGGATGAAGGGATAAAAGAGGTATTTGATGACATTTTTCCAGTGGAGAGTTTCAGTGGAAGTTTATCGCTTGAATTTGGTGATTATACTTTAGAACCTCCTAGATACAGTGTAACTGAATCAAAAGAAAGACGTGTTACATATGCTGCACCATTAAAAGTAAAAGCAAGATTATTTATTAATGAAACAGGTGAAGTAAAAGAACAAGAAGTTTTTTTAGGTGACATTCCACTAATGACAGAAAATGCAAGTTTCATTGTTAACGGAGTTGAAAGAGTTATAAACTGTCAACTTGTTCGTTCTCCATCTATTTATTTCAAACGTGAAATAGATAAAAATGGAAGAAACATAATTACTAACGAAGTAATTCCTAGTAAAGGTACTTGGTTAGAGTATGAACTTGATGCTAGAAATATTTTCTATGTAAGAATAGATAGAACAAGAAAAGTAACTATCACAACTTTCTTGCGTGCATTAGGTTTATCAAGTGATGACGACATTCTAAAAGTATTTGGAGAAGACGAAATTCTTGTTAATACTTTAGAAAAAGACTCAACTAAGAATACTGATGAAGCATTAATTGAAATTTATGAAAAATTAAGACCAGGTGAACCCGCAACACTTGATTCTTCTAAGAACCAATTAATTACTAGATTCTTTGATAAATTTAGATATGATTTAGCAAAAGTAGGTAGATACAAATTTAATAGAAAATTAAATGTAATGGATAGACTACTTAATAATCGTATTGGTGAAGATATAGTAGTAGATGGTGTTACATACATCAAAAAAGGTGAAGTTGTAACTAAAGAAAAACTTGAAGAATTAAAGCCTATCTTTGAAAACGGTTATGGTGTTCATGAAGTTAAAATTAATGAAGAACTAGATACATATAATAAAGTACAAGAAGTACTTGTGTATGCTAACGATGGAAGTGATAAATTACTTAAAGTTATAGGTAATGATCAAAGTATTGATACCAAACGTTTAACAATAAGTGATATATATGCTTCAGTTTCATACTATATTAATTTACATTATGGAGTAGGAAATTATGATGAAATAGACCACTTAGCTAATAGACGTGTTAGACAAGGTGGAGAATTAATACAAAACCAATTTAGAGTTGGTATTGCTAGAATGGAAAGAGTTATTCGTGAAAGAATGACTACACAAGATATTGATACAGTAACTCCTAAAACATTAATTAATATTAGACCAGTTACTGCTGCGTTAAAAGAATTCTTTGGAAGCAGCCAATTATCTAAATTCATGGATCAAATAAATCCTCTAGCAGAATTATATGATAAACGTAAACTAAGTGCTCTAGGACCTGGTGGTTTATCAAGAGATCGTGCAGGAATGGAAGTTCGTGACGTAAACTCTAGTCACTATGGTAGAATTTGTCCAGTAGAAACTCCAGAAGGACAAAATATTGGACTTATTACAAGTTTAGCAGGATATGCAAAACTAAATGAATATGGTTTCATAATGACACCTTATAGAAAAGTAGTAAATGGAGTACTTACAGATGAAATAGTTTACATGACTGCAGATGAAGAAGAAAGTTATTATATTTGTCCAGCAACAATTAAAGTTGGAGAAAATAATGCTATCATGGAAGATAATGTTCCAGTTAGATTTAATAGAGATAACTTAGTTGTTTCTAAAGATAAAGTAGACTTTAGTGATGTAAGTCCTAGTCAAATAGTATCAATTACAACAAGTTGTATACCATTCTTGGAACACGATGATGCTAACCGTGCACTAATGGGTGCTAACATGCAGCGTCAAGCAGTACCTCTAATGAAAACAGAAGCACCAATTGTTGCAACAGGCGTTGAATACTATGCAGCAAATGATTCAAGTGCAGTAGTTAAAACTAAAATAGATGGTGTAGTAGACTATGTTGATGCTAAAAGAATAGTAGTAAAAAATAGTAAAGAAAAAGCAGAATATCAATTAATGACATTTGAAAGAAGTAATGCTGAAACTTGTTATACTCAAAGACCAATAGTTCATGTGGGTGATAAGGTTAAAGCAGGAGACATAATAGCAGATGGACCTAGTACAAATGATGGAGAAATGTCTTTAGGTAAAAACTTAACTGTAGCATTTATGACTTATAATGGTTATAACTATGAAGATGCTGTTATCTTAAACGAGAGAATAGTAAAAGATGATGTATTAACAAGTGTACATGTTGAAATGCTAGAAGTAGAAGCAAGAGATACAAAACTTGGACCAGAAGAGTTTACAAGAGATATTCCAAACGTAAGTGAAGAAGCACGAAAGAACTTAGACAAAGAAGGTATTATAAGAATTGGTACTGAAGTCAAAGAAAATGATATTCTAGTTGGTAAAATAACTCCAAAAGGTGTTCAAGAATTAACTAGTGAAGAAAAATTATTACATGCAATATTTGGTGAAAAAACTCGTGAAGTAAGAGATACTTCTTTAAGAGTACCACATGGTTCTAGCGGTATAGTACACGATGTACAAGTATTCACAAAAGATAATTCTGATGAGTTACCAGCAGGTGTAATTAAAATTATAAGAATATACTTAATAAAGAAAAGAAAAATGCAAGTCGGAGACAAGATGAGTGGACGTCATGGTAACAAGGGTGTAGTAAGTTTAGTATTACCAGAAGAAGATATGCCTTACTTACCAGATGGTAGAACTGTAGATGTTATATTAAACCCATTAGGTGTTCCATCTCGTATGAATCTAGGACAAATATTAGAAGTACACTTAGGTATGGCTGCTAAAACATTAGGTGTACATATTGCAACTCCAGTATTTGATAGTGCAACTGAACAAGATATAGTTGATATGACTAAAGAAGCAGGACTAGACCCTGACTATAAGACTTGGTTATATGATGGACGTACTGGTGAAAAATTCCATAAACGTGTAAATGTCGGAGTCATGTACATGATTAAACTTAATCACATGGTTGATGATAAGATGCATGCAAGAAGCACTGGACCTTATAGTTTAGTAACACAACAACCTTTAGGTGGTAAAGCACAATTTGGTGGTCAAAGATTTGGTGAAATGGAAGTTTGGGCATTATATGCATATGGTGCTGCTCATATCTTACAAGAAGTTCTAACAATTAAATCAGATGACGTAGTAGGACGTGTTAAAGTTTATGAACAACTTGTAAAAGGTAAACCAGTAGATCAAGCAGGAGTTCCAGAATCATTTAGAGTATTAATTAAAGAATTCCAAGCATTAGGTCTAGACATTAGTGTATTAACTAAAGATGGACTAAAAGATTTAAGAGAACTTGAAAGTGCTGAAGAAAGTGATGATGCTCCAGTATCAATAGAAGAAATTGATACAAATAGTAAAGAAGATTTCACAAGTGACTTTGATAAAGAAGACGAAGAAGATGAAGAAGACTTCAATTTAGATGATGAAGAAAGTGATGACTTTGAACTTGATGATATGGAACTAGATGATGAAGAAGATATGGAGGGTGAATAATTATGATGGATGTTAATATGTTTGAAGGAATTAGAATTGGTATAGCTAGTCCTGATAAAATACGTTCATGGAGTTATGGAGAAGTTAAAAAGCCCGAAACTATTAACTATAGAACACTTCGTCCTGAAAGAGATGGATTATTCTGTGAAAAAATTTTTGGACCAACAAAAGACTTTGAATGTGCTTGTGGTAAATATAAAAGATTAAGATATAAAAATGTAGTGTGTGATAGATGTGGAGTTGAAGTTACTCGTTCTAACGTAAGACGTGAAAGAATGGGACATATTGAACTTGCAACTCCAGTTGCACACATCTGGTATACTAAAGGAGTTCCTCCTAAAATAGGATTAGTACTAGATAAAAGTCCAAGAGATATAGAAGAAGTAATATACTTCGTTAGTTATATAGTACTTGACCCAGGTAAGGCTCCACTTGAGAAAAAACAAATCTTAAGTGATAAAGAATACCGTGCATATTATGAAAAATATGGTAACTCATTTAAAGTAGGAATGGGTGCAGAAGCAATTAAAACTTTACTTTGTGAAGTAGATCTTGAAAAAGAAAGAGATACTTTAAAGAAAGAAATAGATGGAAGTGTTGGACAAAAGAAATTAAGACTTGTTAAAAGACTTGACTGTATAGAAAGTTTCATCGAAAGTGGTAACCGTCCAGAATGGATGATACTAGATGTACTTCCTGTATTACCTCCAGAATTAAGACCTATGTTACAACTTCCTGGTGGAAGATTTACAACAAGTGACTTAAATGACTTATATAGAAGAATTATAAATAGAAATAATCGTTTAAAGAAATTACTTGAACTAGGTGCACCTACAATAATCGTACAAAATGAAAAACGTATGTTACAAGAAGCAGTTGATGCATTAATAGATAATGGTAGACGTGGAAGAAGTGTAAGTGGCGTAGGAAATCGTCCATTAAAAAGTTTAAGTTCTATGCTAAAAGGTAAACAAGGAAGATTTAGACAAAACTTACTTGGTAAACGTGTAGACTATTCAGGCCGTAGCGTTATCGCCGTTGGACCAACTCTAAAAATGTATGAATGCGGTGTACCAAAAGAAATGGCTCTAGAACTATTTAAACCACATGTTATTCATGAAATAGTTGAAAGAGAACTTGCTCACAACATAAAGGGTGCTAAAAAATTAATTGATGCACAAGATGAAAGAATTTGGGATATTGTTGAAGATGTAATTCACGAACATCCAGTAATGTTAAATCGTGCACCTACACTTCACAGATTAGGTATTCAAGCATTTGAACCTAAACTAGTTGGTGGTAAAGCCATGAGACTACATCCTCTAGTATGTACAGCATTTAACGCTGACTTCGATGGAGACCAAATGGCTATACACGTTCCACTTAGTGAAGAAAGTCAAGCAGAAGCAAGACTATTAATGCTAGGTGCAAACAATATCTTATCACCAAAAGATGGAAGTCCAATTGTTACTCCAGGACAAGATATGGTATTAGGTAACTATTACTTAACTCTTGAAATTGCTGGACTTGAACATGAAGGTAAAGCATACAAAAATTCTAACGAAGCCTTAATGGATTATGAAAGAAGAAATATAACTTTACATACAAGAATATGTATTCCTGCTAAAAGTTTTAAACATAAAGTATGGACAGATGAAAATACTGAAAAATATTTAGTAACTACACCTGGTAAAATTATATTTAATGAAATACTTCCAGATGCATTTCCTTATGTAAATGAAGCAACAAAAGAAAACTTTGAAGGATTAACACCTGATAAATACTTCCTAGAAAAAGGAACTGATTTAGTTAATGCTGTTAAAGATATGCCAGTGGTAAAAGGATTTGTAAAGAAAGACTTAGAAAACTTAATTGCGCAAATATTTAAGAGATTTAAAACAACTGAAACAAGTATATTCCTAGATAAGTTAAAGAATCAAGGATTTAAATATAGTACTTTATCTGGTATAACATTTAGTTTAAGTGATATTCCAGTATCAGATTTCAAAGAAAAGATTATAAACGAAACACAAGATACAGTAAATAAAGTAAATAAACAATTTAATCGTGGATTAATAACTGATGAAGAAAGACATAGAAAAGTAGTTGATTTATGGCTTGCTGCTACTAAAGATGTACAAAAAGCCGTAATGGATGAAATGGATAGAGAAAAAGATAGTAACCCACTAGCAATGATATTTACATCTAAAGCTCGTGGTAATGCTTCTCAATTAGGACAACTTAGTGGTATGCGTGGTATAATGGCTAAACCAGATGGTGAAGAAGTAGAAATTCCTATTACTGCATCATTTAAAGAAGGTCTAGACGTTCAAGAGTTCTTCTTAAGTTCTCACGGATCACGTAAAGGTACAGCAGATACAGCACTTAAAACAGCTGATGCTGGTTACTTAACACGTAGACTTGTTGATGTTGTACAAGACTTAATAATAAAAGAAGAAGACTGTGGTACTATTCAAGGACTTGAAGTTAGTGCATTTGTAGATGACAAGTCTGGTAGTGTACTAGAAAGTTTTGAAGAAAGAATAGTAGGAAGATTCACAAATCAAAAAGTAATAAATCCTGAAACTAAAGAATTGATTGTAGATAAAGGAGAATTAATTACTGAACAAATAGCAAAAAAGATTATTAAAGCCGGAATCGAAAAAATAGAAATAAGAAGTGTCTTAACTTGTAAGACAGTTAATGGATTATGTCAAAAATGTTATGGTAGAAACCTTGCAACTGGTAATGTAGTTGAAGTAGGTGAAGCAGTAGGTATTATGGCTGCACAAAGTATTGGTGAACCTGGTACACAACTTACAATGCGTACATTCCATACTGGTGGTGTTGCAGGAGCAGATGATATAACTCAAGGTCTTCCTCGTGTAGAAGAATTATTTGAAGCAAGAATTCCAAAAGCTAAAGCTACTATTGCTGAAATAAGTGGTAAAGTAACTAAAATTCAAGAAGAAAAAGGTAAATACAAGATTTACATTACAAATGATGTTGAAGTTAGAGAACATGTAACACTTTATAATGCTAAATTAAGAGTAGAAAAAGGTCAAACTGTTGAAGCAGGTCAACCATTAACTGAAGGAAGTATAAGTCCTAAAGAGTTACTTGCTGTAACAGATCCAACTACTGTTCAAGAATATATCTTAAGAGAAGTTCAAAAAGTTTATAAATCACAAGGTGTTGACGTTTCAGATAAACATATAGAAACTGTTGTAAAACGTATGATTAGTAAAATTCGTATTGTTGATGCTGGAGACACAGACTTTGTTGAAGGTACAAGTGTATCTCTAAGAGAATTTGGTGAAAGAAATAAACCATATATCTTAGAAGGTAAAATACCTGCAACTGGTAAGGCTGTAATGTTAGGTATAACAAAAGCAAGCCTAGAAACAGATTCATTCCTAAGTGCTGCATCATTCCAAGAAACAACAAGAATATTAACAGATGCTGCAGTAAGAGGTAAAATTGATCACTTAAGTGGATTAAAAGAAAATGTTATCTTAGGTAAACTAATACCTGCAGGAACTGGTGCTAAACAATATAGAGACATCGAACTAGAACTTCAAAAAGAATTCTTAAGTGATGATCCAACTGAAGCTTTAGAAGAAACATTTATGGCTGAAACAGAAAATAAGACTGATGAAGTAATAGATGAAGTTAACGAAGAAGCTAAAGAAGAAATACTAAGTGAAGAAGAGTAAAATCTTCTTCATTTTTAAATTAGCAATTTTATATTGAATTATTAATTATTTTTTTATACAATGTATACATGAAGAGATTCTTCATAAAATAAAAAGGAACATTCATTGATTGAATGTCTACCTTTTCAATTATAGGTTGACATTTATCTGTACTTTAACAGATAGATGTCTTTTTTTCTTTTTAGAAAGAAAAAAGATAACCAAAATTCTTGTAAAAATAATTATTATTTGGTAAAATTAATTTAGTTAAGGTAGAAGGAGGATATGTTATATGACTAATAAAAACAATAATAAAACAAGTTATATTTCTTCACTAGTACAAAATAAAGTACTTGGGGGGGGGTATTATCTTCTAACTAACTTAAAAGTAAATAGTTTTTTGCATGAAATAAAATGGATAGGTGAGGTCTACCCATTTTTTGTTATGTAATGAAAGGAGTTAATGTTTATGCAGAAAAAACAAACAATATTAGTAGTTGCTAGTTTACTTGTAGTAGTACTAAGTGTAACACTAGCATATTTTACAGCACAAATAATTGGAAAGGGAAAAGATGTATTAGTAACAAGTGCTGACTTGAAAATAGTATTTACTGATACAGATGGTAATATTGAAGGAAATGATATAACACCAGGATGGAGCAATACTAAAACTTTTACAGTTAAAAATGAGTCAAATGGTACATATAAGTATGATATTATAATAAAAGATTTAGTAAATACTTTTAAAACATATAAATACTTAGAGTACAAAATAACTAGTACTGATGGTGGATACAACATGACAGATTACTCCTATTTACCAAAATCTAGTACTAAAGAAGATGTAGCTTTAGCTTATGAAATATCAATTGATAAAGAAAAAACACATACATATACTATAGAGATTAAGTATGTAAATGATGAATATGTTGATCAAAGTATAGATATGAATAAAAATTTAAGTGGAACAATATATATAAGAGAGTTTACTAAACCAACAATGAAATTAACAGATAAATTAATGGCTGATAATCCTACAATAGGTACAAGAACTACATTTACAGCAT
>ERZ857965.2806-NODE-2806-length-14039-cov-11.275172_pt1 | contig 14039 bp, 19 predicted proteins | sample MGYA00519758_ERZ857965 | MGnify/ENA primary metagenome ERZ857965 (study PRJEB31778, sample SAMEA3449381) | human gut metagenome | biome: human gut; feature: human-associated habitat; material: faeces | place: United Kingdom | collected 2010/2012 ... | reverse complement strand
CCTCTTATCATGTATCTAAAGAAAAAACATCTGCCCAGCGGCAGAAAAGAAAAAAGCCGCTGCTGGGCAGACCCATTTTCACGCTTAATTTATATTCACTGTCAAGACTGAAAAACACATACTGGATGCAAATGCCTTTTCACTTGGGAGTATATTAGGTCTCTGCAGATTGCTGTCTACCATTGCCCGAACAGCTGTATCCTGATCCATATTTCTGATAATAACCGGAACCTCTTTAAGACCGGCAAGTTGTGCCGCATGTCTCCTTCTGTGACCGGCGATGATTTCATATTCACCATCACCCAGTGGTCGTACCAGTAAAGCTGTAAGGATTCCCTCTTCTTTGACACTTTCCACCAGTTCCGTCATTGCCTCATCATCATTTACTTGAAATGGATGGTTCTCGAAAGAATGTAAATGCTCAAGTGCAACCTGTTGGATATCGTTCGTTTCTTCTCCTCCACCAAGTAATTCATCATAAGATGTCAGTTTTATCTTCGATGCACTTCTACCTTTCATCCAAAAGCACCTCCTGTGTCATCTGCCAATATGCAGCCGCTACTTTTCCTTTTGGATCATGCTCAAATATGCTGATTCCTTCTGCACTGATCTCAGCTGCTCGTACTGAAAATGGAATACTTTGTGGAAAAATCTTAATCTGGTTTCCATATGTATCAAAAATCAGATCAGATATATCTCTTGCATAGTTCGTTCGGTTATCCACCATTGTGATCAATATACCTCCAATTTTCAGTTGTTTGTTAAGCTGTCTTCGCACCTTTCCTATCGTCCGTATCAGCTGTTCTAGACCCTTTACAGGAAGATAAGCCGCCTGGACAGGTATAATAACTGCATCGACACTGGCAAGTGCATTGATCGTCAGCATTCCAAGTGATGGCATACAGTCAATCAATATATAGTCGTATTCTTCTCTCATTCTTTCTATATATTGTTTTAAGACAAGTTCCCTGCTCATAATATTTACAAGTGAAACTTCCATTCCAGAGAGTTCGATGTTTGCCGGAATCAAATCAATTCCTTCCTGGTGATGTAAAATTCCCAGTGTATTTTCAAATAGTTCATCTTCTACAATCTTTGTCAGAATAGTAGCCAGTGTGATTGGTAATTCATCTGGGTTATGATACCCAAGACTTGCTGTCATACTTCCCTGCGGATCATTGTCAATCACAAGCACTTTCTTCCCTGCTTTTGCAAGTCCGACTGCCAGATTCACGCAACTTGTTGTCTTGCCAACCCCGCCTTTTTGTGAACACAATGCCAGCACTTTACAATCCTTCATTACTTTCTCTTCCATCCTTTTTATCCTCCCATAAATAACTTGAACCTTTCAGCATCCATAATGCTGCTTCCAAAAATGCAAGATACCGTTCTGTCATACTATCAAGAACCGGTTCTGAAATAACTGGTTTTTCAGACTTCAAATCTTTTGCCACATCCTCCAAAACCAAACTCATTTCCTTCATTTCTGACCGGATAATCTCAATTGTTTCTTTCTTTCCAACAACACATACATGATTGTAAATGCATGATCGGACGATATAATCCTGTTTTTTCATTCCGCTCACTTTCACTCGTTCTTCAATTGTTGCTTTTTCATAAGAATTCACCCGAAAAGAAATGGTCGTTGTGTTGTGTTTTCCATGTCTGTCACCAGCCATCGCTTATTCCTCCTCTTCCTCATGTTTCTTATCTAGCAAACCTGCTAATTTACTCTGTGTAGACGGATACAGATGTGAATAAGTATTCAACGTGGTTTCCACCTTTTCATGTCCAAGGCGTTCTGCAATCTCCAATGGAGCCACCCCCATATCAACCAGCATACTGGCATGGGAATGGCGGAGATCATGAAGTCGTATCCGCTTTACACCAGACCGCTCAATTCCGGTAGCCATACAATGTTCCATATGCGATTTGGTAAACCGAAAAAGTCTTTCCTTTTTCATAATTCCATACAAATGACTGCAATACTCCCGAAATTCCTCTGCAAGAAAATCCGGCATCGTAATCACACGGATACTCTTTGGAGTTTTCGGCTGCGTGATCATATCCTTTCCTTTTAGTCTCTGATAAGATTTATTGATTGATATGGTTTTCTCTTCAAGATTGATGTCATGATAAGTAAGGGCAAGCAATTCACCGATACGCATTCCGGTCCAGTACAACAAAAGAAACGCCATTCTTGTTTCCGGCTTATCACTTACTGTCTCCAGAAAAGCATTGAACTCTTCCTGCATCCAGAAGTCCTTCGGTTCTCCTTTACTCTTGCCGATCGCTCCTGCCTTCCTGCAGGGATTATCTTGCAGGTTATAATACCGCATGGCATAATTGAAAATTGCAGTCAGCTGGCAGTTCACTGTTTTCAGATAAGTAGGAAAATATCCTTTTCCATTCTTATCCTTATACGTCAGCAACTCATTCTGCCATGCACGGACATCTGCCACCGTAATTTCACTGAGAATCTTCTTTTCAAAATAAGGCTTGATTTTCAGGTCAATAATATATCGCTTCGTGTACATAGTGTTTTCTCTGAGACGGACATCCATATCTTTGTAATAAATCTCCAGAAAATTTCCAAATTCAATGTCCACACCCTGGCTCTGCTGTTGTAGGAAATCTCTTTCCCATTCCTTAGCTTCACCCTTGGTCCTGAATCCTCTTTTCTGTTTTCTTTTCCGATTTCCCTGCCAGTCTTTGTAATAGACCTGTACTTTCCAGTTTTTTCCTTCTTTGTAAACCCCCATTACTAATCCTCGACTTTCATGCCATAAATCTTTTCTGCCAGGAATTTCGTAGAGATTTTTCCAGCTACTACAATATATCCTTTTGCCTTCAATTCTTTGTTGTATTCTCGCATCAGACTATATGCATAAGTTTTTGAAACTCCAAGAATTGCACACACATCATCCACATCCATATACATTTTTTCCTGCATCATACTCATACCGCTTTATCCTCCTTCAAATACTGCTCAACATGTTCCAGACCATAGATCTTATCCTCTACATAACGGGTTGGTACCCGACCGAGAATCACATAATAGTTCTTGCTTGCCATCAATGATATAGTCGGAATACTGGATATTCCCGAACTGACAAAGAAATGCAGGAATGAAGAATATATTTCCGTTTTCCGAAGTTTCAAGTCCTATCGTTCTGGCGAACTGGTACAAAGCCGAGAAGAAAATAAGTCCAGTATGGGAAATACGCTTTATATCGGTTCTTTAAAATCCGAAGTCTATTTCTGTGTATATGAAAAAGACTATGAGCAGTATGTTAAATACGATATTCCCGTCGAAGAAACACTTATCAAAAACAGATTTGAAATCCGCTTAAAAAATGAGCGAGCCTATTATGCGGTACGTGACCTGCTGACTTACCATGACGCTGAACGTACCGCATTTTCTATTATCAACCGTTATGTCCGTTTTGCAGACAAAGACGAAACAAAGCGGCGAAGTGACTGGCAGACAAATGAGCGTTGGGCGTGGTTCATTGGTGAGGATCGTAGGCGTTTGAAATTAACGACAAAACCCGAACCTTACGACTTCCAGCGGACACTAAACTGGCTGTCACGACAGGTTGCTCCCACTTTACAGGTGGCGGAAAAACCGGACAAGAAGAATAACGCTACCATTATCAAAGATATGATTAAAAATGCAAAGCTAACTGACCGACTGGAAAAGGTTTTGAAGCAGTTATCCGTTACCGTAGAAGAAATGACCGTCTATGACAAGGAGGATTGATATATGCTGCATTTTTCTTTATGACCTGCTGCTGGTATCGGTATTGTAATTATGTGTATTCTGCAAGTAGGAAAAGAAGCAGATACCCATTTAGAAGAATTTGAAAGGAGAAATGACAAATGAATTTTGGACAGAATTTATATAACTGGTTTTTAAGCAATGCACAGAGCCTTGTGCTTATGGCAATCGTAGTGATTGGAATTTATTTAGGATTCAAACGAGAGTTTTCCAAACTTATCGGCTTTCTGGTAATTGCCTTAGTTGCTGTTGGATTGGTATTCAATGCGGCTGGTGTAAAGGATGTGTTGTTGAACCCGTTTAATAGGATTATCGGAGCATAGACACTTTATATAACTACTTAATTATGGTATAATATTTATTGCCCTACCCCGCTCAACTGAGAGGTTGGGTTGATGTGAGGTCTACGGACGGAATGAGGGCTAAAATTCTATCAGTATAGCGAGGTGAGTGTTATTATGAGTAAGATTGGTAATTTTGCAACAGTAGTAAGTTTTCTTATGATGGTTCTCTTAAAAATTATGGATACGAAAGTAGTAACCTCTCTGCTGTGCGGGGTGAACTAATGAGAAAAAAAGTCAAAAGTAAGAAAATTAAAAAATATAATAAATTTTTTAGCTATAACTGTGCTGAACGACAAAATAGAAATTTTTCTTATAAGGATTTTAGTTATAGTAATTCTTATAACACACGGTTTACAAATTCTATATTTTATGGGAATAATTTTTTTAAAGCAACTATGAAATATTGTGGATTCAACGGTTGTAAATTTAGTTTCATCGAATTTAAAAGTAGTAATTTTCGTGGGTGTAGGTTTAAAGGAGCACAGTTTGAAAATGTGATTTTTGAAAATTGTAATTTGTCTAATACACATTTTCAAGGAGCAACCTTTAAAAACGTGTATTTTACTAACACTAGCTTAAAAAATGCTAGAGGAATAAAAGATACAGATTCATTGACCAGAATAAATAATCATAATTTGAAACTTTCTTTTAGTCCGCAACTACTAGAAGCTATAAATGAGTGTAAAACCAATCCTTATATTATATCTTCTGGAACAATTTTTTATAAGAAAAAAGGACGATTAAGCAATGCTCAAAAAAAAGCAGAGAAATCATTGCCAAAGCAAGAACGAAAACGTCTACAAAGGGAGCGACAAAAAGAACTCTTAACACACCCGAAACAAATGTCCTTATATAAGGTAAACATTATCCGTTTACTGGACAATTTTACCGAAGATGAAATTGCTAAAGGATTACATTTAGCCGCCACATCTATTGATAAGAATTTTTCATCTCTTAGTTATTTTATACCATATATAAAAAAAGCAAATAACACAGCACTTAGCAGTAAATCTTAAAGGTTTGCTGCTTTTTTCATTAGCCATTTCTTTCTGTGTGATTGAAGGTTGCATACGTACAAGATTCAGAATTTCTATTTCTTTCTCACTCAGTACATTTTCATCTTCCACTTGGTCTAATCTCTCTAAATCTTGGTTAGCTTGGTTAGTAGCTTGGTTAGCTTGGTCAGTTATTGGATTGACTCGGAACAACTCTACCCGAAACATATTATCGAATTCCTGAAATTTCGGCTTCGGAAGTCCATACTCCTCTGCTGCATTAAGGATTCTTTTAATTCCGCTTCCCCATGCTTCTACGAGTCCCATCTGACTGAATATATTGGCAATTCCTTTATTCCGGATCTTAGAATGACCATTCATGACTTCCTCATAAGTCAATCCGTTATATAATCCGCCTGGAGAAGTCACTTCCAGTCTGTCATCATAAACTGCGACCTGAATACAGGATTCATCCAACAGGTTACGGTGACAATGGGCGTTAATGATCATTTCCCTGATTGCTTCCGGTGGTAGCTCATATTTCTCTTTTCGCACCAATCCATCAATCGTTGCTCCGAGTCGAATATTTCTCAATACAAAGTCTACAGCTTCTTCGATTTGTGTGTAGATTGGTCCTGTAAATTCTCTCTTATCTAGAAACACTGCTCGATCTGTTCCCTTGAATACCGCACATTGTGTTTTGGAGAATGAAAAATAATCTGATGTCAGCAACGCATAGGCATTCGTTGCCAGAAGCTGTCCCTCACTCTGCTTTAAGATCTTCCAGTTTATCAGCTGCTCTTTCTTCACAGAATGTTCTGCCATTCTAGCTTTTTTCCGATTTTTTCCATATCCTGGCAAAATTTTTCTGTAGCTTCTTCTGAAACGGGATAACCCACACAGGTAAGTTCATCCTATGAGATTCTGGCTTCTTCCATTTCCAGTTCTTTTATCTGCTCCGGAAATGCCTGTCTTGATGTACCTGCTACACGGATATAAGTGCCATTATCTTTTCCCTTTGATTTCAGAAAATATTGTCATAAGTATACATCTTTCTCCTATGAGTTTTGTACGTGCTTTTTTAATCACAATAAAAGTATATCATTATGCAAACAAAAAGAGAACCCGACATCTCAAGCAAATTTGACGATTCGGATCCCCTCTTTATAGATCAATACCTTTTATTTTTTCATCTTATGATCTGATGGCAGTCTCACTTCTCCGGTCCTTTTCTTCATAAGTCAGATGACAGATTTTCCCGCCCACCTGACAGGTATAACGGTATCCGGTTCCGCCATCCTTTCCTTCTGCTATTCTGTATTACACACATTGTTTTTGAAAGTTTACCGTCGTTTTCTTGTGATCCATAAAAATGTACAGGTAAAAATAATTCCCTTTACAATTGAGGTTGAAGAAATAGCCCACCATATTCCATCCAGACCCATAATACCTCCAAGAATGATCGACAGCGGAATTCTTGCACTGGTAAAAGCTATACTGATGATACTGCAGAGTCGGGTTCTGCCGAGCCCTGATAATGCACCGACTGTCGTCAGTTCCACACACATAAAAGCTTCACTGAAACCTATGATGATCAGATATTCAACTGATGTTGCGATTGCTTTGGGTTCATGAAAAAAGATTCTGGCAATCGGTTCCGGAATACATATAAATACAGCTGAGATCAGCAGTCCCCAGATACCAACCGTCCACAAAGAAGCCTTATATCCTTTTTTGACACGGTCATTTTTGCCCGCACCATAGTTCTGTGCGATAAAGGCATTTAATGCCGCTGCAAAACCGTCTGCAGTATTCCATGATATCGATTCAATCTGCCCTCCGACTCTCTGCGTTGCAACAGCTTCTGCACCATACCCGGAGATCATACGTGTCAGCACCATGGAGATTGCACAATATGCCATTCCCTGTATTGCTGTCGGAATTCCGATCTTACAGATTCCCTGCAGATATTCCCGCGGGATTTTTGCCAAAAGCCTGGTTCCTTTTAGTACATTTTCTTTCTTTTGTATGACAATTCCGACTATCATGATACTCATAACGATCGCCTGTGCTGTCACTGTCGCAATTGCAGCCCCGACAACACCTAGCTTCGGAAACATCCCCACTCCAAGAATCAGCACAGGATCCAGAACCATATTTGTGGCCAGACCGACAAGATTCGCTATAAAAGGTGTCTTTGAATCTCCCTGTGCCGTATAAAGTCCAGTCAGTGTCAGCGTCATAAAAGAAAATACGATCAGCCCACAGGCAATCCTCGTATATGACATTGCCGCCGCATGAGCCTGTGCATCTGCAAGCTGAAAAAATCCTACCATCTGTCTGGTAAAAAGCAGCGAAAGAATTGCATATGCCATTCCCATAAATGCAGCAAGCTGTACTGCCGCCTGTGCAAATCCGTGTGCCCTTTCTCTGTCTCCACGTCCGATACACTGTGCCACATGCACCTGTCCACCCATTCTAGCCATAGCTGCAAGTCCCTGCGAAAGCCAAGTAAACATACCTCCAACACCTACACCTGCAACTGCCCTCGAACCAAGCAGACCAATCCATGCCATGTCCGTGATGTTGTACAAAGTTCCCAGAAACGATGATGCCATGATCGGAACCGCAAGTTTCGTCAGCGTTTTTAGAATAGGACCTTTTGTTAAATTTCCCTCCATTTTCATTCCTCATCCATTTTTATTTTTTATTATCCACAAATCCTATTATACATGGTTTAACATAGATTTTCATCAGGAATTATCCATATATATCAAAAATCCTTTTGAAGAAATATTATTCTCCAAAAGGGCTTTCTGTCTGAATCTTTTTATAATTTTTCTCCGCAGGATTCAATGACTTTTTTGTACCAGTAAAACATCAATCTGCCATCCCCATGCAGAAGCTTCAAGATATGGATTCTTAATATTTTCTCCTCCATTTGCCGCAGTAATTTTCCCTTTTTTGGTGACACTGACGCAGTTGCTGGAATAATAACTGATGGAAACAAAATCTACTGTACCATTCTTGAGAATTTCATCATCTTCCGGCATCGTCAATAAATCACATACATAATACAGCATAAAAATGGTACAATGGTATAAAAGTGGTATTTTCTTCTTCCTCATCTTCCCTCTGTATGACAACAAAAAAAGTAATATCTTTCTTTTTCTTAGTTGATTTTTTCCCTGCTCTGGCATATAATGAACATAGCTAAGGAAACTGGTAAATACTTCTCCCATAGGAATTCACCTCCTTTCTGCTGGAGGTTCGGCAGCTTAGGTATTATATCACATATCTTCACTTTACAGAATAATTTTTATGTTTTATTTATACTCAATTCATTTAGCATACTCAATCTATTGTTGGTGATACTCTATTTTAAAAGGAGTATCATTACATGATTTCATATCAACCATTCTATGAAACACTTTTAAGAGAAAATATCACGGAATGTGCTCTGATTTTCAAACACGGTATTCCAGCTAATACACTTCATCGTATGAAGCATGGAAAACCGATTACTACAACCACATTGGATACTTTATGTAGCATCTTGAATTGTAGCGTATCTGATATATTAGAATATATTCCACCAGAAAAAATATAGCGTTGGAAACAGAGGTAAGTTATCTGTTCTCAAACGCTATATTTTTATTCTTTGTATCAATCAATAATAGATATGGTATCAATAATTCTTGCAGGATTCTTTTACTTCTAATATCCTGACAATCTTTGTATTATCCTGACTTCCTAAAATCTTATTCTTCTCCATCAATCACCAGCCCCCAATCCTGTACACCAAGTCTTAACCAATATGTCCGGCTTGCATCCAAGAGTTTCACGGTCATAGGTTTCATAAGATATTTTTCCTCTACACACTCCCTCACCATGAGATGGTTTCCTGTTTTCACTTTTGGGAATTTTCAAGCCTGTTCCTGTAAAGCCTTTATTTATGCGGTTTCTGACGGATTTCAATTTTCCCCAAAATCACTTTTAGAAAAAACACTATGTTCATTCACACATTCCATTATCCACTTTTTCGCACTTTCTATTATCCAGTAAAAGCGAACTATATTCGCTCACAAAACATCTCTTTTCTCCCATAAAAATAAGGCTCCGAACCTACTATGTAGATTCAGAACCTTAAAGTGTACAGATTATTCACTTTTACCAAAATAGAATATTGAGATTTGCGAACAAACAACAGGTACTATTCAAACTCGGCAAATTCGAAGGCATCTCTAAACATATATGTTTAGTTTTTATCTCTTTTCTGCCGGTATTTTATCTCTGTTACATATATTATTTTGGCTTGCTGATTTTTTGTTGCCAGTTTGTTGCCACTTCATTATAACTGCGTTGAGATTCCTTCGCAATCATTATTTTGAAAATATGCTTCAAGCCATGCCTTTTTCGCATCTAATGCATTTACTACTGCACTCTCCCTTGTCTCTCCGCAAGTGATACAACCAGGCAGATCTGGATAAGAAACCACAAATCCGCCTTCATCCTTGTCTTCTACAATTTCCATGCGATAGGACAATTCCATATAATCATTCGGTATCTTCATGATTCTTCGCCTCGTTTTCCACATGTTGCATCAATTTACAGAAAGTAACTATACAACCTACTAATCTCTTGATTCAAGAACATATTGTTCAGGATTGTTGCATTATTTATATATATCTTCCGAAATAACATTGTATGCTAAGCGTTTTGCTTTACCCCTCATTGAAATATTTGAAACGATTAGCTCAACCCCCATAATTTCAACAATAATTTTTGAGAACATCATAATCTTCAGACATGATAGCATCATATATATAATCAATAACATTAACGTAATAATTGTTATATCCCTACAAAGCAAGAAATCTCTATTTGCAATTAGTATTTTATTTTCATTTTTGCAATCCCTATACAATCTATACCACTGGGCATTTTCATATTTTTCTCTTTCTTTTCTATCAGTCGGCATATTAGCATATATTTGATTATATTTTTGCATAACATCAGCTTGTGTAAAACGATCATCTCTTACACTTTGTTTCATTTTCGTAAAAATTGTGTATCCTGGCAATTTTCCGATATGAAAGTATGCAATCTTTTGTTTGATATTACCTGGAATCATCGAATCCAACAAAAAAACATAAATATATATTATTGATGATATTAAGGCAGATTCTATGACAATAGACCAGATGTCTAAATTGCTATTAACATCCTCTGAAAAAATCTTACTAAACATACCTGAAAAATACAAAACCAATAATATATTCCCTATAACATAGTTTTTTAATTCACTATTTCTATAATCCTTTATATCAGTCATTTCCATTTAGCCTCATGCATTTTTAGGTTTAAATGAACCCAAATAATGTCCATAGCTACTATCAGATTTTGATTTATCTTCTAAAAAATCTGTGTCATATCTATATGATTCTTTTTCAATATATATATCCACATAATCTCCCGAACAATCAAATACTATATCCCCTGCTGAATTTTGCGTAATCGTATTGTATCCAGAATAATAATTCAAATATTGAGATGGAGCTTCGCCAATTATTATAATATGTGGATTTAGTTTCTTCAAAACATCTTCCGAAACTTTTCCGGAATCTCTCCCATGATGCGGGGCAAATAAAATATCAATTTCTGGCCATTCTATTTTTTCTTTAATTTTTTCTAAAAAGTCATGTTCCATATCCCCCATCCACATCATTTTAACATTATTTTCAACTGAATATGTAAAAATCGGTGAAATATTATTATATTCTTTTCCCTCTTTTACTTTCTCTAATGCTTCTTGATAATCCTCATCAGAAGTAATTGGCCATAAATAATTTATTCCTGCACAGCCACGCTCCTCGCTCGATACATTCATCCATTTTCTTCTACATCCTTTTGAAACATAATATGCCTTATCTGAATCCCTTAATTCACAATATTTTTTAAAACTATCCGTTTCATCTTCCTTTATTGCTTCATTTTCCACACAATAAAAATTTACTATTCCGACTTCTTCCACAAAATCCTCAATTCCTTTAATATGATCTTCGTCTGGATGTGTAGATATGAAACGAGTAATTCCTTTTTTATCTGCTATCTCTTTCATTTCTTCAAAATTTGTTTCTTTATTCTCATCATCTGAATAACAACAATCAATAGTTGTAAAATTATCAGAGTTATGATCAATATAGAACATATCACCATCACCAACAGAAAAAGACTTAACTATACTCATTTATAATACCTCCCATTCTTTCATTATCTCGGGCCCATAAACCTGTCCCCATTCAAATGTATCATATGCTCCGGCATTTCAGCAATCCAAACCTCCGTCTCCCAGGCAAGTTCCTCTGCAAACTTTTTATATGTCTTAAAGTCCAGAAACGCTGTTACAAATATCTTTCCAGCCGTAACATCTTTGGTCATTTCTTCAATTTCCAATATGCGTTTCTGATCCATCGGACCGACCAATGTTACCGATTCCACAAAATAAATCCAGTCCTTATCTTCCCGGTACAGCACAACATCCGGCATCTTATCATGTAGTGTAATTTCAAAGCCTAACTCTTTCAGTTTTTCTACATTCTTTACCAGATCTTTTGCTATTGTATCTCCAACATATAGGCATTCAGAATTTGGAGCGAATCTCGGTGCAAATTCCTCAATAATGGCTTTTTGCAGTTCATTATGCTTACCTGTAGAGAATTTAAAACTTTCACCATTTATATTTACCGGCATCATTGTCATCTTCTTTTTAGAAGCATACAGATCAATTAACTTCTCATGGTAGCAAAGAAATCGCTTTATAGATTCCTTCCACTTTGGAGTTCCCATAGTTCTTAGTATTTGTACTGTTTCTTCCGTCAATCTGTACCGATAATTTGGGCTGTTGGTTGCTTTCCCATTATCCTCTATCAAAGCAGCGGTCCGGAATCTATGCAGAGCTTGCTTTCTAAACGTTTCTCTGCTGTTTTCCGCATAACTCATGTCATAAAATGTATTGACAAACTGAATAATATCATGAATACGAATCCATTCATTTGTTGCTTCACTCCATGACATATCTGGTTTTACTCCCGCCATTGCCAGTATCACGTAGCAGCATATATCCGCTTGCTGTGCCTTAGGCATACCTATTGTTTGCAGAAATTCCCTTGTTTCTTCTATCTTCTTATCCACAGTACCCCTCCAATATCAAATTGCAATTTGCCTCTGAATAGTCCCTACTTTTAAGCACTTTTCTTCCCATTTCCTGAATATCTTCTAAATCCGGCACAGGCATTGCATTGATCTCTGTTGAATTAACCTGCGTAGATCCGTTCAAAATACGATAATATTCATCGTAAAGCGTTGAATTAAACAATACATACAGCCCATACACCAAACATTCCGACATCTCTGTTAATACACCATCCACAAAATTAATTTTGTTCTGCGTACTTATCTTTTTATATTGCGGAAATCTTTTTGCCAGATATACTCCACACTGTAATCTTCGAGGTTCTTCCTTTGCTGTAAATCGTTTCACAAACAGATAATTCTTGTTATCCTGCATCAATCCCTTTTGTTCTGTCACCACATATTCATGTTCTTTCTGTATTGGGAACTCTACCTTTCCCTGTTTTATATGCTGCGAATAAAATAAAGGAATCGCTCCTTCTTCTTCCTCGTCCCGCAAAATTTCACGATTACGAAAATCCACCGTTAGCCCTGTTTTCATTTTTACTCCAATTGCAGGCAGCGTTTTATCAAATTTATGAAGTTTTCTCAAAACCTCTACTTCGTCTTCATCTGTCACAAGATAAACATAATAATCCTCACCAGCTACAACCAAATCATACGGAACTGTCAATGAAGTAATTTCGCCAAAGTCACTATTCGATTGCGAAGATGTAATGGTAACGGTTTCTGGCGTTCTAACCGTTTTTCTCACCTTAATAATAATCGTTTCCTGCAATACACTCTCTTTGTCAAATACCTTACTACGGCTGACAAAAAGATGAATATGTTCCAGTTTACCTACTGTCAGGAAATACTCTCTGAAGCGTTTAAAATATGCTCCGGATGTCCATGATCGAGGAATAATATATACCATTTCCCCATCCTCACATAAATTAAACAGTCCCATAGAAGCAAAAATAAAATACAAATTCGGTGCCCCGTAGCATACCTCTGGCATCGCTGTTGCTTCTGGAGCATCTTTAGGGATTTTCATATATGGCGGATTGCCAATTACAAAATCATATTTCCTAGGGTTATCATTTCCACCTATCATATGATTAAAATCAAGATACTGACTAAGGATATAATTGTCTTCGATTATATTAATGACTATCTTTTTTCCAGATTTTTCCTTGCAGTATTCCAAATTTCGCTTTAATAATGGTAATACGTTATTATCATTCTCATAACAGGTAATCTCAATTTTCTGAATGGAATCTATCGTTTCCAATCTTTCAATGAAGGCACATGATAATATGCCCGAACCTGCTCCTGCATCGAGTACGCTTACCTTACTCTTCTTTTCATCAATATTATATAAACCAGCCATAAAACGGGCAGTCTCCATACTTGTAAAAAACTGTCCATATTTTTTACGCTCTTTTTTTGGCATACTTTCTATATATTCGTTTGTAAGCTCTATAATTTTTTCTAGCATATTCCACCTACCTACAAGCCTTTTATTTCTTGCTATTATACTATAACTCGGCCCTGTTTTCAATGTTCTTTTACAAACGTATGTTCTTTTCTGTTTCGCATATTTTATAAAAGGGCAGCCCGAAAACTGCCCTCAATCCTACTATCTATAAACAATTTCTTTCATCACCACTTCTTCCGCACAAGCCCAGATATTATTCATTCTCCCAACCCATGCCATCTGATCCTGCATCTTCAATTCTTCTG
>ERZ857965.2805-NODE-2805-length-14041-cov-3.074646_pt1 | contig 14041 bp, 13 predicted proteins | sample MGYA00519758_ERZ857965 | MGnify/ENA primary metagenome ERZ857965 (study PRJEB31778, sample SAMEA3449381) | human gut metagenome | biome: human gut; feature: human-associated habitat; material: faeces | place: United Kingdom | collected 2010/2012 ... | reverse complement strand
TATTCCAACGGTACGGTAAATACCTCCTCCACCTCGTCCGGATTGGGGTAGAGGGCATTCATGGCCTCCTCCGCCACCCGTCCCACTTGAGGGTACACAGTGCCGGAGAAGTGAACCATTTTATCCATGGGCCCCAGCAGAGTCACCTGCCAGGATGGGATGCGCAGTTCCTCCCACAGCTCCCGCAGAGCCGCCCGCTCCGGCGTCTCGCCGGATTCGATGCGGCCGCCAGGGAAGCAGATCTCTCCCGGCTGCATCTCCAATCGTTTGGAACGCACCTCAAAGAGGAGGGCATCCCGCCCGTCTACCGTTACCAAAGGCAGCAGAATGGCTGCGTTGCGCTGAAGGCGCTCGGAGCCGTTGGTGCGGGGGGAGAGGATATTTCGTAGCTGTTGATCGTTCATCTTCCTTCTCCTTACGCCTGAATTTCTAGCGTGCTGCCCTGTGCCGTGGCGGTTACAATGATTTTGCGCCCGATGGCCTCTTTCAATTCCGCCACATGGGAGATGATGCCCACCATCTTCTGCCCGTCCGCCAGCCGCTGCAAGGTGCCGATGGCCTGGCGCAGGGCTTCCTCATCCAAGGTGCCAAAACCCTCGTCCAGGAACAGGGCATCCAGCTGCATCCCGCCGCTGCGCCGCTGCACTACATCGGTCAGTCTCAAAGCCAAGGACAGGGACGCCTGGAAGGCTTCCCCGCCGGACAGGGTTTTCACGCTGCGGCGCTTGCCGGTGTAGTGGTCGATCACGTCCAAGTCCAGTCCAGTCTTGCCTCGGTTGTTCTGGGCGCTCTCCTGCATGGCCAGCTCAAAGCGGCCGTTGGTCATCTGGGACAGCCGTTGGTTGGCGCGCGCCACGATCTGCCGAAAGAACCGCCCCTGGGCATATCGCTCGAAGGTGATCTTCGCCCGTCCGGTCAGCTCGCCGTTGGCGGTGTCCGACAGCTCCTTCAGGCGCAGGTAGTCCTCCTGTGCCCCCTGCAAGGACGCATAGCCCTTCCGGCAGGCGTCCAGGATGGCTGCATTGCTCTGGATGTCCACCGCCACCTGCCGTTCCTGTTCTTCCAGGGTGTGGACAGCGGCTTCCCCCTCTGTGATAGCCTGGGTCAGCGGCTCCAATTCCACCTGCTCTACCCCGTTCAGCTCCTGTTCCAGCTGGGTCAGCAGGGCGGTCTTGGTCTGCACCTGGGTGCGGTAGTCCTGGAGGGTCTGCCGCTGGGCTTGGAGCCAGTCCTCTTGGAAGGTGTCCCCTTCCGTGGTCAGCGCCTGTTCGGTAAGCCCTGCTAGGGTGAGCGCTTCCTCCAACCGCTGGCGGCTGAGGGCGCACAGCTCCGCCGCCTGGGGCAGCTCCGCCTCCTTGGCCTCCAGGAGCAGTCGGTTGTGCTCCATCTGCTTCCGGTGGTCGTCCAGCCGCTGGCGTGCCTGTTCCAGTCCCTTTCGGCTCTCGTCCAGCTGCTGCTGGAACGCCTGGATGGCTTGCTCCACCTCCGGTCGGGTGGGGAAGATCAGGCGTTTTTTCGTCTCGCCCCGTCTGGCGTCAGCGGCAGAATACTGGCGCTGTACGTCCTCCAACTCCGCCCGCTGCTGGGTCAGCAGAGGTTCCAATTCTGTCCGCTGGGCTTGCAGCCGTTCCAATGTTTCCTGTGCCTGGGTGCGCTGCCGGCACTGGGCTGCTGTCTCGGTGACGGCCTGCTGCAACTGGGCGAGCTGGGCGGCAGTCGCCTGTTGGCAGCGTTCCAATGCCTGGGACAGCGGTGCTTCGTGGGTATCATCCAGCAGCTCTGCGCTCTCCTGTTCCAGGTGGGTCTGTTCCGCCTGGAGCTGTCCTCGAATCGTGGACAGCTCGGTAGCCAAACGGGTGCAGTGCTGATACTGTTCCTCCGCCTGCTGCTGTAACTGCTGGGTCTCCTCTTGGCTCAACCCCTGGTCGCTGGGCTGGGCTGGATGGGGGTGATGGGTGGAACCGCAGACGGGACAGGGTGCGCCGTCCTGGAGCTGTCCCGCCAGCACGCCCGCCTGGTCGGCCAAAAAGGCCGCCTGGGCTTGATCGGCGTGGGCACGAGCCTGTTTCCACTGCTCCAACGCCTGCTGGTAGGCTCTTTCTCGGGCTTGCAGCTCGCTTTTCTGCTGTTGCAGCTGCCCTTCCCGCTCGAAAAGCGCCTTGCTCTTGGTCAACCGGCGCTCCGCCTGCTGGGTCTCGCTGCGCAGGCGTTCCAACTGGCCTTCCACTCCGTCCAACTGGATGAGCAGAGCGCTGCACGCTCCTGTCTCCCCTTCCAGCTGTTCCAGCTCAGTTTGCAGCTGGGTCAAGGCTTGGGTCAAGGTCGTCTTTTTCTGCTCTAGCTGGGCACATTCTGCGTCCTGCTGGGCTAAAACCTCGTAGTCCGGCAAGGTGGCCTCGTACCTCCGCTTGTGCTCCTCCAATGCTGCGATGAGGGGTTCTTTGGCCTGCCAGGCGCTCCACTGCTCCTCCAGCACCAGCGCCTCCTGCTCCCAAGTGCGTTGGACGGTGCGTCTGCGGGTCAGTTCCTCTTGGATGCTGGTCTGGTGCGCTGTTTGCCGCTGCCACTCCTGCTCCGCCGGACGCACCAGGCGGAGGATTTTCTCCCCCTGTTCGATCTTCGCTTCCAACTGGGTGAATTGGGGCGCTTTGGCTCGGAGCTGCGCCAGCTCCGCCCTCAGGGACTCCCGCTGACGCAGGCGGCTGTTGAGCAGCTCCAATCGGGTGCGTTCCTCTCGCTTTTTCAGCAGGGTTTCCGTCTGGGCGTGGATGGCCTGTTGCAGCTGGGACTGTCGCTCCCGCTCTGTGGTGAGCAGCTGTTCCAAGGCGTCCAAGGCGCCGGTCAGGTTCCCGTCCCCCTGGGCGATGGCTCCTTCCAGCTGCTCCCGTTGGGGGTAGTCCTCCGGGTACTGGACGTTTTGCAGCCGCTGGCTCAGCTGCTGCATGGCCTCCTTTCGGGCGCCCCGCTGGGTCAATTCTCGCTGCTTCAGCGCTTCTTGGAGCTGCTGGCAGGGTTCCGTCTGGAACAGGTTCCGCAAAATGTCCCCCCGCACCTCACTGCTGGCCTCCAACAGCGCCCGAAACTCCCCCTGCGCCAGCATGGCCACCTGTTTGAACTGGACGGCGGTGAGTTGGAGCAATGCCTGGATCTCCTGGGTCACCTGACGGTCGCCGGTGGCGATAAGCCCTTGTGGGCCGGTCAGGGTGGCTTCCCGTTTCTGTTTGGTCTGCCCGTTGCCCTTTTTGCGCTTGCGCAGGTATTCCGGACTGCGATAGACCGTGTACTCCTGCTGGTGGTAGGCGAAGGTGAGCCGGACAAAGGTGGGGGTGTCCGGCTGGGCAAAGTCACTGCGCAGGGCGGTGGTGCCCCGACTCTTGCCGCTGCTCTCGCCGTAGAGGGCGAAGGTGATGGCATCAAAGAGGGTGGTCTTGCCGGCGCCGGTATCGCCGGCGATGAGGTAGAGTCCATCGGAAAAGGCGGAAAAGTCCACCGTCTCCTCTCCGGCGTAGGGGCCGAAGGCGGAAAAAGTCAATCGAATGGGTTTCATGTGTGCTCGTCCGCCTCCTTTCGCATCTGCTCCAAAAGCACCAGGCTTTCCGGCTCCAACGCTCGGCCGTTCTGCTTCTCAAAAAACTCCGCAAATAGCGCCTCCAGTGACAGTTCTTCCTCCCAGTCCTCGTCCAGCTGCAATTCCCCCTGTCGGGTGCGCCGGTTGTCAAACTCCAAGCGCATCAGGTTGGGATACACCGCCCGCAGGCGGCTGGCTGCGTTCTCCGGCTCCCGCTCATCGGTGAGGGTCACCCGCAGATAGTCCTCCGGACTCCCCGCCGCCACGATGTCCGGCTTTACCAGCTCCTCCAGCGGCCCCCGCAGTTCCCGCATGGGGTGAAGGGGGGTGAGGGGGAGGGTGGAGATAGAACAGGTGTGGGCGGCGTCCACTTGGATGACGGTGATGCTCTTGTCCTGGTTGGCTTCCGAAAAGCTGTAGGGCAAGGGGGAGCCGGCGTAGCGGCAGCGGCCGCCCACCGGCTGAGGGCCGTGGAGATGTCCCAGTGCCACATAGTCAAAGGCGGCAAAAGCGGCGCAGTCCACGTTGTCTACGCCGCCTACCGTGACCACCTCCGACTCCGACCGCTCCGGAGTCACCCCAGCGCCGGTGACAAACTGGTGGGCGACCAGGATATTGCACACGTTGGCGTCCAATGTTTGCTCCGCCAACAGCGCCCGCACGGCGTCATCATAGCTCTGGATGTGCGCCTCCGGCAACAACATATTCCCCTCCGCAGGGCGCAGAAAGGGCAGCAGCCACACATCTGCCGACACATTGTCCTGGGTGAACCGCACATGGGACAGCTCCGCCGTGGCGGTGCCAGCCAGGTACAGCCCCTGCTTTTCCAAGATCTTGGACGCAAAGCCGATGCGCACGCCGGAGTCGTGGTTGCCGGCGATGGCCAGACAGGGGATGTGCGCCTCCGCCAGCTGGGTCAAGAACCAGTTCAGCAGCGCCACCGCCCCGCCGGAGGGCACCCGCCGGTCATACAGGTCGCCAGCCAGCAGCACTGCCGCAGGCCGCTGCTGGTGCGCCGCCTGCAACACCTGCTCCAACACATACCGCTGGTCGGCCAGCATGGAGAAGCCGTGGACAACTTTCCCCAGATGCAGGTCGGCCAAATGAAAGAATTTCATCCGCTCCCCTCCCCGGTCAGTCCTGTGAGATCAGCTGGGAAAGACCACAGCCAGCACCTTGGCCACCTGGCCGGTGCAGTTTTCCGCACTGTGGGTGCCGCCGTCGGCGGTGAACATGGCGTCGCCGGTGTGCATGGTGGTCTTGGTGTCGTTGTCGGTCACTTCCAGCTCCCCTTCCAGCAGGAAGTACACTTCGGAGTCGTCGGTGTGGCTGTGGAGCCCGATGGACTGACCGGGCGCTACGGTGACGATGTTGAACAGCTTGGCTCTGCCGCCCAGCTCCTCCGGAGTCAGGATCTTGCACAGATCCAGTTCGCCCTTGCCGCCCCAGACCTTCTTGCTCTCGTGGGTCATTTCTGCCTTTCTTTTCAACATGGTGGTTGTCCTCCTTTGGATTTTGTCTGGTTTTATGATAAAGAATCCGGCCTTTCCTGTCAACCTCTCCCGCAGCACTTGCCTGGGCAGATTGCTGCAAAAAGAGTCGGTCAACGCCGCAATCGCCCCCATCTTTCCGGCATAGTCCGTACATTGGGATAGGGGATCTGCTATGCTGTAAGAGGAGAAAGGAGGGAGATTGCTATGACAGAGTGCATCAAAGCTCGCCAGTGGCTCTATCGTGCCCTGCGCACCGCCGTCCAGGCGGCGGCCGGCGTGGTGGCAGCCAATCTGGCGGCATGGGTCAGCGGCATCCACGATGGCGCCAGCGTAAAGACGGTGGCCATCAACGCCGGAGCGGTGGTCATCAGCGCTGTGTTGGCCGCGCTGATGAATATGGAGCCACAGTGTGAGGAGACGGACGCCGAGGAATAAGGTAGTCGGTCACGGCGGTCAACAGGCGGGGTGACGGTTCGGGTAGGAGTACAAGGATGAACAATTATGCTGACCTACCCTGGGGGTTCTCCCTTATCGTAGCGCCTATCAAAAGAAGAACCACACAACGTCAATCTCCAACGTTGCGTGGTTCTTTTGATTCGCTCTACAAGTCCGACAATTCCCCAGTCAGCTGCGCTGACCGCTTTCTTTGCACAAGGGAGCCATCGGGCGACGGAACCTTGTTCCCGTTCTCAGATCGCATCCAGCGCCTGCGCCAGGTCGGCGATCAGGTCGGCTGCATCCTCGATGCCGCAGGAGTAGCGCACCAGACCAGCGGGGATCCCCGCTTCCTCTAACTGCTGGTCGGTGAGCTGACGATGGGTGGAGGAGGCCGGATTTAAGCAGCAGGTGCGTGCATCGGCCACATGCGTCTCGATGGCGGCAATCTTCAGCTTCCGCATAAAGACAGATGCCGCTTCTCTGCCGCCCTTCAGCTCGAAGGAAACTACGCCGCAGCCGCCGTTGGGCAGATACTTCTGTGCCAAATCATAGTATTTGTCACCGGGCAGGCCGGGGTAACTGACATAAGCCACCTTGGGGTGGTTCTGGAGGTATTCCGCCACCGCCTGGCCGTTTTCACAGTGGCGCTTCATACGGACGTGGAGGGATTCCAGCCCCAGATTGAGCAGAAAGGCGTTTTGCGGAGACTGGATGGAGCCCAGATCCCGCATGAGCTGGGCGGTGCATTTGGTGATAAATGCGCCCGCTTTGCCGAACCGCTCGGCGTAGGTGATGCCATGATAGCTGTCATCGGGAGTACACAGGCCAGGGAACTTGTCAGCGTGTGCCATCCAATCGAAGTTGCCGGAATCCACGATACAGCCGCCAACGCCTGCGCCATGGCCGTCCATATACTTGGTGGTGGAGTGAGTGACGATATCAGCCCCCCATTCAATGGGACGGCAGTTCACCGGCGTGGGGAAGGTGTTGTCCACAATGAGGGGGACACCGTGGGCGTGGGCGGCATGGGCGAATTTCTCAATATCCAGGACGGTCAGCGCCGGATTGGCAATCGTCTCCCCAAAAACGGCCTTGGTGTTGGGACGGAAAGCGGCGTTCAGTTCTTCCTCCGTGCAGTCGGGAGAGACAAAGGTAGTCTCTACGCCCATCTTGGCCATGGTGACAGCAATGAGGTTGAAGGTGCCGCCATAGATGCTGGCGGAGCAGACCAGGTGATCGCCGCACTGAGCCACATTGAACAGGGAGAAGAAGTTGGCCGCCTGACCGGAGGAAGTGAGCATAGCTGCGGTGCCCCCTTCCAGGTCGGCGATCTTGGCAGCTACATAGTCGTTGGTGGGGTTCTGAAGGCGGGTGTAGAAGTAGCCCTCCGCTTCCAGATCAAAGAGCTTGCCCATATCCTCGCTGGTGTTATATTTAAAGGTCGTGGACTGAATGATGGGGATCTGGCGGGGTTCGCCGTTGCCGGGGGTGTAGCCACCCTGGACGCATTTGGTATTGATCTGATAATCGCTCATAGTAGATCCATCCTTTTCTGTTTTATCGGTTATCTGTCCATTCCAGTCGCTCAAAGCTGCACCAAGGTCACCGGATGCCCCAGTGCCGGAAGCAGCTTCTCCCGGAAATCAGCAGTGCTGAACTGGACGGTGGAGGTGTTGATACAGGGGTGGCAGCCGAAGGCGCTCTGCTGGTACAAATCTTGGTCGATGAGCAGCGTCACCTGACAGTCCGGGTCGTACATCAGTCCCAGGACAGTGACGGAGCCGGGGGTCAGGTTGAGCAGCCGTTCCATATCCTCGGCGCCGCCGAAGGAGAGACGGCTGGAGCCGATCTGGGCGGAGAGATCCTTGGTCTTGAAGGGCTTGTCTCCAGGCATGAGCAGCAGGTAGAATTTGGTTTTCTGCCGGTTGCACAGGAACAGATTTTTGCAAATGTCCTGCCCCAGTGCCTGGTCGATCTCCTGACACATCTCCATGGTGTCGGCGTGGACGTGATCCACCCGGCGGAAGGGGATGTCCAGCTTGTCCAGCAGGTCATATACTGCGATTTCTTTCTCCAAACGGCCGGTTTCATCGGTCGGACGACCCTGTAATACTTCCATTGTGCGATACTCCTTTTGGTTTTTTCCATTGTAACACAGTATCCTACCGCTCCGCAACCTGCAGCCGGACAGCATTTTTCTTGCAAACAGTGTGCGTTTCCCTAGAAAAAACAGCCTTCTTGCAGAAGGCTGTTTTCCAAGCTAAGTAAAATCGAAGTGGAAGCCGGTACATCCGGCCTGACCGCTTTTCGGTGGCGATGGCAATCGACCGCTCACCGTCACCTCTTTCTCTCCACCTGGCTTCAATGTCAGGGAAAAGGTCTTTTCCAGACGACGTTTTTTCCCATTGGATAGCTTCACGTCCACTCGTATGGTGGCTGAGGTGATCTTAAATTTGCACCGATTTTTCACCCGCAGACGCACCGTATATTTCCCATTGGACGCCCGATAGCTGTCCTCCAGCCACTGGACAGACAGGCTGTTGGACTTGGGCTTCTCGTACACATATAGAGTCATGCTCCGGACGATACCGTTGGTAAACGTGACAGTCACCTTTGTTTTGCCTAGCTTTTTGGCCAGGAGCATAAACGCCTTGGAGCCATTGGCGAGCTTCACACAGCCTATGCTGCCCTGAGCCACCACCACCTTCCGGATGGACACCACCCCCTTATACTTGGGACGGATGGCGACCGTCTTGCCGGGGTAGAGCTTGACGGTGGCACGGCGCAACTTGGCGCTGCCTTTGGCCACCTTGACTTCTGTGGTCTTATAGCTGCCATTGCTGAAGGTCACCTTGATGCTGGTATTGCCTGCCTTTTTTCCGGTAATTTGAATGTTTCTGCTCCCGTTGACCGCCTTTGCAGTGGCCAACGCAGGATTGGCAACAGCAAGCCTCCGAATGGTTCCATAACCGTGATAGGATGGACTGACCGTGATGGATGCACCTACATAAGTGGTCACATTGGAGGGTAACGTCACGCTGTCTCTGGGTCGGGAGCCGCCTTGTACGGTATCCATCAGCACTGAGGACACAGCATGATCCTGCTCTGGATCGACCGTTGCCGCCGCCCGATGAATCCCGCCGCCTAGCGGAACCAAAAGAATCCAGGCAGCCAGCAAGGCAGCCAGTACGGCGGTTCTTCGATGGGATGGTTTCATTCTGTTACTCCCTTTATCATACACCATAAATACTTGCTGATTAAAATTCACTATATCACACTTGTCCCCCAATTGTCCAGAGAACAGATGCAGTACAGGCTCGCATCACAGAGCAGGATACGGTATCATAGCAAGAAGTTTGTGCGGTGAATGGGATGGATAAGGAGGAATTGAAGCAGATTTACGTCTCAATCCACACCCTCCGCATGGAGGGTGACAGCTGGCTGGATAAGTTGCGGCGGAAAAAGCCGCAATTTCAATCCACACCCTCCGCATGGAGGGTGACCAACGTACATACACCAGTAACGCCAAGTTCTGCATTTCAATCCACACCCTCCGCATGGAGGGTGACCCTTCTTCTCCATTTCCGTAACCGTTCTGCGAGTATTTCAATCCACACCCTCCGCGTGGAGGGTGACGCGGGGGGACGTGGTGGAGCTGTACGCGACGGAATTTCAATCCACACCCTCCGCGTGGAGGGTGACAAGATGACCACACAGAAAGACGCCGGACAGCGTGATTTCAATCCACACCCTCCGCGTGGAGGGTGACTCGTCGTAGCCAACATACATATACGCCGCTTCCTATTTCAATCCACACCCTCCGCGTGGAGGGTGACAATTTGCATTTTTTATTCAAGCTTTTATGCTCACATTTCAATCCACACCCTCCGCGTGGAGGGTGACGAGATGCACGCCGAGCTGGAGCGGATTAGCTCCATTTCAATCCACACCCTCCGCGTGGAGGGTGACTGTTGATAAACCCATACTTGAGCACGTTGACCAATTTCAATCCACACCCTCCGCGTGGAGGGTGACAGCAATGAGCTATTTGACCAGGTGCAGCACGCACTATTTCAATCCACACCCTCCGCGTGGAGGGTGACAAAATTGGAGGCAGAGTCTCCGGTCGCTGTCCTGATTTCAATCCACACCCTCCGCGTGGAGGGTGACGCTTTGCGTCAGCCGTTGCGTACACAAACCGAGCATTTCAATCCACACCCTCCGCGTGGAGGATGACGTTTCCCCCTTTCCGGCGCGTTCAAATAGCTTTCATTTCAATCCACACCCTCCGCGTGGAGGGTGACCGGGTTGTATCTCTATGAGGACATCCGCATAGAGATTTCAATCCACACCCTCCGCGTGGAGGGTGACTGACAGGTCAATAAACAAACCGGAGGATACAGAAATATTTCAATCCACACCCTCCGCGTGGAGGGTGACCGCTACGAGGCTCATGGGGGCATTCGAGAGCGAATTTCAATCCACACCCTCCGCGTGGAGGGTGACACAGGCCGTATGTGGTAGTCTCAAACGACATTGGATTTCAATCCACACCCTCCGCGTGGAGGGTGACTTCAGGGCGCAGACCGCCGTGGTAATCGCCAATAATTTCAATCCACACCCTCCGCGTGGAGGGTGACACTGAGCCTTGATTAGATCGCTGATTACGTTGGATATTTCAATCCACACCCTCCGCGTGGAGGGTGACTATGTTCGGGCCCATTCGCTGGCGTACATCCTGGCATTTCAATCCACACCCTCCGCGTGGAGGGTGACGATGGTTGGAAGAATGGCTGACCGTATTCTGCGCATTTCAATCCACACCCTCCGCGTGGAGGGTGACGAAGTAAAATTGATTGGTTATACCGTGCCAGTAATTTCAATCCACACCCTCCGCGTGGAGGGTGACTTGACAAGCTGAAAAAGCGTTATCCGGAAGGTTTTATTTCAATCCACACCCTCCGCGTGGAGGGTGACACCGGCGTCCTCCTGGCGGCTGGGATCACCACCAGGATTTCAATCCACACCCTCCGCGTGGAGGGTGACATCTTCTTCCTGCATCCAAGATGGATACCCAGTGAATTTCAATCCACACCCTCCGCGTGGAGGGTGACCATCGCAGTGTCGGCGACCGAAGGAGAGAACGTATTTCAATCCACACCCTCCGCGTGGAGGGTGACCTCAAAAAGCTGTACGCTTATTGTCGTTTGTCCATTTCAATCCACACCCTCCGCGTGGAGGGTGACAAATATAGGGTCAAAGGCACAAAGGCGTGCAAAATTTCAATCCACACCCTCCGCGTGGAGGGTGACACCTGGCCGAAGGAGATGTATGATGCGTTGCTGATTTCAATCCACACCCTCCGCGTGGAGGGTGACATTAGAGATTTTTACAAAAAGATCAGGGCGGAAATCATTTCAATCCACACCCTCCGCGTGGAGGGTGACGGTGGGTGGGATTTGTTCAAGATAGTGTTCATCTTATTTCAATCCACACCCTCCGCGTGGAGGGTGACGATTGCGTTTTTACACGTCATAAGTGTTCTTGACGATTTCAATCCACACCCTCCGCGTGGAGGGTGACACAACCATCTTCTATGCCATTGTGTGGTATATGATATTTCAATCCACACCCTCCGCGTGGAGGGTGACGATAATCATTTTTTCTTCCATTTCTTCCATCCAAAATTTCAATCCACACCCTCCGCGTGGAGGGTGACCAGGCCAGACTCTGGCAAAGATGCAGGGTGCCTACATTTCAATCCACACCCTCCGCGTGGAGGGTGACTGCATCCGCCCGTACTGGTCACGCGCCGCCTTAATTTCAATCCACACCCTCCGCGTGGAGGGTGACGGCTACACCGTCGAGGACTTTGTGGCTGTCATCGACAATTTCAATCCACACCCTCCGCGTGGAGGGTGACAGTATCAAAACAAGACTTGCAAGTATTGGTGCAGATACATTTCAATCCACACCCTCCGCGTGGAGGGTGACCATTCCACACCATCAACAGAATCATTCCACAGGAATTTCAATCCACACCCTCCGCGTGGAGGGTGACTTCTTCCGTTTTCAAAAACACAGCACCATATTCACATTTCAATCCACACCCTCCGCGTGGAGGGTGACCCGCCGCCACCCACAGCCCCAGGATGTATCGCTGATATTTCAATCCACACCCTCCGCGTGGAGGGTGACTCCAATTTTGATTTTGTCGTTCCGGACGCAATCGAATTTCAATCCACACCCTCCGCGTGGAGGGTGACCGATAGACTGATAGTTTTCTATAATTTTACAGACATTTCAATCCACACCCTCCGCGTGGAGGGTGACACTGTGATGCAATCAAAGCCGGACAAACACTTGCAAATTTCAATCCACACCCTCCGCGTGGAGGGTGACGCAAGTCCGGCGGAAGTTATGGATCGTACAAAGACATTTCAATCCACACCCTCCGCGTGGAGGGTGACTCTAGTTATATCCATGTAGATATATTTAATATAAATTTCAATCCACACCCTCCGCGTGGAGGGTGACTTGTATCTGTATCCAGTGTTGGGGTCATGAATAACATTTCAATCCACACCCTCCGCGTGGAGGGTGACGTGCTGACCTGCGATATCGCGGAAGATGTTACCATTTCAATCCACACCCTCCGCGTGGAGGGTGACCTTGAAAACGGCGTTACCACAATCAAACTGATCGATTTCAATCCACACCCTCCGCGTGGAGGGTGACGAAAAGAGGGCAAAGAACAAGGCAGACAGTTTGAATTTCAATCCACACCCTCCGCGTGGAGGGTGACCGGCTGGCAAGTATATTGCCAGGATCGAAAAGATGATTTCAATCCACACCCTCCGCGTGGAGGGTGACTGGTTCAAACCCAGCTGACAGCGCCAAAAGCTAAATTTCAATCCACACCCTCCGCGTGGAGGGTGACTTGATGATTCAAAGTTCAACTCGATTTCCGTCAAATTTCAATCCACACCCTCCGCGTGGAGGGTGACCTTTCGCCACGTGTTCCCTGTCCAGGTTATGCCCCTGATTTCAATCCACACCCTCCGCGTGGAGGGTGACGGCGCAGGAGGCGGACGTCTATGTTACCAATCGGGAATTTCAATCCACACCCTCCGCGTGGAGGGTGACCCGCCCGTGGAAGCACATGAGCCTGTTGTGCCCATTTCAATCCACACCCTCCGCGTGGAGGGTGACGCTGAAACCGAAATGCGGGCGGCCTGGCTGCCCGATATTTCAATCCACACCCTCCGCGTGGAGGGTGACCGCTTCCTTGGTCTTTTCTTCGGGCCACCCTCTTCCATTTCAATCCACACCCTCCGCGTGGAGGGTGACTCCGGGGCCTCGACGATAACCTCATCATGGACGCTATTTCAATCCACACCCTCCGCGTGGAGGGTGACCGTCCCGGAGAAATTCCACCTCGTTGGTCGTGCCAATATTTCAATCCACACCCTCCGCGTGGAGGGTGACCGAAAATCCGGGAAATAGCCCCCCCAGGTGGAGGATTTCAATCCACACCCTCCGCGTGGAGGGTGACTCAGAAGATTTCAGTCGTTTTCATGGCGGAGAAATTTCAATCCACACCCTCCGCGTGGAGGGTGACATCTTTTTTGCGCTCTGTCGATGTCATCAGCAATATTTCAATCCACACCCTCCGCGTGGAGGGTGACGCTGCTACGAGACTCATAGGGGCATTCGCAAGTGAATTTCAATCCACACCCTCCGCGTGGAGGGTGACGCTTCAGCTTTTTCATTTCTTGGACGATGCAGCATTTCAATCCACACCCTCCGCGTGGAGGGTGACTGGCGGACCATTATCCCGCAAGCAGCAACTGATATTTCAATCCACACCCTCCGCGTGGAGGGTGACGGCACGTTCTCCGTGGACAAGCTGGGCGACGCCATATTTCAATCCACACCCTCCGCGTGGAGGGTGACCCAGTGCGGGAGGTGTTCCTGCTGGTCAAACGCCTATTTCAATCCACACCCTCCGCGTGGAGGGTGACCCTGGCGGAAATGCAGGACGCCGAACGAGATGCAGCATTTCAATCCACACCCTCCGCGTGGAGGGTGACCAGATCGGCTTCAAGCGCTGGTTCGATGATGACAAATTTCAATCCACACCCTCCGCGTGGAGGGTGACCACATCGTGGGTGGATAATTATTTCAAAGTCCTATTTCAATCCACACCCTCCGCGTGGAGGGTGACAGCAAAAGCGCACAAAAAAGCCGCACGCTTTTGTTCAAAAGTAACAGACCTGCGGAGAAACTGCCGACCGGACGTGCATGAACGCACGGAAGGTTCCCTTTGGCAGGCTGTTTTTGCAGGGTGACCCTGCATTTTTCTCGTGCGAAGGTGCCCCGAAACCACCGGGCACTTCTGGTTCGCACCGGCACAGCGGGTATTGCTATCCGCTGTGCTACACCATCAGGACGCCTTCCGGCTGGTAGCCGGCATTTCGTCCGAAATGCTGTATTTTTTGTTCATATTGATTGCCTAAGTAATAAAACCGCAGGCTATCCA
>ERZ857965.2790-NODE-2790-length-14085-cov-5.503706_pt1 | contig 14085 bp, 9 predicted proteins | sample MGYA00519758_ERZ857965 | MGnify/ENA primary metagenome ERZ857965 (study PRJEB31778, sample SAMEA3449381) | human gut metagenome | biome: human gut; feature: human-associated habitat; material: faeces | place: United Kingdom | collected 2010/2012 ... | reverse complement strand
CCCGCCCCGACTGCAAGGATTGCTGGGCACGCCTGTACTGCGCGGGCGGCTGCGCGGCCAACGCCCTGCACGCTACCGGCGATATCCACGGCACGTATGAGTACGGCTGCAAGGTGTTCCGCAAGCGGATGGAGTGCGCCCTGATGATGCAGGTCGCCCAGCGCCTTGACCCCGAGCTGGCGAAGAACGCCGTTCGGTTTGAGAGTGACTGCGACGGGTGTGGTGAGGGCAACGACGGCGCGTGCGAGAAGTAAATAGCCATTGAGTATGCCGCTCTGTAGGGGCCGGACATGTCCGGCCCCTACCGCGTCACAATGGCAAACGGCAGCTGCGGAGGGGTCAAGACCCCTCCCTACAGATCGGGGTCCACGGGTGCTTTGTAGGGAACGGTCTTGACCGTTCCGGGGACGTGTGCCGTTATTGCATGGTAAAACATTGTTGAGGCGTAGGGGCCGGGCATGCCCGGCCCGCAGCTTACCGGCAAGCACCTGCTTGCGGTTTATGTTGCGGGCCGGACATGTCCGGCCCCTACAGGAATATAAAAGATAAACACCTGTCAGCTGTTTATCTGCCAATCGCCGCGCACTTCTCCTTCAGCCAGACCTTCTCGTCCTCGTTCAGGCGGGGGCTGAGCATCTCGTAGACGTGGGCGTGGTAGTCGTTCAGCCAGTTGATCTGGTCGCGGCTCAGCTCGTCCACAAGGACCGGCTCGGTGGAGATGGGCACCAGCGTCAAAGGCGCAAAGCCCAGCCAGTGGCCGTACTGGTTCTCGCCCAGGTCGATGCACTCCAGCTCGTTCTCGATGCGGATGCCGACCTCGTCGGTCTCGTAGATGCCCGGCTCGTCGGTGATGGTCATGCCGGGCTTAAAAATCACGGGGTTGTTCGGGCGCAGGCTCTGGGGGCCTTCATGCACGCCGGAGATAAAGCCGACGCCGTGGCCGGTGCCGCAGCGGTAGTTGACCTTGTGCGCCCAGACCGGGCCGCGGGCAAAGGTATCCAGCGCAAAGCCGGTGCAGTAGTCCAGGAACACCGCGCGGGCCATGTCGATGTGGCTCTGCAGCACCCAGGTGTAATAGCGGCGCTCGTTGTCGGTCAGCGGGCCGACGGGGTAGGTGCGGGTGATGTCGGTGGTGCCGCAGTCGTACTGGCCGCCGTTGTCCACCAGCAGGAAGCCGCGCGGCTCGATGACGCTGTTCACGTCGCCCTCGGCGTGGTAGTGCATCATGGCGGCGTTGGTGCCGTAGGCCGCAATCGTGGAGAAGCTGTCCTCAAAGTAGCCGGGCATCTCGGCGCGGCGCTTCTGCAGCATCGTGTCGATGTCGATCTCGGTCAGCTGCTTACCCTCGGCCAGCGCCTTTTCCAGATCCATCTGGAACCGCACCACGGCGACGCCGTCGCGGATATGGCACTCGCGGATGTTCTTCAGCTCGGTCTCGTTCTTGATGCCCTTCAGGGCAAAAATCGGGTCGGCACCGGCCACGGTCTTGTGGGCGGTCAGGGCCTCGTACAGGGCGTAGTTGGTGGCCTTCTCGTCCACCAGGAACACCTCGTCGGCGGGCAGGGCGTGGACGGCGTCGATAATTTCCTCGTAGCCGCGCAGCGTCACGCCGCTCTCGGCCAGCGTGGCGGCGTCGGCGTCGGACAGGCGGCCCGGCGCGATAAACAGCGTGCAGGCGTCCATCGTGACCAGCGCGTAGGCGACGGCCAGCGGGGTGCAGGGCAGGTCGCGGGCGCGCAGGTTCAGCAGCCAGCCCACGCAGTCCAGACCGGTCACGGCCAGTGCGGTAGCACCGGCCTTCTGCAGCTCGGCACGCACCATGGCGATGCGGTCCGCGGCAGTCGCGCCGGTCTGGGCCGGGGTCAGCAGCTCGCAGGGGGTGTCGGGCAGGGCCGGGCGCTCGCCGGTGGCGTCCCAGATCGGGCTGGCCACGTCCTGACTCTTGAGGGAGGCACCCTTCTTGGCCAATGCGTCGATGTACTCCTTGGCAATCGTGGCGGGCACGCAGCTGCCGTCCAGCAGCAGGGTCTGGCCGTCCGCAAAGTGGCTCTCAAGGTACTCGGCCACGGTGGGCACGCCCGCGGAGCCCGCGTGCATGCACTCGATCTCGCTGCCGGCCAGCTGCTTGTCGGCCTGCACGTAGAAGCGGCCATCGCACCACAGGGCGCTGCGGTCTTGGGTCACAACGAGGGTCGAGTTCTCGCCGATGAAGCCGGAGAACCACGGCAGAGCGTTATAATAGCCGGGCAGGTACTCGCTGCAATGGGGGTCGCTGGTCATGATGAGCACGCCGTCCGCGCCCGCCGCTTTGGCAGCGGCACGCAGCGCGGCGATTTTTTCATTGGTAGTCAAAATGGATCGCTCCTTTTTGTGATAGATATTGGGGTTAGGTATATCATACCACGAATGCTGCAAATAATAAATAGATAATAGATAATAAACAGGTGGAGTTTGCGCCCGGGGGCACATACAAAAATGCGGCGCGCCGTAGGGGCCGGGCATGGCGGCATGTATGCCGCCCCTACGGGCCAACTCGCTAACGTCTGCCTACCCGGCGGAGCGGTCAAGACCGCTCCCTACAAAGCACCCGTGAACGATAGCCCGTAGGGAGGGGTCTTGACCCCTCCGAGGCAGTGTCCCATTAGCGCCAGCCCCCTGCAAATCCCATAAATTTTGCAAAAAATTCAAAATTTCCCGCGCAAAATGGCGCAAAACCCCTTGACGTGTTTGTTATAATAGTATTAGCAGTTAGTGTAATAGATTGCCAACCAACTGAACATCTGAACACATCTTGAATAGAGGTACCCAACTATGGCTGAAAAGAAAACCAAAATCGACATTTTCTCCGGCTTCCTCGGCGCCGGCAAGACCACCCTTATCAAAAAGCTCATCAAGGAGGCCTTCGCCGGTGAGCAGATCGTCCTGATCGAGAACGAATTCGGCGAGATCGGCATCGACGGCGGCTTCATGCGCGAGGCCGGCATTCAGGTCAATGAGCTGAACTCCGGCTGCATCTGCTGCAGCCTGGTCGGCGATTTCCGCGAGGCACTGAAGAAGGTCGTCGAGACCTACCACCCGGACCGCATCCTCATTGAGCCGTCGGGCGTCGGCAAGCTGTCCGACGTGACCCGCGCCGTCGAGGGCGTCGCCGAGGATCTGCCCGTCATCCTGAACAGCTTTGTCACCGTCGCCGACGTGAACAAGGTCAAGATGTATATGAAGAACTTCGGTGAGTTCTATGACGACCAGGTCAGCCATGCGTCCTGCATCATCCTGAGCCGCACCGGCAACGCCAGTGAGGAGAAGGTCGCTGCCGCCGTCGCCCTGCTGGCCGAGAAGAACCCCACCGCCACCATCGTCACCACCGACTGGACCGTCCTGACCGGTGCACAGATCGTCTCCGTCATGGACGGCAAGCGCGACCTCGTCGCCGAGCTGCTGACCGAGGCCCGCGCCGCCAACGTGGCCCATGCCGACGAGGATGAGCACGAGCACCACCATCATCACCATCACGACCACGAGGAGGACGACCACGACTGCTGCTGCCATCATCATCACGACGAGGACGACGATGAGGACGAGCACGAGCATCACCATGAGCACCACTACGACGAGCACGGCGTCTGCTCCTGCGGGCATCATCACCACCACGACCACGACGCCGACGAGGTGTTCACGAGCTGGGGCAAGGAGACGGCCCACAAATACAGCCGTGAGGATCTGGACAAGGCCCTGCACGCGCTGGACGAGGGCGCTTACGGCATGATCCTGCGCGCCAAGGGCATTGTGGACGGCGGCGACACCTGGTACGAGTTCGACATGGTCCCCGGCGAGCACGAGATCCGCCCCTGCGGCCCCGACGTCACCGGCAAGCTCTGCGTCATCGGCTCCCAGCTGAAGGAGCATGAGATCGCGGAATTGTTCCACGTTTGATAAGAATGCCTTCCCCCTTGGGGGAAGGTGCCCGAGGCCCCGACCGAGGGCGGATGAGGGGCGAGCCTGCCGCAGCAGCCCACGAATGACAGGCCGCGATTCGCTCTCCCCTCATCAGTCCGCTTCGCGGACAGCTTCTCCCCCCGGGGAGAAGCCTTTGACTGCTACTAACCGAAAGGACGTCCCCTATGCCTAAACAAATCCCCGTATATCTCTTCGTCGGCCAGCTGGAGAGCGGCAAGACGAAATTCATTCAGGAAACGATGGAGGACCCCAACTTCGACTCCGGCGACAAGACCCTGCTGCTGGTCTGCGAGGAGGGCGAGATCGAGTATGACCCGTCCAAGTTCGCCTTCGGCGGCGTGCACGTTGCCCAGATCGAGGATAAGAGCGAGCTGACCGCCGAGAACCTGACCGCGCTCGAAAAGAAGTCCGGCTGTGGCCGCGTCATCATCGAGTACAACGGCATGTGGCTCATTCAGGAGCTGTACGACGCCCTGCCCGACAACTGGCTCGTCTACCAGAGCCTGGCCACCGCCGACGGTACGACCATCAAGACCTACGCGGGCGACAGCGCCATGCGCAGCCTGCTGCTGGACAAGCTGCGCGGCAGTGAGCTGCTGGTCGTCAACCGCGCCGAGGCTGTCAACGACGACGAGAGCCGCCAGCTCATCCACAAGCTGGTGCGCCAGGCCAGCCGCCGCTGCGACATCGCCTACGAGTTCAAGGACGGCAGCGTCGCCTATGACGACATCCCCGACCCGCTGCCCTTCGACGTGGACGCGCCGGTCATTGAGATCCCCGAGGAGTTCTTCGGTATATGGTACATGGACTGCATGGACGACCCGAAGAAATATGACGGAAAGACGGTCAAATATCTGGCTCAGGTCTGCCAGACCCCCCAGGCCGGCAAGGGCGCGTTTGTGCCCGGACGCTTTGCCATGACCTGCTGCGTGCAGGACATCCAGTTTGTGGGCATGCCCTGCAAGTACGACGATTACAAGTCGCTGGAGCAGCGCAGTTGGATCAACATTACGGCCAAGGTCAACGTCAAGTACCACCCCATCTACAAGGGCCAGACCCCCGATTCCACCGGCCCTGTCCTGACCGCCATCTCCGTCGAGCCGGGCGAAAAGCCCGCGCAGGACGTGGTGATGTTCAGCTGATATTGCAATAGAAAAGCACCTGCCTTCGATAAAAAGGCAGGTGCTTTTTGATTGACAGGCATTTTCCGAAACGTGCCGCGGAGCGGTCAAGACCGCTCCCTACGGGCTGACGTTCACGGGTGCTTTGTAGGGAGGGGTCTTGACCCCTCCGTCGGGTAGACAGGGCACTGATGTGGCGTCTGCTAACGGAAAACCTCCGGGCCGGGCATGCCCGGCCCCTACGGCGCAAAAATCAACCGCGCGTCCCCGCGATCTTGGAATCGGTGCTCCACCCCTGCAAATCGGCGGGCGTCAGGCTGCTCATCCAATTTTCGCGCTCGGTCTCCCACTGGTCCCAGGCGGCCTGGCTGCGGATGGCGGTGCCGCTCTCAAAGGCATCGTCCCACGGGTTGGCCGGGTCGGGGTCGGTGGGATCCCAGCCGCGCTTCTCGGTGTCGGCGGGGTCGGTGTAGATCGTGCCGGGCTTTCCCATCGGGCCGGGGTCGTCGGCGTTGTTGTAGATGATGACCGGCGTGCCCAGCGGGCAGTTGTCGTAGATCCACTTCACGTCCACCACGGCCAGCCGGATGCAGCCCAGACTGGCGCGGGTGCCCAGCAGGTTGAACTCGTCGTACTCCACATCGTCCTTGTGCTGGCTGTAGTAGGGCACGCTGTGGAACAGGTAGCTGTCATAGATGCGGGTCGCGTACTGGCCGTAGCTCGGGCCCATCAGCAGCCGCCAGCTGTAGTCCACCGGGGTCGAAAAATACCCGGTGGGGGTGTCCATGCCGCCGCTGCACACCATCGCCATGAACGGCACAGCGTACTTTTTTGTGGCAGAATCCACGGCGTAGACCGTGACCACGCCGCCTGCGTTGTTGACTGCCAGCAGGTAGGGGCAGCCCTCCTTCGCGTCCAGCGTCAGGCCGTAGGCGGCAAACTGCGTTTCCAGCCCGTCCAGCGTCTTTGCGGCGTTGTCGTCCCAGGTCGTCGGGTCCTTGATCTGCGGCGCGTCCTTGGTGGCGTTGCTCGTGGCCGTTGCCATCGCGGGGGCCACTGTCGGCTCGGGCGTCGGCGTGGGGCTTGTCTCCGGCGTGGCGGCGGGGGCCGCTGTGGTCTGCGGCGTCGGGGCGGGCAGCACGTCCTGTGGGGTGTTGGGCATCTGCACGCAGGCACACAGCAGCGCAGCTGTCAGCAAAATCGGAAAAATGCGGCGTAGAATCGACATAAAATCTCCTTAGTGTTTGGTGACGCCGTACTCCTCGGCCACGAATTTCTCCAGCGCGGCAAAGCTGCGGCGGACTTTTTCGGTCTCGATGCAGTACGCCATGCGGAAGTAGCCGGGGCAGCCGAAGCTGTCACCGGGGACCAGCGCCAGGTCATATTTCAGCGCCTTTTGGCAGAACGCCTTTGCGTCGTCCTCCAGCGCCTTCGGGAAGATGTAGAACGTGCCGTCCGGTTTGACGACAGTGAAGCCCAGCGCGATCAGCTCGTCGTAGATCAGGTTCATGTTCGTCTCGTAGACGGACAGGTCGCTGGTCACGTCAAGGCAGCGCTCGACGGCCATCTGGATGAGGGACGACGGGCAGTTGTGGCCGGTCCCGCGGGAGATCTGGCCGCACATCGGCACGATGTACGCGGCGTCCTCGCACCGCGGGTTGGCGGCCACATAGCCGATACGCTCGCCCGGCACGCTCAGACTCTTGGAGAAGGAGTAGCAGGTGAGCGTATCATCGTAGAATTTGGCGGGGTAGGGCGTGACCCTGCCGCCGAACGAAATCTCGCGGTACGGCTCGTCGGAAATCAGGAAGATGTGGTGGCCGTACTGGGCGGACGCCTGGGTCAAAAAGTCGGCCAGCTGCTGCAGGGTCTCCTCGCTGTAGGCGGTGCCGCTGGGGTTGTTGGGGCTGTTGATGAGCACGGCGGCGGTGTTCTCGTCCACGAGCTGCGCGAACGCCTCAAAGTCGATCTGAAAGTCCGCGCACCGCGGCGGCGTCACGCGCAGGGTAAGCCCCGCGCCCTCGATGTACGGCTTGTACTCGGGGAAGAACGGCGCAAACGTTACGATGTTCTGCCCGGGCACGCCGACGCAGCGCACAGCATGGGCCAGCGCACCCGCTGCGCCCGTCGTCATAAAGATATGGTCGGCGGTGTAGTCCATGCCGAACCGGCGGTTCAGGCTTTCGGCCACGGCCTTGCGGGCGGACGGCAGCGTCAGCGTCGGCGTATAGCCATGCAGCTTGACGGGGTCGGTGTGGGCCAGCAGGTCCTCGCAAGCCGCGGTGAACTGCGGCGGGCAGGGGACAGACGGGTTGCCCAGCGAGTAATCGAACACGTTCTCATAGCCGATCTCCGCGCCGCGGGCGGTGCTCCATTCAGAAATCTGACGGATAACCGACTTGGAGCCCAGCATATCTTTATAGTGCTGTGCAATCATAATAACAGCTCCTTTTTGTGAAAAATGTTGTAATTTGACCCGGAAACGGCAGCCTCCCGGGAACTCGCTTTCTTTTGGCAGCAAAAGAAAGCTCGCAAAGAAAACTGCCGCTGTTTCGACGCAGCGGACCCGCGACCAAGGGGCTGCACGCCCCTTGGATTCCCAAAGAGGAGGTCGCAGAGGGCGCGGGCTAAACGAAAGCAGTATTACTTTTCGTTCTTAACGCCCGCGCCCTCTGCTCCGTTTTAAAATTCGGGTGTTCCCCCGAACCCCCGCAGGGGAAAAGGCCCCCTTGTCAAAGGGGGCTGTCACCGTTAGGTGACTGGGGGATTCCGACGGGCTATGCGTTGCAACCCGTTCCCGGGCAACCGCCCGCCAACTGCAAAGGGGCGGGCTGCCGCCCTCCCTCGCCCCTCTCGTCCGCAACCCATTCACGCTACCTCGCCATTGCCACCCCTTTATCCTTTGCATCGTAGGGAGGGGTCTTGACCCCTCCGCCGCCTTCCGGCCAACTCCCGCTAACAGGTAACCCGTAGGGGAGAAATTCATCCCTCCCGCGTACCTTCCGCCGCCGCCAACCTCCGCGGGGCGTCGGGGACGCCGCCCCCTACAGCGGCGACCCGTAAGGCTGCTCATTGCCGTAAATCTCCGCGGCGGCCTGGGGGCAGGCCGCCCTACATCCCACATTACCTCATTCCGTAGCCGCGGCCTCCCGTCCTATCCCACTGCCGTTTAACCACCCATACCAAACAAAAAGCCGGGGCGAACATTTCGTTCGCCCCGGCGGTCTTACTTCTTCGGAGTCATAGCCTCATAACCCTTTTCGTTATTTTTCGGACTGCTTCCGCATCGTCATGGGAATCATCCTATCTTTACGCGAATTTTGTTTGCCCTTTCAAGACCTTAACTAACTGTTCATTGGACTTACCCTCTGGTTCGTTATTTGCTCAAAAGCATTTGTGGAACGGAGTAATGTTTGTTATTAAGATCGTTCTTGGGGTAATGGGTCTGATGCCGAGGACCAAAGCCTCTTAACTCTTGTACATTGGAGTATCTCCTTATGGATCAGGTGAAGTTCAGGTACATCCTGTTCGGCGGAGTGGTGACGGTCATCTCTACCAGCCTTCTTTCATCCTAATCTATATCTCATGCGGGGGTCTGTGTTTTGACGGCCCCTGAGTCTGCTAAATAACTGCTAAGCAACCGTGCATCGCTGTTTTTAAATCTTTTACAAGTTATGACTTGCGGCTTCGGATGCGGTTCTTGCGTTTTCAGCAGGCCCAGGCCCGCCGGTGATGAATGGGATCTTTGAAGTTTGCCATTGGACTTGAGCCTCCTTCCTTACGAAATACTGCCGGCGGCCTTTACAATTTCTTTCCGGTCTCTTCCTTTGCCCTCGTGCTGCTGGATCGGAGTCCCTGAAGTGCTTCCTTTTTCACTCCCCGACTTTGGGCAGCTTGCGGAAAATCTTCTTCAGGATGTCGATCTGTTCACGATGGGACTTTGCTGAAGAGCCTTTTGGAAAGTGGCTTCGCTTGGAGTTCTTATCTCCTTATCTCCGGCTGTTTTCTTTCTGTGACTATACTATACCACAGCCCTAAGGTTTCGTCTATTCGCAGACCGCACAACCTTTATATGCAATATTTGTGCATAATCAGGATTGAATAACACATAGTAAAAGTGATATAATAGATATGTTGGGCGCGTGTACGCCAAAGCAAAGCCGCCGCTTCTTGGAAAAAAGAAGCAGCGGTTTTTCGCTATATTGGCTTCCCCCGAGGGGGAAGCTGTCGGCGGCCCCGCCCGCCGACTGATGAGGGGCAGACTTGCTGTAATTGCCCATGAACGGGTTGCTGAGGTAAACTCGCCCCTCATCCGGCCCTGCGGGGCCACCTTCCCCCAAGGGGGAAGGCTTTAGCTTTACTTTTACATCGTCTCCGGTGCGTTCACCTTGAACATCGTCAGAATGTTGTGGATGACCCCGCGCACGGCCAGGCAGAGCGCGATGCGGCCCTGCTGAACGGCACCCTCGGCATCCAGGATGCGGCAGGCGTTGTAGAAGCGGTGATACGCAGACGCCACGTCGATGCAGTAGCGGGTGATGCGCGCCGGGTCGTACTTCTCGGCGGCGGCGGCGATCTCGGCGGGGAAGGCGGCCAGCAGGCGGATCAGCGCCTGCTCGGCGGGGTCTGCCAGCACGCTGGCGTCCACGGCGTCCGCGCCCTCAAACTTCACGCCCTCGCTCTCGAGCTTTTTCAGCACCGAGCAGATGCGCGCGTGGGCGTACTGCACGTAGTAGACCGGGTTCTCGCTGTCGTTGCGCACGGCCAGGTCCAGGTCAAAGTCCAGCGTGGACGAGCTCTCGCGCTGGTTGAAGAAGAACCGCGCGGAATCAATGGGCACCTCGTCCAGCAGGTCGGTCAGGGTGATGGCCTTGCCGGTACGCTTGCTCATGCGCACGGGCTTGCCGTCGCGCATGAGGTTGACCATCTGCATCAGCACGATGTCCAGACGGCTGCCGTCCAGCCCGATAGCGTCCATTGCGCCCTTCATGCGGGCGACGTGGCCGTGGTGGTCGGCGCCCCAGACGTCGATGGCCTTGTCAAAGCCGCGCACGGCCAGCTTGTTGTAGTGGTAGGCAATGTCGGCGGCAAAATAGGTCGGGATGCCGTTGGCGCGGACGAGCACCTCGTCCTTGGCCTCCTCCTCGCTGCCGTCGTCGGTCTTGCGCTTGTTGACGACGCCGTACTTGGCGGCGTACTGGGCGCTGCGGTACATGATCGCGCCGTCCTCGGCCTTGTAGCACGCGCCGGTCTCCAGCAGCTTGTCCACCACGGCCTTGACTGCGCCGGAGCTGTGCAGGTCGCTCTCGTGGAACCAGACGTCGTACTGGATGCGATACTTGCCGAGATCGCGCTGCAAACCGGCAATGTTCTTGGGCAGGGCGTCGGCAACGATGGCCTTTTTCAGCTCGTCAAAGTCCTTGTTGACGTAAGCGTCGCCGTGGACCTCGGCAAACTCCTTGGCGCGGGCGATGATGTCCGCGCCCTGGTAGCACTCCTCGGGCAGCGGGCAGGCGTCCTCGCCCTTGTACAGCTGCAGATAACGGATGGCCAGGCTCTTGCCGAACTTCTCGATCTGGTTGCCCGCATCGTTGATGTAGAACTCGCGGGTCACGTCGTAGCCGGCCCAGTCCAGGCAGGCGGCCAGGCCGTCGCCCAGTGCGCCGCCGCGGGCGTTGCCCATGTGCATGGGGCCGGTGGGGTTGGCGGAGACGAACTCGACGTTATACTTCTTGCCTGCGCCCGCGTCGGTGCGGCCATATTCAGGGTTGGCGACAGCGGCGCGCACGACGCTGGTGAACCAGTCCTGGCCCAGGAACAGGTTGATGAAGCCGGGGCCGGCGACCTCAAAGCGGTCAAACAGGCTGCCGTCCAGCTGCAATTTTGCGGTAATGGCTTCTGCGATCTGGCGCGGTGCCTTGTGGAAGGCGCGCGCACCGGCCATGGCCACGTTGGACGCAATATCGCCGTTTTTGACGTCAGCCGGGATCTCGACGATGAAGTCGGGCAGTGCGGCCTCGGGCAGGGTGCCGTCGGCGACAGCCGCCTTGACGGCGTCGGTCAGCAGCGTGCGCGCCTGTGCCAGCGCCGCCGCCCGCGGGTTGTAGTTTTTATAATCCATGATGAACCTCCTGTGGGGGATTTTCTATATTATAACGCGGTAGGGGCCGGGCATGCCCGGCCCGCTGCTTTGCCTTTACAGGGTGCTTTCGGTAGGTTGAGGGCCGGACATATCCGACCCCTACCGGGAAGCATATTTTTACGCCTCCGGCAGTTTATCCACCGTAATATCGACTAAGTTCCGGCTGATGAAGCTCTCGGCGCCGGAATCGAGGGTGTAGCTGAATTTCAGACTGCCGCCGTTCTCGTCGAGCCGCTGCTCAATGACGTCGGCGGCCACGCCCAGACTGATCGAGCCGTAGCCGGTCTCGTAATGGCAGAGATGGCGCGTGCCCTTCTCGATGATGAGCTGGCTCGACTGTTTGCCGAACCGCAGCATCGAGACCTTGCGCGCGTCCTCGGCCACCTTGACCGTCGTTGTGCAGCCCGCATAGCCGGTGGTCTCGGTCTCCTTGTAGACAATATAGTAGGCACCGTCCTTGTGGACGAGCGAGCCGCGGGTCATCAGCTCCACGGTATCCGTGTCGCCCCGCTGCTCCATCGTGCCCTTGATGGTGATCAGATAGTTTTCTTCCATGGTGTACCTCTACGCTAAAGCCTTCCCCCTCGGGGACAGACTCCCCCGATACGGGGGAGGTGGCGCGCAGCGCCAGAAGGGGTGCGGTGGCCCGCAGGGCCGGATGAGGGGCGACCTTGCCATTACTGCCTGTAAATGGGTAATGCCCGGAAACTTCGCCCTCATCAGTCACCTTCGGTGACAGCTTCCCCTAGTACGTCTCAATCGCGATTCTTTCCACCGTTCCGCCGGCGTACTCGCCCAGAAACGTGTGTGCCAATTCGTCAAAATTGTCGGGGGTGTCGCTGACAAAATACCGCGCGGTGCCGCCTGTTTTTTTGCCGTTCAGCAGCCCTAAATCGTCCAGCGCCGCCGCGGCGGCCTGCGCCGTGACCTTGCCGGAATCGACAAGATGCACCTCGTCGCCCATAAAATCCCCGATCATCTTTTTCAACAGGGGATAGTGGGTGCAGCCCAAAATCAGCGTGTCAACGCCCGCGTCCTTCAGCTCCTGCAGATACTCCGCAATGATCAGCTTTGTGACCGGGTTGCCGTCGTTGAAATAGCCGTTCTCGACCAGCGGCACAAACATCGGGCAGGCGCGGGCAAAAATCTGCACGTCGGGCATCATGTCGCGGATGATGGCGGCATACGACCCGCTGCGCACCGTGGCCGCTGTGCCGATGATGCCGATTTTGCGGTTCCGCGTCGCGTCCACCGCCGCGCGGGCCGTGGCACCCACAACGCCGGTAAACGGCACGGGCAGCCTGGCGGCCTCCTCCGGCGGATAGGTCGAGGACACCGTGCCGCAGGCGGCAATGATAAATTTCACGTCCTGCTGCAATAAAAAGCGGATGTCCTGCCGCGCGTACTGGACAATGATGTCCCGCCCGCGGCTGCCGTAGGGCACGCGGCCCGTGTCACCGAAGTAGACGATGTCCTCACCGGGCAGCACGCGGCGCAGCTGGCGCACGGCGGTCAGCCCGCCCAGGCCGCTGTCAAACACGCCGATGGGCCGTGTGTCCATCAGTAGGCCCCCTTCCGGCGGTGGACGGCCAGCGTCAGCAGCTTGTCGACCAGCGCAGGATAGCTGTAGCTCTCGTGCTCCATCAGCTTGGGGTACATGCTGATGGACGTAAAGCCCGGCAGGGTGTTCAGCTCATTGCAGAGCACCCGCCCGGTGCCGCGCTCAACGAAGAAGTCGCAGCGGGACAGGCCGGAGCAGCCCAGCGCCAGATACGCCTTGCGGGCCTCGGCGCGGACCTCGTCGAGCTTTTCCTCGCTCAGATGCGCGGGGATGACGGTCTGGGACACGCCGTTTTTGTACTTGTCGTCGTAGGTGTAGAACTCGGCCCCGGCCAGGATCTCGCCCGGGCGGGTCGTGGAGACGGTGGACGGGTCATCGGGGTTGCCGATGGCGGCGCACTCGACCTCCTGCGCGTCCACGAACTCCTCAAACACGACCTTGTCGTCCTCGCGCAGGGCAATTTCGACGCCCTTTTCCAGCGCGGCGCGGTCCGCAACCTTGGAGATGCCGACGCTGGACCCCGCGTTGGCGGGCTTGACGAAGATGGGGTAGCCGAGCTTTGCCTCGATGCCGTCCAGCACTACGGGGCCGTTCAGCTCCAGATCGGCGCGGCTGGCGGCGACCCACTTGCAGTGGGGGACCCCGGCGGCGTCCATCAGGGCGTTGGCGACGGCCTTATCCATGCAGACGGCGCTGCCCAGCACGCCGCAGCCCACATAGGGGATGCGGGCCAGCTCAAACAGGCCCTGGATCGTGCCGTCCTCGCCGTTTTTGCCGTGCATGACGGGTGCGCAGATGTCAATGTGGACCAGCTCCGCCCTGCCGCCCTTCAGCAGCCAGATGCCGTGGTCCTTCCGGTCCGGGCTGAGCACGCAGGGCGTGCAGTCGCCCTGCTCCCAGCTGCCGTCGGCCATAGCCTCGGGCGTGGGGCGGCAGGCCAGCCAGCGGCCATCCTTCGTGATACCCACGGGGAAAACCTCATATTTGTCCGCGCAGGGCTCCTGACCCAGTGCGCGCAGCCAGGCCGAGGCCGACACGCAGCTGACGTCATGTTCACTGGAAACGCCGCCGAAGAACAGTGCGACGCGCAGCTTGGAATTTGTATTCATCAAAAAGACTCCCTTTGTTCAATGTGGCCGTGCCCTTTGGGCACACTACAAGTCTTCAGCTTATTATCATAACATATTATGCGTGCGTTGGCTAGATTATTTTTGGAAAATTTCTGAACCGGGAACGGCAGCCTCCCGGAAGGTTGTTCTTTCTTTTGGCAGCAAAAGAAAGAACCAAAGAAAACTGCCGCTGTT
>ERZ857965.2782-NODE-2782-length-14138-cov-3.838245_pt1 | contig 14138 bp, 8 predicted proteins | sample MGYA00519758_ERZ857965 | MGnify/ENA primary metagenome ERZ857965 (study PRJEB31778, sample SAMEA3449381) | human gut metagenome | biome: human gut; feature: human-associated habitat; material: faeces | place: United Kingdom | collected 2010/2012 ... | reverse complement strand
ATGCGATGAGTACTTCATAATCGGGCACTCCCAACAGCTTGCGTATCTCTTGTTCCTGATTCGCACGCATCATGGTGTTCAGCGGGCACGCTGCGAGCGATTCGTGTTCGAGGGCCGTGAGGAACGACATGGCGAATAATCCGCCGTCGATATATGGCTCGTTACGTTCCTCGACACTGACAAAGCTGCGGACGTCCACGCTGATGAGCGCCAGTACGGGCGGCATGCTGTATCCACGCCATCCACCTTGCGAAGTCAGCGCTCGTTCGATGAATTTCGGATTGTGAATGAACAGTATGCGGTATGCCTGGCGATTGCATACGGATGGCGTTTTCATGGCGATTGCGACCGCATTGTGAAGCTTTTCTCTGTCAACGGCCGTTTCCTCATATTCGCGGACGCTGGTACGTCCGGCGAACAGTGTCGCGTAGTCCAGTGACGCATTGTTGCGTTTGTCGGCGGCACGAACGGTTTTCGTTCCGGCTTCGGCGACGCTATCGCATGACTTGTCCGCTGAAGCAACTTCAGTGGGGAACCACTCGCTGACAAATTGGGGAACTGGTTTTCCAATTGCATGATGTTTACGCACGTATGCTCGGATGACGTTCTGTGCGGCTTGGTATGTCACATCGTCCACCGGATAGCTATGCTTGCGCCATTGTTCCATCACGGCCTTGAGCTCGCTGAACGCGGATTTGCCGAAACCGTCACGGAAATGCTGATGCGACAGTCCTTTTTCGATACGGTGGATGTAGTACACCATCGTTCCACGAAGCCGTTCGGACTGTTCGCTGTTCCATGGTCCGGCGCAATTGTTCAGGAATCGCTTGCGTTGCCGGCTGTAATATGATTTCAATTTCATATTCGCCTTGGCACGCTGCAATGTTCGCCACGCATGGTTTGGCACCATTTTCTTAATCTGCTGCTTTGCACCCATTGTCATTGCCTTTCCTGTAGTTCCGGCATAATCGACTGCATTTCTTCCATGATTTTTTTGGTGTAATGCCCTTCACGTAATTGAGTGCCCAAGTCATCCGCTCGACGCGCCATCGTGAAGTATTCTTTTTCATCAATGTCATGTTCCGCTTGTATGGCTTCGCGGATGGTGTTCACGGCGATTCCAACGCCATGTTCCGTCACGAATGGCGCAAGCGCCGCTTCCTTCCAGATGATCACTGGTTTGCCGGAAGCCAGGTAGAGTGAAAGTTTGTGGGGGTTGTTGACGGTCAGATATTTGCCGTAGAACCCTGTACATGTTTCGGTGCTGTCGCCGTCCCAAATGAGACCGAATCGTCCTTGGAGCTTGTTCGGCAGTTCATCGGGGGTGCAGATGCCTCGATACCATTCGGATGGACCATGTTCGGAGTCGAATTTGGGACCGTAGAGGTTGACGTCCGCGTCAGGGAATTGTTCGGCGAGCCGATAGAGATATCCGGCTTTATCATGGCTGAGATTTCCTGCGATGTCGATGCCATGGCGTTGTTCTGGCGGCACCAGCGTTACGGCAGGCAGCAGATAGTCGAAAATGCCGATTTCTTTGATCGGAGCTTTGGCCCCATAGTCGCGTAATACTTCGCTCATGCGAGGATTATGGCTGATTAAAGCGTCGGCCTCTGCCACCCACTGTTTGTCGAAGTCAGTGAAGGAGTATCCTCGTAGGCTTTCCAGATCATGCACCAGCATGATGAACCGTACTCCCCGTTCCTTCATTCTGCGCACGGAAGGCAAGGCGTACAGGGAGACCTTGTTATACATAATGAGTGGGAATTGGATCAGCACCACATCCGCCGGTTTGACGGCACGTTCCAATCGTTTCCAATCGGCGATGGTATAGCCGACGCATAGTAGCTTGTCGACATACCCCTTGTTTTCTCCGGGGTGCACTTCGAACGGTTTCCATGCGTCCTGTTCGAGCAGCTGGCGAATGTCATCGCGTGCTTTGGAACCAGCGTGGGCGTGGTGCAGGGAACGTTCGCAAATCACATATTTCGTCATGCCTACCCCTTTAAACCTTGTATTTTGTTGAGAATTGGACGGATCATGCCCGTTACGAATTGTTCACGGCAAACCAGCAGGGCCGTGCCGTAGATGATCGAGAACAGGATGCCACCGCATACGAGCCATAGGAATGCGTTCCATGCGGAGCAATCGCACAATGCAAGCACGATGTATGCGGCAATCCCTGAAAAGCCGGCTGAGCAAAAGATACGAATCGGGTCGATTAATCCGCGAATACCGCTGAGGAACTCACGGCAGACGTAGGAACGCATGACAAACATCAACGCTTCGCACAGGGAAATGCTGATTGCCGAGCCAACCACGCCGAAGCGGGGAATCAGCACAAAGTTGGCAATAATGGCCAGCACAAGGCCGATGGCGTTGACCGCAGCCCAACTACGTTCCTTGCCTTTGGAAATCATGTAATTGGCCAGCACGATATTCATTGCCGAGAACATCACAGCGACACCTACGCATCGTAACGGTACTGCGGAGTCCGCGAAATCCGGACCGCCCAGCAACGCCACTATGGGGTCGGCGAGTAGAATCAGCAGCACTATGATCGCGGAGCCGAATACCATGACGAAATTCATGTTCTTCGCGATAAGCTCGCCAGCTCGACGTTCCTTGTTTTGCGCCTGATAATAGGAAAGACGCGGCAACATGACATTGCCTACCGAATTGACGGCAGTCACCAACACGGACTTGATTTTGGAGACCAGCTGATACAAGCCGACCATGTTGGTAGTACCGAGGAAACCGAGCATGACGATGTCCACTTGAATATACATGCCGGATGAAATGGATGCGATCATAAACCACAGCATGGGTTTGAAGTGGCGCTTCACGTCGAGTTTCGCACCGTCATGCAGATCGATGAACTTGCGCAACCGTAGAAGGTTGAGAACGTTCGATCCGTAGCCGGCCACCACCACGATGAAACCGTACGTCACATAATCGCCGCGATTTTTCACGAAGGCGAACATCAGCACCAATGCCAGGATTTTGAAGCATACGCTTCGTATCGTGATGTACTCGTACTGTTCCAGCGCCTGGTAGAACCATTCCACGCCAAACGATGCCAACCAGATTGAAAGGCCGAACATCAGGAACAGTTCGAACTGTGCGTTCATCTTCGGTACGGTAAACAGGCATACCACATATACGATGCTGACCGCTGTGGTGGAACAGCCCAGGATGACCAGCAGTTCCTTGACCGTGCGTGAAAGTTCCGTTCTGTCGTCGCGTACGCTGGCGCAAGCCCTAACGCCGTAGTAAGTCACGCCCAGTAATGCCACTAAAGAGAAGTACGACGAAACCGATTGCGCGAATGCAACATGACCGGTTCCGCCAGTGGAAAGCACGCGCGATACGTAGGGAACGGTGATAAGCGGAAAAATCAGCGATGACGTGGTGACGATCATGTTCATCAGCACGTTGAATTTCACGGAATGAATTTTCATGATAGAAGCTCGTTTTCCCGTGAACTTTTTATGCTGACGTAACACTTGAACAACACAATCGGAATAATAAATTTAATAAAACCGGTATTGAAAATATTTTGATAAAAATTACTTGAGAAAAAAGACATGAACAATTGGAACGAAATGAAAGCATATAAAATGACAGCTACGGAATAGCTGTTCCGCGAACGCAGTGCCACCGAATAGGCACATTGGGACATGGCCGCCATAATTGCGACCGCCAGTAAACATCCGGCAAACCCGAAGTCGACAAGCAGCGCGTAAAACGTCGTGTACACGTTTCCCAGAAAATAACCATTGAACGATAGAAAACGGAACGTACCATACATCGATCCAGCTGGGACTAAATTCAATTTTTCAAGCGACGGATACAGATATTTGAATGAGAGCTGTCCCCAAAAATCACTATGAACGATGCCACGAGTTATCGCAAGATCCAAATTCTTCATAGGCGCACTTAAATAAATCGCTATGTAGTAGAAAAAATCAGATTCCTCATTACGACCAAGCAAAGTCAACGATTCGAAGAACACAATCAGCAACATGACGACGGCTATCGGGATGAACAGCACATATTTCGCTTTTATATTGCGCAACGTAATCGCTTTGCCAGCTTTGCACCTCAACAATAAGTACATCACGAGCGTGCCAAACAACAGACCTATGGAATTCGTCCGGCTTCCCGACACCGTCAGCAAAACTACAGTCAGAACGAATAAAACGATTTTGTATGTTTTACGGCTGCCATGTATCCGATCCATCGAGAAAAGATAGCCAAGGATATAGGCCATGCCCTGCTGCATTCCAGCAGCCAATGAAGCGAAACTTGGAAGGCTAACATCATCATCCCCAAATTTCGTCAGATTGTTATAGTTGCCAATCACTTCGGACAGGCCGCCACCATAACCATTGGCCAGAACAATCTTACGTTCCTGCAAAAAGCAGATTAAAGCGGCAAAAATCTGAAGTACAAACAGCAATACATATATATTGTCTTCAAGCAGAAGAGCCGTATTTATTCCATAACGTCCATGACCTGTCTTGTTTCGTTTAAAACTACGGTTTTTGATAAAAGCCGAAACCAGAAAAACCGCAAAGCAAAAAACAAAAAAAGAGGAGATAACCAAAATCATTGTTTCCGAAGAAACATTGAATCTCCACCCCGAATAATATTTCAACCCATATGTAACCGAAACGATCAGAGGAAGGCAAAATAAGACAATAGGATTAACAAAGCTTTTATCCGAAATGAGATAGGCGAAAAGAAAAATAAGGACCATGCACGTCAACATAAAGATGGTGTTCATCGTGGCCTACTTAATGTGACGAAATTTCAGGATGACTGCGTTTGTAGCAACGATACATTACGCTATACATGGTCGGTGAAACGGTGAGCAATCTCCACTGCAGCGATTGGCTTTTTGACATAAGCTCAGCGCTTTCGACCAACGGCATCAGCTCACGTAGTTCGATCCGCGCAGATCGCTCGAATTCAGCCCATTCCTTACGTCTGCCCGCAAGGACAATGCGATTGTAGGTGCCTACGATGGATTCCAGATGACCATACGCGGCATACGGCTCGTTTTGAGGATACTTTTTACGCACCAATTCCAGCATGTTGCCAGTGGATTGCGCGAATTTATCCGTAATGCCCTGGGATTGGCTTCCCTCAGTCATCCGATATCGGTATAGCGGCGTGGAATCGTAGACGATTCGTTCGGCGCGGTCAAACAGCTGATAGGTCACTGGTGAATCCTCGGCATACTTTGCGTCAAGCGGATAGCGGAGACCGTCGAACAGTTCTTTTTTGGCGAGCTTGTCCCAGGCGACCACATAGAAATATCCATGCATGTTGACGTATTTGAATGCATTTTCGGAGGACATCACCAATTTCTGCCCAGACAAAGCATTGCTATACGTGCTACCGTCCGGATTTTCGCGCTCATAGGAAATGATGGACAGATCCGCTTCAGATTCCTGCATGTTCCGCATCATTGTAGAGAACATGTCTGGGAGCGTGTAGTCGTCGGAGTCCACGAAACCGATATAGTCCCCTCGAGCAACGTCAAGTCCGGCATTGCGAGCACCGGCCAAACCTTTATTGGCTTGGTGAATCACACGGATACGAGAATCACGTTCAGCCCACGCATCGCACTTCTTTCCCGATGAATCCGTGGATCCGTCGTCAACGACGACGATTTCAAGATTGATATAACTCTGCCTAACAAGGCTGTCCATGCATTGGTCAAGATAACGTTCCACGTTATAGACCGGTACGATAACGCTAATCAGGGGGTACTCAGGAATGGCCATACGTCTATCAGCAGCTCTTCACGTATTTCTTACCGACAAATTTTGCCATCAGAAAGCCAGTCCCCTTCTTCATCCAGTCCACCGGCTCAGGACTGACGATTGGCATTTCTGCATATGGATAACGTTTAGTATTCAGCCACACATCAAGAAGAATCTCACTGATACGTCCGGGATAGCGCAGTTCGAATGGTGTGTAATCACTGGAATCAATACGTTTCGTAAGCTCGCCCACAATAGGGAACATCCAGCTGCAATATTCGTCAAGCAGGTCCTTGCGCATTATGAACATGTTGAAAAGATGAGCCGAGTTTCTATCCATTTGGACATCGAACGCGTCCAAATATTCCGGTGTACTTTCAGCGATGATTTTCCGAGTAGCGTCCAGCTGGCCTTCCCTCATAGTGTGTTCGTAATGCGAATACACAGTTTCGATATAGTATTTTCGTTTGGTTGGGACGATGATTTCCGCATCGTCAAGCAAAGTCTCATAATCGTTTCGTTGCGCCACAGCAGCAAAACGCTCATCTTCATTGCCGTACAGTTTTGGACTGTCGCTTTTGGCGAAATGACGGCGGTAATGCACTAACCCTTGGTATCTCGATGAACAGTTCTTCCACAACCAATACAATCCAGTCAATTCGGAGTATTGAGCATTCAAGGATGAAATATTGTCGCCATCGTTGTCGCACTTCATACCGAGGTCAACTTGCGGATGCAAAGCTTTGCCCACCTGCAGGGGCATATATACGCCGTCCGTCGGCATTCGATATGCTTTGTGCGTAGCTACAGCCACTGTAATATCGCATGCCATTACCGCTGCACCTACTTTCCTGATTGCTTGGCTGCTACACTTCATTCAAAGTGAATATGTTATCACCAATCGACAGCTAGCTAATAGCGTATCAAAGACATTAGACACATGAGGGGGAATTCGGAGCATAACAATATCACCCGCATAGGGTGCATATATGACACTGAATCCAACTGCAAACGTTCGCCCTGAATCATTTTTTACATAGGCGTCTGTTCTCATAATCCACAATGCAAATGAGGTGACCAACTTCCAAAAACAATGGAAATCAGCCACCTCATGTCAATCAAATACATCAATAGGAATTATTTGACGGTGACGGTGACGGACACGGTCTTGCCGTCGACCTTGGCACTCACCTTGGCGGTGCCCGCCTGCACGGCATACACGTTGCCCGTACCGGACACCGCGACGGCCGCGCCATCGGACCACCACATGTCGGCCTTGGACGAGGAGCCCGCAACCGACAGCTGGGCCAGCGAACCGGCGGAAAGCGACAGCTCGCCGTCCTTGACACCAGCACCGGTGATGGAAAGCGAGACCGGCGGAACGCCGTCCTCGTTGACCGTGGACACGTTCCATGCCACGCCGAGGCTCTTGGTCCTGTCGGCGGTGGCCTTGCGGTCCTTGGCCGGATCCCACGTGGTCCTGCCGCTGGCGTCGACCTTGATCAGGCGGAACGCCATGGCATGATTCTTGTCGACCTTGGCGGTGCCGGTGTACATGTTGCCGCTCTTGGCGAGCCTGACGCCGGAGCCGCGCTTCCACGCGTCGGCCTGGCCCCAGTCGCCCACCGCGTACAGGGTCTCGCCGGCCTTCAGGGACACGTCGGACGCCTTGAAGGTGATGTCCACGGTCTCGTTCGGGACGGTGACGGACACCCGCACGGACGCGCTCCTGCCGCCCGCCGAGGCGGTGATCGTGGCGGTGCCGGCCTTCCGGCCCGCGGTCACCACGCCCGTGCCCATCACGTTCGCGACCGAGCTGTCCGAGCTCGTCCACGTGACCTTCCGGTCCGTCGCGTTGTCGGGCTTGACCGTGGCGGTCAGCTGCGCGGACGCGCCGGCCTTCAGGCTCAGCTTGCCATTGGACACGCCATCACCCGAAATCGAGACGGAGGAGACCGGAACGGTCGTGTCGCAGGTGATCGCGGTCAGAGCGGTGGACGAGCCGTCCCAGCTGACGGTACCGCCAGCGTAGTCGAGGCCAGGCTGGCGGGAACCCGGGAACTGCTGGGTGCCGCCGTCGTTGAAGATCACCTTCGCGCCCTTGGCGAGGCTGTCCGGAACCTCATACTTGTAACCGGACTGATCGCAGTTGTCGGCCACTTCCATCTTCTCGCCCGGCCATGCGGCGTTGTTCACCGCGGTCGCGCCGTCGCCGGTGTACACGTAGGCGTACATCTGGCTCCAACCCGCAGGCTTGGTGGCGTAGATGGTGTTCGCAGCAACCGGCGGCTGCTTCTTGATGCCGGTCACCGTAACGGTGATCGAAGCGGTGGCCTTACCGGACTTCGCGGTGATCGTGGCCTTGCCGGCCTTCACCGGGGTAACCACACCCTTTGAGTTGACGGTCGCGACCGCCGTGTTGGAGGAGCTCCACGAAACGGAGTTGCCTGCCGGGTCGGTGGTGGCGGTCAGCTGCTTGGTGGTGGCGCCGTCGGTGATGTCGGTGGTGTAATCACCCTGGTTGATCTTCACGGACTTGGTTTCGACCGGAGGCTCTTCGCCGCCGATGTTGGCCATCTTCACGCTGAACATGTCGTCATCGGACTTCTCGAAGGAGTTGTTCACCTGAGAACCGGTGTCCGGCAGGTCGGCATTGTCGTTCATTGCCAGATCGTACGGCAGGGAATCCATGGCGGACAGACCGAAGGTGGCTGCCAGTTCGATGCCGATGCCGCTCGAGGCAATGCGGTCAGCGGTGGTGCCGATCTCTTCCAGCGGGATGGCGATCTCGTAGTGATCATCCATCTGAGCGGAATTGTGGCCCTTCTCGTTGAAGTTGACCCACTTGGCCTTGTTCTGGTTCTCGGCCTTCATATCGCCGATGAAACGACCGTTGTTTTCACCCCAGCCACCGTCGATGCCGATGACATCCTTGCTTAGAATGCCATTGCCATAGCCGAACTTGATGTTCGACTTCTTGGTGTTGGTGGCGGCGTTAGCAGCCGGACCATACGCAGCCTTGGAGTTCAGACCGCTCTCGTCGCCCTTGTAAATCCACGGCCCGTTGGAACCGTTGGTGGAAATGGTCACCACGTTATTGAGCTTCTGCTCGCCACCCCAAGTGATGTTGGATGCCCACAGGGAACCGCCGGTCTGCAGACCGCCGTTGTTGCCGATGCAGGTGCTGTCATCCTTGGTGTCGATGGCGATGTGGAACGGCAGGTTCTGGGTCTGCCACAGGTGGCCTTGGCTCAGGGGGTAGTCGTCGCCAGTGTCGACGACATCCTGCACGTTAGTCATTTCCCACATGAGGTACAGGTTGTCGTCATCGTAGGCGCCATACAACGCATACAGATCGATCGGAACCTCATACATGGAATTCGGGCGGTACACGCGCGGGTCGTCGTTGGCGGCGCCCTGCGCGATCAGCATGGAGCTGTCCCAGTCAGCGATGCTCGCATCCTTCCCGGCGTTGAAGTTGATGGTCTTCTTGACGCCCATGCCCACCTTGTTGGTACTGTACTGCGCGGCAAGGTTCTGCTTCGGGACCTCCACCTTCTTCACGGTCACGGAAGCGCTCAGCGCCTGACCCTTCTTAACCTTCTTGCCATCCTTGGCGGCGGTGCCGGTCACCTTGACGGTAGCGGTCTCGCCGATGGAAAGAGTTTTACCAACGGAAATGACCTTTCCGTCAGTGAAGGAGCCGCTCTCGCCCTCGGTGGTGGTGTACTTCAGATTGTCGGCATCCTGCGCGCGCAACGTGACCTTGACATTGTCGGAGGAGAATTCCTTGGAAGCCGCTTCCACGGACACGTTCGGATCGGATTCGCCCTTCACGTAGAAGACGCTGACCGCGCCGCCCTTGGCGGTACCGGAAACGATCTTATGGTTGGAGACCACAAGCTGGCCGCCATTGACCTCATCCGGGTAGGTGCCATCGTCAAGTGTGGTTTCCATGCCGGAAAGGCTCTTGTCGCCACCCATGTTGGCAATGACCACACCATCGTTCTGAATGCCATCAGACGTGGAGCGCTCAATCATCAGGCAGGACTTGTCGCCGCAGTTCTGCAGGTTCTCGCCCTTGCCATCCATGGCGTTACGGAAGTGGTTGACTGCCGCGACGGACTTGTTCTTCCACATGTCGTCACCGGCGTCACCCAGCTGGGACTGCTCGGCGAACTGCGGGTTGGTGCCGCCAGAGCCCTTCGGACGGTTGAAGTACAGCGGAGCGCCGGCCCTACGGGAACCAACGACCGCCCAGCCCATCATGATCTGATAGTCGGTGAGGCCGGTGGATTCCTTGTCGCCGTTGGCGTAGTTATCGTGGGACTCAACCCAGGTGACCAGCTGGTCTTCGCTTGCGCCGCCGGTATCGATGTTCTTCACCATCTTGACGTCAAGGTTGTTCGAGCCGACAGCGGCGCGAATGGTCTTGCCGTAGTTGGAAGCGGTGTTGCCGCCGCCATCGGAGGAATTGTCGCGGAACATGTTGGCGTATGCCTTGTAGTCAAGGCCGGAATCGCCCTGCAGCACCTCGCCGTACTGGAACTGGGAGCCGTTCTTCAGAATGGTGTTCCAGTAGTTCGACTGCTTATTGTCGAAGACTTCGGTCGGCAGCTCGACGTGCTTTGCCGCATCGTAGCGGAAGCCGTCAACGCCGTCCGCCACAGCGGTCTTCAGGAACTTCTGCATACGATCGGCAACAGCCTGGTTCTGCGTATTCAGATCCCACAGGCCAAGCAGGTGGCACTGCGTCACCTTGTAACGGTTGGAATAATCGTTGATTTCACCGTTGGGGCCGTCGCAGCCGGTACGCTTGTGGAAGTACTCCTTGTTCTGCCAATCGGGGTCGATGGCGTTCCAATCGGAGGTGAAGTGGTTGGCGACCACATCCACGATCACACGCACACCATACTTATGGGCGGTGGCGGTCATTTCCTTCAGGTCAGCCTCGGTGCCGACCACGAAGTTGCCGATGGAGGTGTTCGCCGGCTGGTACACGTAGTACCAGTTCTCGGTGAACTTCTTGCCGTTGGCGGCGACTTCCTTGATCTTGCTCATAGGCTCGGTCTGCACGGAAGTGTAGCCCGCCGCGGCGATCTCAGGCATGTGCTGCGTGATGGTCTTGAACGACCACATCCATGCGTGCAGGATGGCGCCGTTCTTCATGTGCTTGGTCAGACCGTACTGGTTACGGGCCGCTTCGAAAGAAGAATTTCCGATGGTGTCCTGGTAGCTGTCACGATCGGCGGCAAGTGCGGTGGATGCCACACCCATACCGCCGAACAGCGTGGCGACCGCCACCGTTCCCGCCGCTACTTTCTTCCAGGTTTTGGCCGCACGAGCCTTGCGGGCCGCGCGCCTACGCTCTGCACGGGTCATCAACTCCGGTTGATCGTCGTGCGGAGGCTCTTTTCTGGTGAGTGCGTTCGCCATACCCGCGAACGTATGAGTGCTGAGTCGCACCTTACCCTCCCTGCTTCCTTGCATCTAACTTTGACAACGTTTGCCACTAGCAGACGTTGCGTCAAAAATACCACATTTTTCCTTTGAAAAATGAGTGATTTTTATTGAAAAATGGCGGTTAAAACGCAATTGTTTTCTGCTCTGTTGCAAACGCTGTCAGCAACAGATACACTCATACCAGCACCCCGTAGCACCCACTATCGTTGCAAATTCACATATGCAAACGTTTCAGAAAATTTTCCAACCAATACCACCTTGCGACGCAAAGCACCCTCGCCCCATCCCACGCCACCGACAGCCCACCCCCAACAATCCTGAAATTAATCTTTCAAGAGATGCTCAAAAAGGGCTTCTTTACCTCTTATGGCATGCAACATGCCAATCAAATCAAAATATCAATAATAAAAAATGGGTGAATATCACAAACACGCTCGGACTCAAAAAAATAGAGTAGGGCCAAGCTATGGTGAATCAATCCATGGACCTAAAAGAATTATCAGGCAACGATTTGGGAGCGGATGGGGGCGGGGGTTACCGTACGGTGCTTGCGCATGCTTTTCAGGATTTTACGGATCGCACCGTTCGTCTGTTCGGCGGCGACGCAGAACATGCTGAATTCGCGGCCATGCGGGTCGGCGATGTCCTTCGGCTGGGGAATCATCGGACGAATCATCGAGGACTTCTTGATTACCGACTGAAGACGTTCCTGGATGGTCAGTCCGGCAATCATATTGTTGCGAGCGCAGTAATCGCACATATTCGCGAAATCGTCAAGCAGGAACGTGTATCGTACGGCGGCTGGCGCCAACGTGACGATTTCCTTGCGCTGCTGCTTTTCGAAGCAGAGGATCAGGTCGGCTTCGTCGGCCATCTGTCGGGTCAGTCGTCGGGAACGGAAGCCGCTCGACTCAATGCCGACGCTTTGCATAAGGCGGCCGCTCGACGGATCGATCGGATGCATCGGCAAACCACGCGTGCCGGCGCTTGACACCTGCACGGTGGTGCCGTTCAGATAGTGGGTCATCAGAAGCTCGCCCATAGGGGAACGGCAAATGTTGCCCGTGCAGACGAACATGATGTGCATGCCTAAACCCCTTAACCGTTCTTCCAACGTTTCGTGTTGCGGTTTTGCGAAATCCACCATGGCTTCCGCAACCCGCCAAACGGAAATTTTAGCGCGAGGCGTTCCCCGCATGCGGCAAATCGTCCAATACGCGCAGAATCATTGCAGAAATTCGGCGCGGGCGGTGGCGGTCAGCGAATAGCGGATCGGGCGGGAGCCGTGGAACTCGAGCAGGTTCCTGTTCACCAGTTCCGCGAGCGCGGTGTTGGTCTTCCGCTCCCCCACGCCAAGCCATTCGCGCATTAGGCGGCGCGATATGGGTTTCGGAGCATCGTCGAAAAGCTCCTCCTGCAGCAGGAAGTACAGCATGTTCCGCTGCAGTTCCGTAATGCCCTGCGTTCGCGCATAATGTTCAAGCCTCTTCCGCGCGGTGTCAAGCAGGGTTTTCTTCTCGCCGAGCACAGAGATGATGTTCTTCTGGGCGGTGGCGATAAAACGGATCATCCGATATGAGAACAGCGAGACGTCAGAACAGTTCAGCGGATGCTGCGCATCATCAAACGCCTTGTAATACCGGCCTTTTGCGTCGGCGATAACCGGACTCAGGCTGATCGCCGTCGGTATGGACAGGTGCTTGCTCAGCTGCAGAGCAAGCAGGAACCGGCCCGTCCTGCCATTGCCGTCATAGAACGGGTGAATGCATTCGAAGGCGTAATGGCACATCACAGCCCGCAGCAGCGGAGGAATCGCCTCATCCGAAAGCAACGCCAGCCATTTGGTCAATTGCACTTGGATTTCCGATTCCGGCCATGCGCCTTGATGAATCTCCCGGTCAAAGCCGTCACACACAGAGACTTGCTTGGCTCTGAATACCATTCCGTCAGGCTTGTCTTCCTCCCGTAGTTCCCCAGCCATCACCTGATCGTAAATATTACGTATGTCATGCAACGTTTTCGGTAGTTCCAACGTTGCGGAATTTTCGCCGGAGAGTCCGAGAAAGAGTTTGGCAAGCTCACTCAACCGCTTGTGCGGCCCGTCCGCGACCGCCGCATCCAACGCGTCTGAGATTTCCTTGCGCGTGGTGTGCACGGCTTCTATGGAGTTCGTGCTCTGCATTTCCGCGCCGATGAGTTCCATCAGATACGCCCTGCGGGCAATCGGCGGCAATGCGGCCCACAGCGATTCGACCTGCACTTCCATGCCACGGACCGAATCCATGACGTTCAACAGTTCCCTGAACGCCACGGCGAACATCTCATGACCTTCGAATTCAATACCTGACCGGTATGTTGAATAGCCGTTGAGTCTTTTTTGGTATTCCTCCTCAGCCGCATCCTTCGGCTTGGCCGTGGATGATGACATTGCCAATGTCTGCCGTATGCTTTTGTACTCCATAACCATCATCCTTATAACCGTCATTTGTGCAGAATATGCAGGTTCGGGGTGAATATAGACTATTCCCATACCTACATAATGTCAAAAATGTCGGTATAGCAGCAGGCGTGTTTGCGGCTATTGGTACGTTGAGGGGCATATGTGGGGATACGTGCGGATATGTTTGCTATGCGCAGATATGTTCAAGCGCAGATTAGGTGCGGATCAGGCGACTTCGAGCGTGGCGAGGAGGGCGCGGTGGTCGGAGCCGGGGATGTATGCGGTTTTGAGGTTGCCTACGGTCACGCCTTTGTCATGCACGATGTGGTCGATTTCGGCGATTGGCATCATGGCCGGGTACGTCATGTGCAGGCCTTCGCCCGCCTGCTGGCCGGAATCCAGGAAGCGGCTGCCGAGCAGGTATCGGAAGCTGGCGTGGTCCCATGTGGAGTTGAAATCGC
>ERZ857965.2777-NODE-2777-length-14163-cov-4.029203_pt1 | contig 14163 bp, 27 predicted proteins | sample MGYA00519758_ERZ857965 | MGnify/ENA primary metagenome ERZ857965 (study PRJEB31778, sample SAMEA3449381) | human gut metagenome | biome: human gut; feature: human-associated habitat; material: faeces | place: United Kingdom | collected 2010/2012 ... | reverse complement strand
AAAGAACTAAATGTAAAAGGAAGAAGCAAAATGAATAAGGCAGAATTAATTGAAGCCTTAAAGATAAGAGAACCAAAGAAAGAAAAAACAGAAGAAAAGACTAATCAAGAAGCTAATCAAAACACAGATCATAAAGTAGTAAGAAAAATAGTACAAAATAAAAATACAGATTCTAAAGGACTAATCAGAATATGGCACGATGTAGTGAGAACATTACCACCAGGAACACCAGTAACAGTTAAGATGTTTTCAGATGAAGATGTAATAAAAACATTTACTGGAAGACTTAAAGAAGGCAATAGAAAAAGGGATGATGGATTGCCAGATGTTTTTATAAAAATAAGAGCTAAAAAACCTTTCAATATACAACTTTACGATAACATTCAAGTATTTATGACAGAAAAAGATTATCAGAAAGCACGATGCGGTGAGTAATTTTTATACTCTAAAATAAATTCTGAGTAGTAAAGAGAAAGGGGAAAGATAAAAAATGGTAGTTTATTTCAAAGATGAGGAAACAATGGTTATAGAAACAGAAGGCAACAAAGTAGAAATCAAAATAAAAGATAAAAATCAAGATAAAAACTTGAAATTAGAGTTTGAAAAATAGCTAGAAAAATTAAAGTAAAATCAAGTCGAGAGTTGCACCAATCACGGTGTTTATCGACTTGATAATACTATTAACTTTAGAACATATAATAAATAATTTTAATTTATATTATTTATGATTTGGGGGAAGTAAAAATGTCATATATACAAAAGACAATAATATCAGGGAAAGTAGTAGAAGTTATAAAACAGTATGACAGAAAACACTTCCCTAAAGGTAAACATACTAAGTTTAAGAAAAGTGATATTAGAGGACCAAAAGAAAATAAAACTACTGAACAACAAGAAAAAGTGAATTATAGACAAAAAGAATTAAAACTTACTAGACTATTAAATTGTAACTTTCAAGGTGGAGATTATCATATAGTTTTTTCTTATAAAGAAGATCTTAGACCAAATAGCATAGAAGAGTTAAAAGACGATAAAAAGAAGTTGCTAAGAAAAGTAAGAACTGAATATAAAAAACAAGGAAAAGAACTTAAATATATAGCAGTAGCGGAAGTAGGAAAAAGAAAAGCATTACATTTTCATTTTGTAGTTAATGCTATAGATACTTCTATATTCCAAAAGTGCTGGAATAAAGGATTTATCAAGATTAGCTTACTGGATAAAAGTGGACAATATAAAGATTTAGCAGCTTATTTATTAAAATATACTAAAACAAATAAAGAAGAAGCTAAACAACTTAATGGTGCTGCATGGAACAGTAGTAAAAATTTAGACAAGCCAGTTGTAAAAGTAAAAGTAATAACAAGAAGTCAATTCTTTAAAGAAGAAGTAACACAATCAAAAGAATATAGAGACTATTATTTAGAAAAAGATAGTGTTTATACAGGCTTTAATGAATTTACAGGATACAAATATTTTAAATACACATTAGTAAAGTTAAATTGACAGGGGAAAGGGTAATATGGATGAATTAAATTATTTAATATTAAATTACGATATACCATTTCATATAACAGAGGATGTTAGTAGACGAGTGACAGATTGGATAGCATCAGGGGGAAATGAAGATGATGGATATATAATGCAACAAGTGAGATATATAAAAAAATATTTAGAAGTGACAAATCAAATACAAGGAGATAAAGATGAGTAAATATAGTAACACATATTATCTAAAAGAAAAAACAGAAGATACGGAACAAATGCAAATTATAAATTACTGTAATAGTATGAGCGCATATGAACAAGAGTATGCAATGATTTATCATATACCGAATGAAGGTAAAAGAAAAAATGGGGCTAAGCTAAAAAGAATTGGATTAAGAAAAGGTGTGCCAGATTTGTGTATGCCAGTACCTCGAATGGGATTTCATGGCCTATACATAGAACTTAAAAAAGATAGTACTAAAAAGGCAAGTAAAGAGCAACAGGAATGGCTATTTAAGTTAGAACAGCAAGGATATGCAACATCACTTTGTTATGGAGCTAATGAAGCAATTAATCTTATAACTGCTTATATGGATTCTGATTATGAGACATTCAAAGATAATTATAGAAATGCGAAAGGTGAAAAAAGATACTAATAGGGGGAATAAACAATGATAATAGATAAATTCATTGTACATATGCTGGATATAAATTTAGACAAACCGATGTTAGCTGACTTTATAGGAAAAGATTATTCAGATGTAGATAAGTTTTTAAAGAAGCTTATAACAAAATGCCAAAAACATGATGAAACAATGAGGGCAAAATGGAAATATGCTGAAGAGTTTATACAAGATTGTTGTAAAAATATTTTTGAAGATGAAAATAATTTTACAAATGCGAGTAAACAAATAGCAGCACATTATTATGACTTAATGAAGAATAACAATATATTAGAACCGGTAACACTTGTTATATGTCAATATACAGTAAATGCAACTCAAAATATAGCAATTATGAGATTAGAAAATAAAAAAACATATAGTACAACAGTAGATCTTATAGAAGATAAATTTAATATAAATATAATTGAAAATAAGAAAACCATTTCAACTGCATTAAAACAATGTGCATTAATACATGAGGATAATTTAATGCCACTATATGACTTAGTAATATTAGATAAAGAATCAAGTGAAGAATCAATATTTAAGGACTTTCTAAAGGCTGAAATAATAAGAGATGATACATATAAAACTAGAGTATTTATAGATATAGCACAAATGTATATTGATGTAGGATTTGAAAAGATGGATAAAAAAGAAGCTGCTATAAGAACATTAGAGTGTATGCTTGATACAACAAGTAACATGGATATAAATAAATTTATAGATTTAAGCGGTATAGATAGAGCTATAAAAGTGACATTAGAAAAATACGATATCTATGACAGTTTTAATATAGATAAAAAAGTAGTAGAAAAAGAGTTTAAAGTAAGATCAATAAAAACGGATACTGGATTTGTTATAAAAAATAAATTTAATGCATTTAGGGATAGTAGTAAATACAGAATTGTAAATAATCAAGATGGAACGACGGATTTATTGATAAAAAATATTCAGTATTTTAAGGAGGGGTAGATATGAGTGGATTAACACCAGTGAATTTTAATAATGAAATAGTAATAACTACTAAAACATTAGCAGAAGTTTATGAATGTGATGTGAGTAATATAAAAGTAAATTTTAATAGCAACAAGGATAAGTTTATAGAAGGTAAACATTATTACAAAGCTGAAGGCGAAGAACTTAAAAATTTGCGAGTAAGTAATCCTTACTTACAAATATCACCTAAAACTAGAACACTGTATCTTTGGACTAAAAGAGGGGCATCAAGACACTGTAAAATGCTAGGAACAGATAAAGCATGGGATATGTTTGATTCATTAGAAGAAAATTATTTTAATCCTAAAGTAGCATACTTAACAGAAGAGGACCAAGCGATATTAAGTATAGTAAATTCATCTACTAAAGCTGAAACAGCCTTAGCTATTAAGAATTATAAAGAAATAGTAGAAAAACCATTACAAGATACAATTGAAAAGCAATCGGATACGATAAATGAATTGTTACCTGCTGCAAATTATACTAAAAAAGTTTTAGAAGATAATAATACATTGCTTACTATAACACAAATAGCAAAAGACTTTGGAATGAGTGGACATGCTTTAAATGATTTATTACATGATTTAGGAGTCCAATATAAACAAAATGTCAATGGCTTTTATATAGTAAATATCAAGGTAAAGGGTATGCAAGAACTGTTCAATCAGAGGTTAAAAATGCAAAACCACAAACAAAGTGGACTCAAAAGGGGAAAAAGTTTATACATGATATTTTAAGAAAAAATGGAATAAAAACTGTTTGGGAGCAACAACAAGAAGTATTGCAAGTTGAGCAACAATCATTTAATTTAAATTAAAAATATGGAGGGATAAGATTATGAATTACAAAATAAACACACTTATTGGAGATATAAAGATAGAAAAAACAAGTTCACTAATAGCAACAGTTGGAGATATAAGAGCAGAAAAAGAAGCTGATGCACATTGGGTAAATATATTTATAAATGACAATTCAGATATAGGATACTCATTTATAGATCAAATTGAGTTATCTGAAAAAGATGATATAGAAACAAAAGAAGAATTAGTAGTTTTTATTATGAACTGGTATTTTAAGAACGTTCAAGTTGTAACAGAAAAACAAAATGAAATAAATATACAAAAAGCAAAAGAGTATAGAGAAGATTTAGAATATAAAAAAGCAGTAGAGGATTTAGCAAAATATACAGAAGAACAATTATTCGAGGAATTAGAAAAAAGAGGACTATGTAAAACAGAGATCTTAGAAGATAAAGCATCTAACGATTATTTAATTTTGGAAGAAATTAAAGCATCATTAGATAGACACCTAAAAACAAAAATAAAGAATATAGGTAACAGAGAAAGAGAAAATGAAATAGTTTTAGATAAAATAAACAGACTCCTTAGTATTTATGAAAATCTAAAACAAAATGAACATGAAAAAATTAATTAAGTACATAAGTTTCAATCTTAAAAGACCTTCTAATTTAGATATTTACAAGATTAGAAGGTCATAAAAGGGGGAGTAAAAATGTATGAAGCTGTAAAAGAAATTACAAATGATTTAATTAAAAAGAAATACATAAAAAATGAAAAAGATATAGCTTTACATGTAGATTCAAAACTAGATCAGTATTGTTTTAGATTTAGTAATCTAAAACAAAGAGAAAATTTAAAACAAAGCATAATAGAAAATGCATTGAAAGGCCGTTTGGAAGTGAAAAAGCCTAAGGTTGTTAGAAATAGAAAAAAATCAAGAAGAGAAGGAAGAAGTTTTATAGTAGTTGACTTTTGTAAAAAAGGTAAAATTCATTCTTATAATTCTTTAGCAGAAGGGTGCAAAGAATTAAAACTGGACCCAAGTAGAATAGGTGACTTTTTAAGAGGAGAGGATTACTACTATTTACCTAGAAAAAGAAAATGGATTATCAATACAGACATGGAGGAAAATGAAGTGATAATAGAACACTTAGAAGAAATAGTGGAAAATGCAAAAGAGTTATATGAAGTAGAAAATAAATGTGCATATACAGGGAAAATGAATATGAGAGAAGCTATTGATATGGCTATAAAGATAACAGAAGAAAGAATAAAAAATGAATATAGATTTTAAGGAGAAGTAGGAATGATTAAATATATATGTGATTGTTGTGGAAAAGAAATAAAAAAAGGTGAGATTAAACAAATAAAAGTACATAATAATTATACCAATAGAGTAGAAAAGGAAGGAATACATTGGTGTAAAGATTGTGTATCTAATAATGGAAAACCTGGATTTAATTTTCCTGTTTTAGATACAACAGAAATAGCCTTTGAAGTAGAATTAGATAAATTAAGAGAAGAAACAGAAGAACTAATAGGAGCTGCAATTAAATATAAAACAAATGAAATTGTAACAATAGACAATGTAATAGAAGAAAGCTACGATGTAATACAAGTAGTAATCAACCTAATAGATAAATTAGAACTCACAGATTATATGCAAGAAGGCTTAGAAAAGCATATAGAGAAGCTAAAAGGTAGAGGATGGAAGTTTAAAGAGGTGAGTAAAGAATGAAATTAATTTTATTTATAGGAATTTCATTAGTTTTTAGCAGCGGTTTTGTAGCAGGAGCAACATGGAATTACATACATACTGTTAATAGACAAGTAGAACGTATAGATAGATATTTAGAAGAAGAAACAAGAAAATTTAAAGAAAAAGAGGGGAATAGATAATGAATAGTGTAGTATTGGTTGGTAGATTAACAAAGGACCCAGAACTAAGATATATACCTGGTACTGGAACTGCAGTTGCAACATTTACAATGGCAATAAATAGAGATTACAAGAAAAAAGATGGAAAAATAGAAACAGACTTCATACCTGTACAAGTTATAGGAAAAGCAGCTGAATTTTGTGCAAATTATATAACAAAAGGTAGATTAGTAGCAATTCAAGGAAGCATAAGAGTAGATAGATATGAAACACAAACAGGGGAGAATAGAACATTTACAAAGGTAAGTGCAAGAAATATAAAACCTTTGGACTATGTGAAAAATGACAATAGCAATTCAGATACAAATCCAAGTTTTGAACCTGCAGAAGGATTAGATCCAAACGGATTTACAGCCATAGATGATGACGGTATACCCTTTTAATTTTGACAGTACCGAGATAATGACATTTAGAGATAAACAAAATAATATAAAGCATTTAGTAGGTAAAGAAGAATACTACAGTAGTAAAGAAGGATTCTATAATTACTTAGTAGGAAACAATATTCAATGCAATTTGGAACAAATAGAGGAAAAATATATAAGATATTATCCTATATTACCAAAGAAAGCAGAAGAAGCTTATAAAATAGCAGAGGGTGAAGGATACACCTTCTGCAAACCTACTAGAGGAGCATTTTTAGTATATGTACTGAAATTAGATAAATAAAGGGGTGAATTAAACAAGATGAATATAGCAGAGAGAAATGAATTAATAGAAGATAATTTAAATCTAGTCTATTTTATGATCGAAAAACACTTTGCAACTTATGTAGATAGAGATGAGTTGATAGGTATAGGATATGAAGGAATTATAAAAGCTGCAGATAAGTTTGATAAAAGTAAAAATATAAAGTTTTGTACTTTTGCTTGTAAATGTATTCACAATGAGATTACTAAATATTTAAATACATTAAATTACCATTGTAGAAAAGCAAATATGGTAGCTTGTTCAATTGATAATAAAATAGAAGATTGCATAGGAGAAGATTTAACTTTTAAAGAAGTTCTTAATATTAATGAAGACTATTCTATAGTTGTTGCAGAAGAAATATTAAATAGAGCTAATTCTTTAGTTGCAAATGGTAGATTTATTTTAGAAAAAAGAATTGCTGGATATACATTTAGAGAGATAGGCCAAATGTTGAATATAACAGGCCAAGCTGTGATGAAAAGGTTATCTATAATAAGACAGTATTTAAATTTAAAAGAGGCGGACAATGAAAACATTAACTAAATTTGAAAAAGAAGAAATAAAGCAAGTTGATTATGAACAACTGACATTCTTTTAGGAGGGAATATGGAGTATAAAGATTTTATTAATTCTAAGAATAAACAAATGAAAAATTATGGATTTGATATAGAAAAAGAAAATTTAAATCCAATGCTATTTGATTTTCAAAAGGATATTGTTAGATGGGCATTAAAAAAAGGAAGAGCAGCAGTATTTGCAGATTGTGGATTAGGGAAAACTCCAATGCAACTGGAATGGGCAAATCAAATATACAAACATGAAGGTGGAAAAATATTAATATTAGCACCATTAGCAGTAGCTACACAAACTCAAAGAGAAGGAGAAAAATTCCATATACCTGTTAATATATGCGAAAATCAAGATGATGTAAAAGAAGGTATAAATATAACAAACTATGAAAAATTAGAAAAATTTGTAGCAAATGAATTTATTGGAATAGTATTAGATGAAAGTTCGATATTAAAAAGTTTTACAGGCAAAGTAAGAAATCAGATAATAGAGAACTTTAGAAAAACACCTTATAAACTAGCATGTACAGCAACACCAGCGCCAAATGACTATATGGAATTAGGAAATCATTCAGAGTTTTTAGGAGTTATGACAAGAGCGGAAATGCTATCTATGTACTTTGTACATGACGGAGGTCAAACATCTAAATGGAGATTAAAATCTCATGATGTTGAAATATTCTGGGAATGGTTAGCTAGTTGGTCAGTATTTATAGATAATCCAAATAATTTAGGCTATAACATAGAAGGATATGACTTACCAAAATTAAATATAAATCAAATAGTTGCTGATGGATTACCAATAACAACTGAAAAATTAACACTAACTCAAAGAAGAAATGCAAGAAAAGAAAGTTTAGATGTTAGATGCCAAGTTGCAGCAGATATAGTTAATAATTCGGAAGAAACTTTCCTGGTATGGTGTGATTTAAATGATGAAAGTAAAAAATTACATCAACTTATAAATGATAGTGTTGAAGTAAAAGGATCAGATAAACAAAAACATAAAAGTACAGCTATGTTAGATTTTTCAGATGATAAAATCAAATGCCTAGTTACTAAACCGTCAATCGCAGGATTCGGAATGAACTGGCAAAATTGCAGAAATATGATATTTGTTGGATTATCAGATAGCTATGAAGCATATTATCAAGCTATTAGAAGATGCTGGAGATTCGGACAAGACAAGGAAGTAAACATATATATCATAATAAGTTCAAAAGAAGGTACAGTAAAAGAAAATATCGAGAGAAAACAGCAAGATGCAGAGAAAATGCAAAAGGCAATGATTAAGCTAACTAAAGATATCACATCTAAAGAATTAAAACAAACAACAAGGATAACAACTGAATACAATCCTAAAATTGAAATGGAGATTCCAAGTTGGATAGCATAAAGGAGGGGTTTGAGATGAAGGTTATAGACCAAATTACAAAAGAAAACTATGCATTATATCAAGGAGATTGTGTGGAAGTATTAAAAGGCATTCCAGATAACAGCATACATTACGGTATATTTAGTCCGCCATTTGCAAGTTTATATACTTATTCTAATTCAGATAGAGATATGGGAAATTGCAGCAAAGACGAACAATTTTATAAACAATTTGAATTTTTAGTATCTGAATTATACAGAGTTATAAAACCAGGTAGATTAATAAGTTTTCATTGTATGAATTTACCTATGATGAAATCTAAAGATGGTGTAATTGGATTAAAAGATTTTAGAGGGGAACTTATAAAATTATTTGTGGATGCTGGATTTATATTTCATTCAGAAGTTTGTATATGGAAAAATCCTGTAACGGAAATGCAAAGAACAAAAGCACTAGGATTACTTCATAAACAAATAAAAAAAGATAGCTCAATGTGTAGACAAGGTATTCCAGATTATTTAATAACTATGAGAAAACCAGGAGAAAACCTTGAAAGAATAACACATACAAATGAAAGCTTCCCAGTTGATTTGTGGCAAAATTATGCATCACCAGTATGGATGGATATAAAACAATCAAATACACTACAAAGAAATTCGGCAAGAGATGAAAAAGACGAAAGACATATATGCCCTTTACAATTAGATGTAATACAAAGAGGTATAGAATTATGGAGCAATCCAGGGGATATAGTTCTAAATCCATTTGCTGGTATAGGTTCTAGTATATATCAAGCACTATTAATGAATAGAAAAGGCGTAGGTATAGAATTAAAAGATAGCTATTTCAAACAAGCTAAATTAAACTGTGAAAATGCTGCTAAAAAAGTTGAAGAAAGAGCGAATGAGATAACTATGGAAGATTATATAAAAAGAATGATGGCAAATTAAGTTTTATATAGGAGGTTAGTATGGACGATTATACATATAAATGTGAATTTTGTGGGAAAGTTTACGACTGTAGAGAGCAAAAACATTATACGATTGACATTCCTGGAGAAAAGTTTTTAAAACAAACTTGCAGTTTGGAATGTGCTGAAAAGTATAAAGATAGATTGATAGAGGAAGCAGAAAAAAGATGCTTAAATCTAAGACAAAATACTAAAATCGTTGAATACAAGGAGGAAATATGAACAAAGAAGAAATGGAAAGTGCTGCTGGAATCATATGCACTTTATTAAAAGGATTATTAGAAGAAACTGGATTATACATAGCAGTTGATAAAAAGACAAAAGAATTTGTTTTTATCGAAAGAGAAAGCTTTGATAGAGGAGATAGCAGAGGAAGAACAGCTAGAGTATCTATGGAGCAAATAAATGTAAAAGAATAGGGGGAGAAAAATGAAATGTAAATACTTTAAAAAAGCAACTGGCAATAAATACTGCAGCAACTATTTAGGACCACAAATATTAGGAGTATATGGAGAAGGAACAATTATAAAACATAACTGCAAAGATAAATGCAAGTATGTTGATTGTAAGAAACTTGAAGAATTACAAGGATTAAAAAGGGGGTGATAAGCTTTGCTATTAAGCAGAGTGAATGAAATTGTAGAACTAGCTAGAATCTACATGATAGCTTACAAGTTAGAACCTATGGAGGCTATCGAATGTGCAATAAAAGATATAGAAGAACATGATAAAGGGGACTATTAAAGGGGAAAACAATGAGAGAAATGAAAGTAAGAGGCTATTCTTTAGATGAAGGCCAATGGATAAAAGGTTTCGGAGCAGAATACAATGATGATCTAGAAACATATTTAGTACATAATTACCGAGGATTCTTTGAAGTAGACGGAGAAAGCATCGGAGAATATACAGGATACAAAGATATTAATGATATAGAAATATGTGAAGGTGACATAGTAGAAACAACTAGAGGATTAAATCATATAATTGGAGCGGTTATATATCGCAAAGCAAGTTGGTATATACAATCAAAAGAAGGATATAACGTTAGACTTATTTCTATATTCTCTACTGCAGAAAATAAAATTATAGGAAATGTGTATGAAAATAAAGAGTTGTTGGAGGAAAACTATGAATAGGGAAATTAAATTCAGAGGGTATAACGAATTCGAGAAAAGATGGGTTTATGGTTATGGATTACATCAATCAATTTTTATAGATGGTTCATCTAATGCATACGTAACAGCTGGTATTAGAGAAGTATTTATTGTAGATAAGGAAAGTGCTGGACAATATACAGGTTGTAAAGATGCTAACGACAAAGAAATATATGAGGGAGATATAGTGGAAATAGTTGATGGTCCAACTTTACATCCAGATAATTGTTATATAGGAACTAAATTTAAAGTGTTCTACAATCAAGAAAGTTGTAGTTTTATGATGAAAGATATATATGATGAAGATAATACACAATATTTTGATTTGGATTTAGGCGGGATACCTCCAAAATATTTAGAAGTAATAGGAAATATATACGAAAATAAAGAACTACTGGAGGTGGAATAATGAGTAATGATTTTTTAAAAAAATGTGAAAACTGTAAAAATTACGTAAATAATGAATGTAAAATCTTTTTACTAACAAACATACACCAAGCTTGTGAACATTGGGAAGAAAAAATATATACAATAAAAGAAGTATGTGAAAATTCTAAAAAAGAAATAGAACAAATAAATGACCCAGTTAACCATCCATCACATTATACTGATGGAAATATAGAGGTAATGGATTTTATTGAAGATAAACAACTAAATTTTGCTAGAGGTAATGTAATTAAATATGTTTCTAGAGCTGGTAAAAAAGACTCAAATAAAGAATTAGAGGACCTTAAAAAAGCATCATGGTATTTAAATAGAGAGATAGAAAGATTAAATAAGGAGACAGATTAATGGAAGATAGAAAAGAGTTAATAAAAGCACTTAAAGTAATTCAACAAACTTGTAAATCTGTTACAGGTAAACAATGTGATGATATGTATGAATCAGGTAACTGCCCTATATATGATATACTAGGTAGTTGCACTTTAGAGGATGTTCCAGAAGATTGGTACATAGAAGAACATGAATAGAGCAATAGCAGATGCAATAATCATAGTGGTTATTGGTGTATGGATAGTGAGCAAATTATGCAATACTATGGTTAGTAGATAGAAAAAATAATAAATAAAATATAATTAATTTGGGGGAAATATTATGACAGAAAAGAATGGTAAAGGGGATAAACAGTTTAAAAAAGCCGAACGAAAACTATATGACTATACAGGACTAAAAGTTGATGTAGAGTGCCTGGAATATGAGTTAGTAATATTAAAAGAAGAATACAATGGTTGTAAAGCTATTACATATACATCAGAAACAACAGGTGTAACAAATAACATAACAGACACAGTATATGAAGAGTTAATAAGAAAAGAAAAAGATATACTGGATAAAACAAAAAAGATTAATAAAAAGAAAATACAAATAAAAAAAGTTGAAGCTGCAATCAGTCTATTAGATGAGACAGAAAAGAAAATTGTAGAAGCTAGATATTTTAGCAATGATAGAAGAAAAAACAACTGGAATCATATAGCTAAATTAACTGGTTACTGCGATAGACAATGTGTAAATATAAGAGATAATTTAATAGAAAAAATAAAGAATAGATTATAGGGAAATGAAAAAATTCAGAAGGATTTCAGAATTATTTCAGAAATATTTCAGAAAACATATGTTACACTTATATTGTAGATAAATATTCAAATACCCCAAGAATCATGAATGATGTTTTAAAAAGGCTGATGTACTTCGATTGATATACATCAGCCTTTTTATGTTCATTTAAAGGAGTGAAAGAAATGGGTAAATATATAGATATAAATAAAGTATTAGAAGCAACTATAGAAGTACCTCAAAAATATTGGGAAGTGGAAGAACTCATGAGAGAAAAACCAAATTTTGATAAGTCTGTAGGATCTAAGAAAATATATGAAAGAAAAGAATATGCTATATATAAAGTAAAGCATGGATATATAGTACATAATACTAAGAAAAACTTTGAGGAAGGACATACACATATACATAACTATAACAAAGCTAAAAGTATAATAGATTTAGCTGTAAGAAAGAAGACACCTAACACACCAAGACAATGGGAGATAGAATGTTTATTAAGAATAGTAAAAGATGAAAAATATAAAGAGAAATTAAGAAGCTTATTGTTAGAATTAAAATAAATGTTGCAAAAGATAAGACAAGCAGATACTCTTTAATTAATAACAATTAAAGGAGTGAGTTTATGAGAAATATAAAAAGATTATTAGCAGTATTATTAGTATGTATGATATCTATTGGATGTGTTGCTTGTAGTGGAACAACATCAGAGGAAAGCAGTAAGGTTAACCTAGAAGATATGACAGGTTCAGAAAAGGTTGATTACTTTATAACGAAAGGTAAAAATCATTATGAAGCTGTAAAGAATGATGAGGATAAACTAACTGACTTAGGAGTACAATATATAAAAGATATTGGTGAATATGTAGATAACAAAAGCCAGTTTGATAGTAATGACAACATGGAAGATATAATGACAAAAGGTAGCTTTCTAGAACAGTATGGAAAAGATAAAATGGAAATGTTTAAAACATCAGGACAAGAAGATAGTAACGGATATAAAACCGCTAGAGAAGTTAACTCTTTAGGAATGAATGCAGTGCAAATGGTTAAGTATGTTTATAGAGAAGCTGAAACAAAAGAAGATGACTCTATAAAAGCAAATATAAAACAAGTAAAAGAGAGTCTAGAACAATTACAATAATATATGATATATAAAGGATCTTATTATAATTAATGAGGTCCTTTATTATTTAGGAGGAAAGACAATGAATATAACTATTGAAATAGAATTAAGACCATGCATAGTTAATAATAGAAAAGCATTGTTCCATAATAAATATATAGAATCAGATGAACAATATATAGAATCGGATGGGGTAGAAGCAAGCATAAAGATTAGGGAAGATATAAAAGGATTAGTAGAATATGAAGATGGTACATTGGATTTGATTAGCTATAAGAACATTAGGTTTATAGACAAGAAGCATCAACAATATTGTTGGGAGGAAAAATAAATGAGACAAGAACTAGAGGATTTAAGGTATGCACTTAATGAGATAATAGGCGAGTTAAGATATGCATTTAATACAATGATAGATGAGTTTAAAAAATGTATAAGTACTATTATAAATATATCATTAGAATTGGAATCAACGCGTAAAAAACTAAAAGAGCATAAAGATAATTATAGATTGTTTAGACATAGATATAGAAAGACTAATGTATTAAATAGTCAAGTGTATAATAGGAAACGTATATGTAGATGTAGGAGTAATATCTAAGATGGTAAAGAACTTAGAACAATGGATAAATGAATTGATAAAAGATAAAGAGTTATGGAAGTTCTATAAGTCAAAAGAGTTTAGGCATCTAAAGAAAGAAGTATTAAGAGAGCAGCATTATGAATGTCAAGAATGTAAAAGGCTTGGAAAGATAAATAAAGCTGATACAGTACATCATGTTCAGCATGTTAGAAAGCATCCAAGCTTAGCGCTATCGAAGTATTATACATATCAAGG
>ERZ857965.2768-NODE-2768-length-14201-cov-2.413191_pt1 | contig 14201 bp, 10 predicted proteins | sample MGYA00519758_ERZ857965 | MGnify/ENA primary metagenome ERZ857965 (study PRJEB31778, sample SAMEA3449381) | human gut metagenome | biome: human gut; feature: human-associated habitat; material: faeces | place: United Kingdom | collected 2010/2012 ... | reverse complement strand
GCACGCTGAGTTCGAAGCACATCGCACAGCTGCTCACGGAAGAGGCGCGTGCGGTGTTCCCGCAGGCAGAGTGCCGCTCCGTGCAGATTGCAGACGGCGGCGAAGGCACGGCGGAGGCCGTCGTCTCCCAGGCGGGCGGCAAACTGATGTCGGAGCGCGTGCAGGGTCCGCTGGTCCTTTCCGTGCAGGCGCAGTACGGCCTGCTGCCGGATGGCAGCGCCGTCCTGGACGCGGCATCCGCTTCCGGCCTGCCCCTGGTCCCGCCCGCCGAGCGCAACCCGCTGCAGGCAAGCACGTACGGCACGGGCCAGCTTATCCGCGCGGCGCTGGACGCCGGTGCGCGGGATATCGCCATCGGCTTGGGCGGCCCGGCCACGGTGGATGGCGGCATGGGCATGCTGGGCGTGACCTTCTGGGACAACGGCATGTGGGAAGTGCCCGCCTGCGGCGGTAACCTGGAAGATGTGGCACGCATCGACGTGTCCGGCCTGGATCCGCGCATCAGGGAATGCCGCCTGCGCGCCCTGTGCGATGTGGACAACCCGCTGCTGGGCCCGCGGGGTGCGGCCCGGGCGTTCGGCCCGCAGAAGGGCGCGGACCCGGATATGGTGGAGCGCCTGGAAGCCGGCATGGAGAATTACGCGCGGGCGCTGCAGGAGGCAACGGGAATCGACTGCTCGCAGCTGCCTGGCACCGGTGCGGCAGGCGGTTTGGGCGCCGCGCTGGCGTCCGTGCTGCGTGCGGATCTGGTGTCCGGCATAGACTACGTGCTGGACGTGGCGGGATTCAAGAAGAAGCTGCGGGGCGTGGACTACTGCATCACGGGCGAAGGCCGCCTGGATTCCCAGACGCTGCACGGCAAGGCCGTCGAGGGCGTTGCCTCCCGCTGCAAGCGGGCCGGCGTCCCGTGCTTCGCCGTGGTGGGCAGCATGGCGTTCGACCAGGACATGCAGGCGCTTTCCGATGCCGGGCTGACGCTGGTGCTTCCCACGATGCCGGACGGCGCCACGCAGGAAGAGATAGAGGAGAACCCGGAAGCGCGCTATCGCGAGGCGGCGCATCGGCTGTTCGCCAGCCTGCCCGAAGCGCCGGAATAAACGGACCCGCATAAACAGAAAGCGGCCTGCCCGGGCATGATGCCCTGGGCAGGCCGCTATCGTTCTTGCACCTGCACGTCGCCGCGCATGCCGTCAGGCTAGGCGCTGATGGGGTCCTCCACCTGGATGATGCTGTCTCCCTCAAGGTCGTAGTCGCCCATCGCAACGGCTCTAATGGCAGGATTGTCGTACGTGGAGTAGTAATACGTGTTCGTACGCGAGGAGAATCCGCCGGTGAACACGGTCACCTCGAAGTCGCCGTCCGTCATACGCGCGGCGCCTTCCACCATGGATACGCCGCCCAGCGAATGGAACAGGCGCGCCACGTTCTCCTGCTCGGAATCCTTGTCGGGATAGTTGGCATTCAGGTATGCCAAGCGCACGAAGCGCGATGAGGAATAATAGTCGCCCGGAATGCCGCGCATGCCCGCGCCTGATCCGTACGGCGTCAGCTGCGCCGTACGCCATTGGCGGGTGGGCGGCACATCGCTGGTCACGTTCAGATAGCCGCGCAAGTTCTCGGCCTGCCAGGCGAATCCCGGCTGGTTCGCCAGCACGTCCACGTCGTCATGGAAAACGTGCATGCCGTCGGGCGTGTATTCCACCACAATGGAGCGCGTGGCGTCGCCGATGATCCAATGCAGCAGCGACGTCTGGAAGTTGTCGTTGATGGTCTTGTCCACAATGGCCACGTTTGGCAGCTCCGCCTCCACCTCGTCGACGGTCTTATGCAGCCCGGCCACCCACAGCGGGAATTCGTAGGCGGCAACGTTCGTCTTGCCCTCCACGGGTGCGGCCTCGTATTGCGCGAAGCCGGGGAAGTTCAAGCCGGCAATGGCCAGCCCCTCGCTATTCGCGCAATCGAAGTACAGCGGCGTGCCGTCGGCAACAATGCCCATGCCGATCAAGGGATATTCCGTGCGCTCGATGGCGCCGAAATGCGACACGGGGGAATAGCCTCCGGGCGTGATGCACACGCGCTCTCCGAAAGAGCAGCTCCAGTCAAGGTTTCGGCCGAAGTACATGTTTCCCTGCTTGTCGGTGAATCTGATGCCCGAACACATGATGCGATCCTTTCTCTTTGGCTCTGGAGAGAAGTATAGTTCGTTTAATGCCAGCTTCCAATTACCGGCAGGCGCTGCAAATTGCTTTTGACAAACGCTTCAATCCGCTTTTCAGTGCACCCGAACGTAATTTTACAGTCGGATTCTTATGTCTTATATCCCCAGTTCAATAGTGGCATTCACGGAAAATAACCTGTTTCCGAAAGGGAAGAGTGCTGGAACGTTACAGGCGGTATCGTCCCGGATGTCTAGAGACGGGGGCGTCGTCGTTGATGACAGATCATCTGATTCTAGGACGGTATTATGGCGGGCTGCTTGGAAGAGACGGACTATCCGGCCCTCTATATCAAATAGGAGAATAGCGGAATATATATTGCATGAAATCTTACGGTGCAACACGCTAATGGCTCATATGCAATCTTTCCTGATTCCTACGGTAAGGCTGTGCCCAGCGTCTTGCAGGGGCTTAGCAACACAAAAAAAAGGGGGGCATCTTCAATGAAAGATATCGGGTGCTGTAAGTTATGTAGGCTGCGCATGAATTAAACAGGGATGTCTATGGTTCAGCATTCCCAAAAGGAAGATACAAGCTGTCATGGAAGGAAGCTTGGAGCGTCTGTGCGAAGAAGGATGGAGAGTACTTTGGGTGTATTCGACTAGACATACTGAGGATAGTTCGTTCTCGGAGTGGCGAGCGCCAGATTCGTCACCGTGACAATCGTCTAGAGAGATTATGCAACTATTGTTAAAGCATAGAATTTGGTTTTCAACGATACGTTGCTCGTCTGGCAAAAGGAGGGACAGATCGTCTTTCCGAGCTGTGCGGTACGTGCGGGTCTGTCAAACTTAAATTGACTTTACGTGGGATAATGCTTGCATATCGGACGGATAGGCGCCTATTAGGGCTATCAGTTTGAATGCCCAATGCTGTGCTTGCGTAATGCATGAAGTGGGTAATTGTTGCTTCGAATGCATGGATTTGCAGGGGGCAGCGCATATTTGGATAGTGAGATTGAGCAGCGCAGAAGGTGACCAATTCTCTTTTGTGCCTTGTCGCGTATGTATACATGTGGAAGCGGATGTAGTGGGGTTTTGGTAGTCGCGGAAGCGACTTTAGGCGCTATTAAGCCTGGAGCTCAAAAGATGAGAAGAAAAAGTGATGTAAAGGCATGAGCAGCAAACGCCGGGTAGGGGTCTTGGCCTCCTATGCCTACTCGGTCACACAGGTCGTAGTCAACCTCATATACGTGCCCCTGCTGCTCGGCGGCATCGGGCAGAGCGAATACGGACTCTACCAGATGGTCGGCTCGATTATTGCTTACCTATCAATTATCAGTTCAACATTTTCAGCTGGGGCAACTCGCTATTACAGCAAGTATTATGTCCTCGGTGACGAGAGGGGCATGGCTAATACCCTGGGGATTCTCAAGCGAATTTACCGTGTTGCATACTTAATCGTTGCAGTTGCGACGATAGCGTCAATCGGAATGGTGAGTGCAGTGTACGACTCATCCTTCTCGCCTTGGGAAATACGAGAAAGCTGTCTTATGCTCGTCGTTCTAGGCATCAATCTGATGCTGTCGATGAATAATACTATTTCAATCGCTGCAATTACAGCTCATGAAGAATTCGCATTTTTAAAGGTTTCTCAACTTATAACGCTTCAACTTATAACGCTTGTTCTTCAGCCAATGCTTGTAATTATCCTCATAGGGAAGTTTCCATTTGCCGTGACCGTTACGATTGCGCAGTTCGTTTGCAACTTTCTCTGTTGTTCTGTGCAGACGTGCTATGCCAAGCGGCGGCTTGGCATGGATACGCGCATGCGCTTTTTGGACAAGGGGCTCGAGAGGGGGCTGCTTGCTTTCTCTGGAACGATCGTTCTCTCCGTTGTCGCGGATCAGATTTTCTGGAAGTCCGACCAGCTCATCCCTTGGTTACATGTATGGCACTGAGGCAGTAGCCGTTTACGGTGTGGAATCCCAGATTATAAATGTATATTTACCCCTCGGTACCGCAATCGCATCCGTCTTTTTGCCCCGTGTTTCAGAGCTCTGGCACAGAGATCACGATCTCGAGGGGATATCCCGACTTTTCGTAAAGGTGAGTCGTGTTACCCTCTATCCTTTGTTAGCAGTGTTGCTAGGATTCATCGTGCTTGGTCAGGACTTCATCCGATTATGGGCAGGCGAGGGGTACGGGACGGCTTGGTGGATTGCTGTCCTGGAGCTCGTTCCTTTCACGATAGATGTGTCTCAGAACATCGGTCTTACGGTTTTGCAAGTCATGGGCAGATATGGCTTTCGCGCGAAGATGTACCTCGCTGCGGCTGTCGTGAACATAGTTCTTACAATCTGGCTTGCCAGCGAGATGGGGATAATCGGAGCAGCGGTGGCGTCGGGAATCGCTATGCTTACGAGCAGCGGCGTCGTTTTGAACTGGTACTACCAACGAAAAGTTGGTCTTGATATGATTGCCTGGTGGAAGAGCGTGTTGCGCGAAATCGTCCCCTTGGTTTTGCTATGCATTGTTGCTTGGTTTGCCTGGCAACCCTTTACTGGCTGCGGGTGGTGTGGACTCATCGTTGGCATATTTGTCTGGGCTTTAGCTTTCACACTCGTCTCCTATTTTCTTTGTTCGAATGATTACGAGAAGGATCTTATTAATGGCATCGTTCGGAAGGTGCTGAGGAGGTAAATCACAAGCGGTAAAGGCGGATAGGACCTTTGCGCAAGGTGAGCGGCGACTATCGGAAAAGTCAGCAAAATCGCCCAAGGACAAGTCCGATCCGGAGTGACTGCGCTGGGGATTCACGGAATCTCTCGTCTTTCGGAAAAATGTTCGTTTCTGTCTGCCAAATATCCCTCCATGCCACTTCTGCTTCTTGCCAATTTGGCAAGAAGGGCATTCGTCTTCGGTGCGGGGGCGTTTCTATAGTTTGTAAGGTACGGGAGGGCTTATTCCTGCGATCGTGTCGAAAAAGTTGGTGTAAGCGATAGATTGCTGCGGATGAATGAATAACGGCCATCGCCTAGAATCTGAAATTGCGAAAGATCGGATTCGAGGAAAGGACGATGGCCGCAATGAAGGCTATACCAGAGGCCGGCACGCCGGACCTTTCCATGCCGAGGTTCGAGGACGGCGCCATCAACCTGCAGGAGCTCTTCAGGAGGATGGCCGAGGACATAGTGAACGGCGTGATGGCCGCCGAAGCCGACCAGATGTGCGAAGCGGCGGGAAGCAGCAGGAACGGCTACCGGGACAGGAGGCTCGAGACGTGCGCGGGGACCCTCGCGCTGCGCGTGCCCAAGCTGCGCTCGGGCAGCTTCTTCCCCGAGGATGTCATCGAGCACTACCAGCGCGTCGACCGCGCGGTGGTGGCCGCGGTGGCCGAGATGTACCGCACGGGGACGAGCACCCGCAAAGTGCAGGCGGTGGCCGAGAAGCTCGACATCGCCAGACTATCGAAGGACCAGGTGAGCGCCATCTGCGGCTCGCTTGACGCGGACGCGGCCGAGCTCCTTGGCAGGGACCTCTCCGGACTCGACATGCCCTACGTCTGGCTCGGCGCCGCCTACGTGAGGCGCCGCCTGGCAGCGCCGCGTCGTGCGCCTCGTGCGGGGCTGCTGCCGCGAGGCGAGGTTGAAGTAGCTGCGGAAGCGCGTGGCCCGCATCGCCTCGGCGGCGTTCAGGCTCAGGGACCCCGCCGTGGTGCGGGCGGCATACCACGTGGCTTGCGAGATGTTCGCGGAATGCCGCCCCGGTGCCGCGCGCGTGATGGAGGAGGCGGAGCCCGACGCGCCGGCCTACCTGGATTTCCCGCCGTCGCGTCGGAAGCGCCTGCGCACCAACAACCTGCAGGAGCGCACCAACCGCGAGATCAAGCGGCGCAGCCGCGTCGTGCAGGTGTTCCCGTCGGAGAAGTCGCTGGAACGCCTCATCGGAACGGTGCTGTGCGAGGTCGACGAGGGGCAGTGGCGGCGCGCTGCTTCTCGGAAGACAAGATGGCCGAGCCCTACGCCGACAAGCCGGCGCCGGAGCCCTTGGGGAAAGAGGCCGAGTCAGAGCTGAGGGCAATCGCGAAGCGGGTCATAGAGACGGACCTGAGGCTTGCCGACGAGATGGAGGCCGCGTAGTATAACGGCGTCGATTGAGGATTCGGGCGTTGGCCAAATAAACCCGTTACACCAACTTTTCAGACACTACCTTAGCTGAATGTAATGCCACAACATTATTTTGCTCAAAGAATCGACGGACACCATTAGCGCCCGAAAATAGCAATTTCGGGCGCTAATGGTGTCAGGCTATCGCGTATCCGCTTCTATTGGCGAAGACCCCCATACAAAAGCGAGTTGTTTATTGCATGAATCGTTGTATTACCTCGACGAGTCGTAACTCTGGATCTCAATTTTCTTAAATTTCTTGTCCGTCGAGAATTCAAAGCGGTGTTTAGAACCTGCCTTCCAATTTTCGGTAGAAGCAGTAGTTGTTTTGACGGTCACACCATCTTTATCGACGAGGTTGATGTCGAATGAAAAGTACGAAAAGTCAATGTCCGAAGTATTCTTTACCACTGCCGAATAGGTGTGATAGGTTTCACCTTCGTATTTATCCTTTTCTTTTTTAAACTCAGCGTTTTTCGCTATTAGGCCGCTGGCATAGGAAAGCTCACCATCTCCTAGTACGTCATTGAGGTCGGATTTTTGGCTCTCACTTACGGATAAGGGTTCGATCTTGTTGATCTGGTACAGCGCAGAGCATCTTCTGGGATAGGCCTCTTTTGTATATTTTTGTTCAAACTTCGAATTGTTGTCATAGTAGCTAACTGCATCAATTGAATCTTTGACTGCCGATATGTAGTCTTTTGCAGGCTTTTCCATATTCTCATCTGCAAACGATTTGTTTTCGTAATCTTTTACCGCGTCATATTCTTTTTGCATTGCATCAACAAATTGGTCTGCAGATAGGTTTTGTTGTGCCGCATCCGTTATTGTCCAATGGGCTTGGAGCCCGTTGACAACCGCTTGGGTAAATTCCTGATTTGAAACAGGCTGGTTATTGTTGGGACTCTGATTGGCGTTTGATCCGCAGGCTGTGAGTCCCAAAATACTACAAGAGAGCATGGAAATAATTCCAACTAACAATACGAGGCTAGTCTTCCTCTTTTTCATTTCGTTCTCCCTCCCTGATGAGGTTATTCCCCGCAACCAATATTCGATATTTTACTAACCAACCATGATTGGGAATCGTAGCGGAGGTGGATGGGCTCTGTGCTGCGGTAACCGTTTACATGCCTAAGACAGAGGCGCGTTGTTGTCTATTTTTTTTCATGTATGTATTTACTTACGAATGATTCGGACAAGATGCAACGAATCAACTTCGGTGGTGCGCTCTGTACGCCAACTGGGAGGCGACTCTCACAACTATGTGAACTGGGTACCGCGCCGAAGATCGGAGTGATTATCGAAGCGATTGGCAGGGGCTGCGGGATGCTCTGTCGGTCGGAGCCTGTAACTGCTTAGTCGCTTCCATTAATGATGTCGCTCTGCGATTCTTATGGACGTCGGGTTTGCTCTCACTGAAACGCTGCCGAATGGCTCGAGCCTCATCTGGTAAAACCTAAGGATTGTCACGCAACTATCAAAGAAGTAGGCTGCGAAGGTTTCTGGCGAATGCCGATTGCGTCGTATCATCGGAATATTTGCCAATTCTCGGTTAAGGCGTTCGTTGTCGCTTTCTCCCGTAAACGGCTTTCCATCACTCGCAAAATGCGGCATCGGCAAAATGTACGAGCGTGGAGGTGGGGAAACGCAAACAGGGCTCGCTGAGGCCCGGTCGGTGATGATTGATCAGCTGTCTTCGTCGTAAAATTTAGGCTACCTGCAAGAATGATCAAGGAGCGGCATGGACGGCTACGGTACCAACATTCGCATCGGCAAGCTGGCGTTTCGATGCTTTGAGGTGCATGGGCGCCCATCGATTGCGGCAGACATCTCCGAAGGGCATCGACGCGGGATTTACATCTACAGGTTTGCCGACGGCAGGTATTATGCGGGCAAGTCAGAGGACGTTGTGGAGAGGTACGTGCAGCACCGGCATGAGTACCGCCATGCCGAGGATTGTCCAGTGGTCGAGGCCATGTGGTTCTCCGAGGTTCCCGGCGAAGACGGGACAGAACTGGATGGCGACGAGACGGCGGTCATCACGGCGCTCGAAGCAAGGGGGCTCGACCTCGTCAATCTGATGAAGACGAAGACGCCGGGCGGGGTCGGTGATATGGAGATTGGAGAGGCCCCGTTCGCTGGATTGCGCCTTCCGTGGAATCGTTCCCAAAGATCGCGTATCGGCAGCGTGCCTGCCGATACGGAAGCGTTCGCCCCATACGAAAGCGAAGGAAAGAAGAAGCGCTTCGATCGGCTTGCGTCAAAGTACTATTGGCCGAATCTTCTGCCGCTCCTTCAGAGATATGTCGAGGAGTCCATCACCGCACCAGATCGGACCGCGGGAGTACTTTGGACAGCCACCGCTTTTCCAGCGGTATCGAAGGCCAAGGTGCCACGCATATTGTGTCTGAGCAGCGGAAACGTGGAAACGTTGGTGCTGTTCGAAAAGCGCGGGATTCCCTGCGGGTTCATGAACGTTCGCGAGGACAAGACGCGGGGCGCGGTGTTGTCGCAGGAGATTACGAGTTCGGATGTGGTGCGCGTGGACTATGGCACCGCGCGAGACATCCGACGATTGTACTTCGACGACCTGCGCCAACTGTCGGAATTGCTGGACGATGTCGGCGTGCTCGACTGCGCCTACCGGCTCAACGTTGAGATGATGCGCAAGGGACCGACAATGTATCGACGCTTCAGCAATCCGTGGCTAATGTGTGCGCTGCTGAAAGCGGGGGAGCGTTAGGGACAATCCAATCGAAGTAGTCGCTGCGGGATATCTACTCGAGCGGCCGAATGTTGCAGCTACTGAAAGCAGGTGGGTGGAGCCGGGGAAGCCGTGGGAGGATCTGCAGTTTGACAATAGCGTAACCTACGTGGATGCGCTGGTCGACAGTCTGTTAGAAATTGCCAGACACTGATGCGTTTTTCCCTTAAGCAGCTTTGTCCTCCAGCTCCATGGCTTCCGCGGTACTCGAGCGGCGGTCCTTGCATGCTGAGAAATCCGGCCCTGCCTGTTTGCTTGAAAGTTTCTCTCCTGAGAAAAGAATTCGGGTTCCTGTTCTCGCTTGATTACGTTAAAGGAAAGAGAGACTTGGTGCGGTTGGCTCGCGTTGAAGGTGCTTGCGAGCACGAAGACGGCCAGGCATTAGCCCCGTCCGTCCAGAACCCCCGCAAGACGTGCCGATGCCGCCGTACGGGAATCTCGTCGGCCTTCCGCAGGCCGTCTGCGCTTGCGGCCAATCCCTTTCTGTTCCGCGCTCAGAGACAGCTCTGGAAATGAGGTTCCATTGGAAATCCGGTCCCAATGGAACTTTTTTCTTAGTGACAGTTACCGATTCGGAAGTTGGTCCAGAGGCTGCCTTCATGCAGTCATCGTGAAGGACTGAGACGAGGCGCAGGGGCGCGCGGCAGAGGATGCGGAACGACGGGCTGGAAACGTCTTTGCAGTTGAACAGGTATTTTCGTCTTGACAAAAGGGATGAGCATTGTGGGTCCCCGGCCCGCATTGCCGAACGAGGTGGCAATGTACACCGATCATCAGCGCAAGCGTTTGCTGGTGAAGCCCGGCATAACGTGCTATTGGCAGACTCGCCGCAACCGCGATTCCATCACGATTGATGAGTGGATTGATTTGGACTTATGGTTGTTTGTTCATTGAGCTTAATGTCCAATGAAAACGGCGCGTAAGATGGCAATGTTAGCCCAGAAGCATGGCATGTGACATATCATGCTGGCGTGCTTGCTCATGAAGCGATAGGAAGCAACTTTGAGGTTGTCATTGCGCGACTTGCGAAAAGTGCGATATTTCTGCTGCGAATTATCTAAGTGGATGAAAATTTCTTGTTCACAATTTTCAGCTTCGCATGCATGACTAGTAGGATGAGAAATATGGTAAGCACGTCCTGCTGGACGAGTGATGCAGCCAGGAGGCAGTCATGTTCAGCCCGTTTCGCGCGGAGGACGGTTCGCCCAAGCCGCTCGCGCAGGTTGCCTGGGGCGATCTGATCCAGCTCAAAGAGCTCGACGAGGGCTTTGCGCTTGAATTCAAGCGCGAGAACAATGCCTCGGTGCGGCGAAAGATTCCCAAGATCGTGGCATCGTTCGCCAACTCGCGCGGCGGCTGGCTTGTCATTGGCATCGCCGACGACACGAAAGACGTTGTGCCCGTCCCGCGTCCGCAGACCGACTTCAGTCAGACCCTGGGAGAGATGTGCCGCAGGCATGTGTCGCCGGTTCCTCCGTTCGACGTACGCTTCATTGCCGATCCTGCGGACAGCGGCCAGGGCGTGATCGTCGTGCAGGTGGGCGAAGGCGACTTTCCACCTTACATTGCCGACGGACTTGTGGAGATTCGCGAAGGGTCAACATCGGGGCCTGCAACAGGCGGCGAACTGGTGGAGCTCTATGACCGGGCGAACAAACGCCATGCCCAGGTGGAGGATTTCTGTCGGCGCACCCTGTACTACCCGCAAGCGGAAAACGTGCCCTTGCCCTTGTTTGACCTGTATCTGTTCCGTATGGGTGGGCGCGCGGTCGACGCACCTACGCGGGAAGACGTGTCGCGCAATGTGGCTGCCATGCGTGCGGGCTTCGACCGCCAGGGTATGGAATGCCATGTGCAGCATGCGCATGACTCCCTTATCCTGCGCACTACGCCGCCGTTTTCGCCCGGTGAAGCGCATTCGGCAATCGAGCTCTTCCGCGATGGATCCATGAAGCTTACGGTGCCGGCGGCCCCGCTGGCCGACGGCCAGCGCAAACAAAGCTCGTGTTCGCGCAGTTAGGCCAACAGGTGCCCGAATGGTCGCGCATGGTAGATGCCCGCGACACCTTGCGGCGCGTAACGCGCATGGCCGGTTTGCTCGACCGCTTCGTACGCCAGCGCGGCCTGCGTTGGCGGTCGTATGCTGTGGCCTATGAGTTGGAGAATATGGCCGGGGTCATGCTGTACAGCGACGAGGAAGAATACCTTTCCTACGTGAAGGGGCATGGTGCTCTTTTCTGCGGTACGACCGACGGCCGTAGCCGGATTCGCTATCTGGACGACGGCGCCCACGATTCCTTCCGGGCACGCCAATTCGCCGGCAGCCACTTTTTCGAGGCGTGCGGCCTGCCCCTGGGCAGCTCCGATCCGGTAGGCAATGCCTTGGTCGACGCCCTGCTCCGCACGGACCGCTAGCGACCGGGTGGCCGTGTTGCCCTGCGGTGTTGGCCATGAACGGCGGGGCGGCCGCGGCCGCGCAGTCGTACGGCGCTGATTCTGCAACGCCGCAGGTCCGGCTTTTGCCGCACGTCCGCTATGTTCCTATTCCGCAGTCTTGTCTGCATTGCTTTGCGTTCGGCCATACTGTTTGTCTAGAGCAAGATATCGTACCGGGAAAAGGGAAGGGCCAGCACATGGTCAAGCAGCATCGCAGGGTTTTTGTTGCAAGCAGCGTATTGCTTGCGGCGGTGCTTGTGACCATCTGGCTGCTTACGGTGCAAACGCCGCGCGACACCACAGCGCTTTCCACGCCCTGGGCGCAGGCGCTTTCGTCGGCATTCGGGTGGTCCCTCGGGTTTGCCTCGTGGGTTGCGCGCAAAGTAGTCCATACCGTCGAGTTCTTTCCGGTGGGCTTGCTCATGGCTTTGGCGGCATATAACCTGCCGCAGGCGCAACGTCTTTCCCGCAATAAGGTGCTGGCTGCGGTTGTCGTTATCTGCTTCGCCTGCTCGCTGGGCGATCAGGTACACAAGATGTTCGTTCCCGGACGGGAATTCGATGCCCTTGACATGTGCTTTGACGCATTGGGTTACGTGCTGGGTGCGCTTATCGGCCGGGCGGTCGCCGCGCGGCAGCGCTGATTGCTTGCATCGCGCAAACCTGCTGCCGGCCCGCATGCATTGTGCGAACCTGCTGCTGGCCCGCGCGTACCTGCTTCCGCATCGTGTGATTCCGCCGACTGCATTGCCGCGGACAAAAAATCCCCGTCCCCAGGGCGGGGACGGGGATTCAAACTGCAGGAAGCTGATTTGATTCGCTTAGATTTCCCTGGCTGCCTGCGCCACCATCTCGGCAAGAACGCGCAGCGTAGCGCCCGAGTTGTCGGGCAGATGCACGTGCACCACCCGTCGGCCGCGCTCAGACAGCACCTTCAAGTCTCCGCAGGCTTGCGCCTTTGCCAACGTGGCCAGGCTCTTCGCCTTCCAGCCGGGTAGCGTCACGTCCTTCATCTCGTCAGCAGATACAATCAGGTACACGCCGTTGTCGGGGCCGCCCTTCTGCATCTGCCCGGTGGAGTGCAGATAGCGCGGGCCAATCTCCAGGCACGACACCACGCCCAAATCGTGCGCGAACGTATGGCGGATCATCTCCAGCGCCTCGCGTCGGCCTTCGCCCATGTACGGTAGGAATGCGTTGACGCTGAAGTAGTCGCCCGGCTTGACGCTCTTCATCAGGTTGCGCACCGCCTCTTCCAGGCTGCTCGCACCCTTCATGCTCTGTCCCAGGCGCACCTCCACATTGCCCATGTGAATGCTGTTCAGCTGGTCTTCCACAAAATCCGGTGCCTGTGTGCCTTCGGACAGCACCTCCAGTGTGGCTGCCTTCGCGCTTGCCACGTCCGGCTGGTCGAAGGGGCAGACCTTCATCAGATAGCCCACCATGGCGGTTGCGTATTCCCAGATAATAAAGTCCTGCGGCAGCGCACATGCATCGTCTACCCGGAAGTTCAGGCGCGGGATGGTGGGGGCAATGTAGCCCAGGCTCATCTCGAAGTTCTTCCGCTCGTCCCACAGCACGTTTTTCGTCTGGTACATAATGGCCGTGCGGTCGCCGGCGTCCTTGGACAGGATAAGCGCATCCGATTCGATGTTCGGCAAAATGCCCTTGCCGCCCTTTCCCAGGCTCTCCGCTACCAGCTGCTCTATCCACAGCCCCAGCACCCGGCCGCGCTTCTGCGTCAGGAAGCTGAATTTGTCGCGGCCGTTGCGGTAGTTGTCGTATAGGAACGCTGCCAAGATAATGGCCGGGTTATCAATAGAATCTTCCGAGCATTTCTTTTCCGCCATCCGGGCATTCTCCATGTAGCGATCCATGTCAATGCCCACCAGCGCCGCCGGCACCAGGCCGAACACAGAAAGCGCGCTGTAGCGGCCGCCTACGGTGGGCTCGCCGTTGAATATTTTCAGCCAGCCTTCCTTTTCGGCCTGCTTTTCCAACGCGCTGCCAGGGTCCGTGATGGCAACAAGGTGCCGTACCAGCTCTTCTTCTGAAAGCGATTTGCGCAGTTCTGCGCGTACGGCGCGCAGGTAGCTGTTGGGCTCTATGGTGCCGCCGCTCTTCGACGACGTAATGACCAGCAGGCGCTTCGGGTCGCATCCGGCCAGAATGGAGCGCAGACGCACAGGGGAATCGGAGTCCAGCGTGCGGAATTTCACATCCGATTTCGCGCTGACGCTGTTGTATTTCGTAATGGTCATGGGTGCCTGGGTGGATCCGCCCTGACCCAGCAGCAGCACGTTTTCCAGCCCGGCCGACTTCGCGGACTTGGCGAATTTCTTGATCTTCGAAAGCGATGTGGGCGGATTGCTTGCCAAATCCGTCCATCCCATGTATTGGGCGGCGCATTCCTGCGCCTCTTTCGAGAAGTTGTACAGCGTTGCGTCCTTGGCATGCAGGCGGCTTGCCACGCGATGCTTCACCAGCGCCTTCGCCGATGGGTAAACCTTTTCCATGTTGCCGCTGAGCATATAGACTCTTTCGTTGAATGTTTCCGATTGAATAACAGCAGTCAATAATTATAGTTCATGCCGCATTCCGCCCTCTAGGCGCGGGCGGAATTATGCAAAGCCTTTGCACCAAAACGCATCGAATGTAAAGAACGTAGGTTGCGAAG
>ERZ857965.2762-NODE-2762-length-14223-cov-4.612013_pt1 | contig 14223 bp, 9 predicted proteins | sample MGYA00519758_ERZ857965 | MGnify/ENA primary metagenome ERZ857965 (study PRJEB31778, sample SAMEA3449381) | human gut metagenome | biome: human gut; feature: human-associated habitat; material: faeces | place: United Kingdom | collected 2010/2012 ... | reverse complement strand
TCAGCTGGGAGAGCACCTGCCTTACAAGCAGGGGGTCACAGGTTCGAGCCCTGTTAGTCCCACCATTCGCGGCCTGGTAGTTCAGCTGGTTAGAATGCCAGCCTGTCACGCTGGAGGTCGAGGGTTCGAGTCCCTTCCAGGTCGCCAATTTAATATACTATGCTGGTGTGGCTCAACGGTAGAGCAGCTGACTTGTAATCAGCAGGTTGTAGGTTCGATTCCTATCACCAGCTCCAAAAAAGACTATACGAAAGTATAGTCTTTTTTATTTTTTTAGAATAAATATTTAATTATGTAATAAAATGGATATGGTATATAAATTATTATATAGGGGGAATTTATGAAAAATATATTTAAAAGTGCATTATCATTAACAGTTGCAATAGGTTTAGCAGTTGTGCCTATGGATTTATCATGGGCAATATCAGAACAAGATACATATGTGGCTCTTGGAGATTCAATATCAACTGGGCATAGGCTAGAAGATATTGAAAATAATCTATTTGTTCATAAAATAGAAAAAGAATATGAACTAGATTTAACTAATTTAGCTGTGAATGGTATGGACAGCACTATAATGTTAAATCTTTTAAAATCTGAAGGTAAAGATGGAATTACATATAGAGAAAATATAAAAAATGCAGATTTAATAACTATATCTATGGGTGGAAACAATTTATTACAACCACTTATGATAATGGTTAAAGAAGGTCTTAATTTACCTTCTGATGCAAATACTGAAATGATTGAATCTGCTATAAAAGAGAACCTAAGTGTTTTATTTGAAATATTTACAGCTATTACAAAGTCCAGAAAAAGTTAAAATATTAAATTCTAATGTAGAAGTATTTGCTACAGAATTCCCTCGAATAATAAAAACTATAAAAGAATTAAATCCTAATGCTGAAATTATGATACAAACAGTATACAATCTATTTTATGATTCTAAGGAATTTTCAGCTTTGGCAAATGCTATTGATCCATTTTTCCAAGCAATGAATAAAACTATAAGTGAATATAGTGTTTTAGGATATGAGGTAGTTGAAGTATATGCAGATTTTAAATCAAATGATTCACAAGTACCTCTTACAAATATGGCTAAATTTGATGTGCATCCAAATATAGCTGGGAATGAAGTAATATTTAATGCTCATAAAAAATATTAGATAACTTAGATAAAGAAGAAAATAAAATAGAAGTTAAAAAACTTGCTGGAAATGATAGATATGAAACTGCAATAAAAGTAAGCCAAGAAAGATTTAACAATGGAGAAGCTTCATCAGTTATATTAGTTGAAAAGGATGCTGTAGTAGATGGGTTAGCATCAGCACCTTTAGCAGTTAGTGAAGAAGCACCAATATTATTTGCAGACGTTAATTCTTTAAACGATGAAACAAAATAAGAAATAATAAGAGTTTTAGGTCAAAACTTTAATCAAAAAACTGTATATATAGTTGGTGGAGAATCAAAAATATCTAAAAATGTTGAGTTAATGTTGGCTCAAACGGGAGTTAAAGTAGAAAGATTACATGGTTAAAATAGATATATGACATCTATAGAAGTAGCTAAAAAATTAAATAGTAATTCAGAAAAAGCTTTTGTTGTAGGTGGTAATGGAGAAGTTGATGCTATGAGTATATCAGCAAAAGCAGCAGAACTTAAAGCACCAATAGTAGTTGTTGAAAAAGATAAGTTAAATGAAGAGGCAAAAGCTTTATTAGAAAATAAAGAAATATATATAATAGGTGGAGACAGTTGTGTATCCGAAGCAGTAAAATTAGAATTAGATAAGTTAGATTTAAATAAATCTTCTGAAAGAGTTGCTGGTTTAGATAGAAAAGAAACTAATGCAAAGGTAATAAGTAAATTCTATGAAAGTGAAGATGTTTTAGAATTATTTGTTGCAAAAGATGGATATGTTGGTGGAAAGAATAAGTTAGTAGATGCATTAGCAGCAGCTCCATTATCGGCAACTAAATTATCTCCAATATTATTAACAACTGATGGATTAAATGAACTTCAACAAGGTAGTGTAGAAGAATTGAATAATGTTGAGAAAGTTACTCAGGTTGGAAATGGTATAACTAAAAATACTATTGAATTAATAATTGATTTATTAGAAAAATAAATAAAAGTATTAATATAATTTAACAGAATACATTTAAAAGATATATGATAATATTTATTATAAATTATTAAAAATATAAATAATATAGCAGTAAATTAAATCAAGTATGAAAAAATGGAAATCTTAAAATATAGATTTCCATTTTTTATATTTAATTATTAGAGTTTATGTATAGTAAATAATTGTATTTAAGTAAAGTTTTCTTTGTATTATTATAAGAAATAGATTTATTTCTAGGGTTATTGTAACCTTTAGTATATGAAATAATGATAAAAGCAGAAAATAAAAGAATTAAATCATAATATCGTTTATTTATAATGATAAATTGAAGAAATATGGATATTATGATATATTAAAGAGATAATGTTATAAATTAATGGAGGAAATACAAATAATGACAGTAAAAAAAGCCATAATACCGGCAGCTGGATTAGGAACAAGGTTTTTACCAGCAACTAAATCACAACCAAAAGAAATGCTTCCAATAGTAGACAAACCAACATTACAATATATAATAGAAGAAGCTATAGAGTCAGGAATAGAAGAAATACTTATCATAACAGGGAGAAATAAAAAATCAATAGAAGATCACTTTGATAAATCTGTTGAATTAGAATTAGAATTAGAACAAAAAGGAAAAAATGAAATGTTAGAAATGGTAAGAAATATATCTAACATGGTAAATATCCACTATATAAGACAAAAAGAACCAAAAGGACTTGGACATGCAATACATTGTGCAAAAAGCTTTATAGGAAATGAACCTTTTGCAGTTTTATTAGGAGATGACATTGTTGATTGCGAAACTCCTTGCTTAAAGCAATTAATAAATGCTTATGATGAATATAAAACAAGTATATTAGGAGTTCAAGAAGTAGCTAAGGAAGACACTTGTAAGTACGGAATATTAGATGTAAAACATATAGAAGATAGAGTATACAAAGTAAAAGACATGGTAGAAAAACCATCTGTAGAAGAAGCACCATCAAACGTAGCTATACTTGGAAGATATATAATAACTCCAGCAATATTTAATATATTAGAAAATCAAGAACCAGGAAAAGGTGGAGAAATACAGTTAACTGATGCCCTAAAAACTTTAGGAAAGCAAGAAGCAATATATGCATACAACTTTGAAGGAAGAAGATATGATGTAGGGGATAAGTTAGGATTTTTAGAAGCCACAATAGACTTTGCTTTAAAAAGAGACAACCTAAGAGATGACTTACTAAATTATATGAGAAAAATTATAGAAAGGTAGTGATGCAATGGCTGTTTTAGTAACTGGTGGAGCAGGGTATATAGGAAGTCATACATCTATAGAGCTTTTAGAAGAGGGATATGATGTAGTAATAGTGGACAACTTATGCAATAGTGACAAGATAGTATTAGAGAGAATAAAAGAGTTATCAGGAAAGACTCCTAAATTCTATGAAATAGATATAACAGATAAAGAAAAAATGGAAGTTGTATTTAAAGAAAATGAAATAGATTCAATAATACACTTTGCAGCACTTAAGGCTGTTGGAGAATCAGTTTCAATGCCAATGGAATACTATTCAAATAATATAGGGAGTACATTAGTATTATTTGAGCTTATGAAAAAATACAATGTAAAAAACTTTGTATTTAGTTCATCAGCTACAGTATATGGAGATCCTGAGACATTACCAATAGTAGAGGATTCTTCATTATTTGTTACAAACCCTTATGGAAGAACTAAGCTTATGGTAGAAGATATGCTAAGGGATATATGCTTTGCAGATAAAAGTTTAAATGTAGCAATACTTAGATACTTTAATCCAATAGGTGCACATAAGAGTGGTAGAATAGGTGAAGAGCCAAATGGAATACCTAATAATATAATGCCATACATAACTAAGGTTGCAGTAGGTCAGCTTCCATACTTGAATGTATTTGGAGATGATTATGATACTGTTGATGGAACTGGGGTAAGAGATTATATACATGTACTTGACTTATCTCATGGTCATGTTAAGGCATTAGAAAAGTTATCAGAAAATCCAGGGCTTGTTACATATAATTTAGGAACAGGTAAAGGATACAGTGTACTTGAGTTAGTTAATGCATTTTCAAAGGCTAGTGGAAAAGAAATACCGTATAAAATAACTGAAAGAAGACCAGGGGATATAGCAGCTTGTTATGCAGATCCAACAAAGGCAGAAAAAGAACTTGGTTGGAAAGCTAAGTATGGAATAGATGAAATGTGTGAAGATTCATGGAGATGGCAAAGCCAAAACCCTAATGGATATAAGAAATAGAGAGAGCTTAAATTGAGCTCTTTTTTTATTTATAAAAAATTTATCTATAAAGTGCTAAAAAAATAAGCACTTTATTTTTTTTCGTCAAAATATACATAAAAAAATATCACAAAAAACTTTCAAATGTTGAAAACACCAAGAACAACACTAAAGGAAAAACAATAAATTTATCAAAATATTAAAGAGCGAAGAGGGGGGAGTAAAATTGAAACAAAAAATAAAAAGATACATAACCATGATGCTTTCAATAATACTAATAGGTGTATCTATACCTGTAACAAAGGTAGAAGCAGCAACAAAACATCTGATAATAATCAACACAAAAACTAATAAACTAGGGTATTTTGTAAATAACAAACAAGTAAAAACATTTCCAGTAGCAACAGGAAAAGCAAGCACACCAACACCAACAGGAAAAAGTAAAATCGTAAATAAAATAAAAAATAGACCATACTACTCAGGTGGAATACCTGGTGGAAGTCCTAGAAATCCACTTGGAGATAGATGGTTAGGATTACATATAAGAGGAACTTATGGGACAACTTATGGAATACATGGAAATAACAATGAAAGTTCTATAGGAAAGCATGTATCTGGTGGATGTATAAGAATGTATAACAGTGATATAAGATGGTTATTTGATCAAATACCAAATTATAGTGATGTAATAATAAAAAATAGTAATCAAAGCTTTAAACAAATAGCGGCTGAGTATGGAATAACTTTAGAGGATGATAATATTACTACAGGGTGGAAAACAATAAATGGTAAAAAATATTACTACAATGCAAAAGGACAAAAGGTGACAGGATTCCAAACTATAAACAATAATAAATATTACTTTGATGCAAACGGAGTAATGCAAACAGGATGGCAAGAAGTAGTTAAAGGAAGAAGAAGTTACTTTGGAACTGATGGAGTAATGAAGATTAAGTGGCAAGTAATAGATGGAAAGAAATATTACTTAAATCCACTAAATGGAGTAGCATTAAGATACTGGCAAGAGCTAGATGGTAATAGATACTACTTTGGAAGTGATGAGGTATTAAGAACAGGGTTTAAAGAAATAAATGGTAAGAAGTATTACTTTGATGGAAATGGAGTAATGCAAACAGGATGGCAAGAAGTAATTAAAGGAAGAAGAAGCTATTTTGGGGAAGATGGAGTAATGAAAACTAAATGGCAAGAACTAGATGGTAAAAAATATTATTTAAATACACTTAATGGAGTAGCGTTAAGATACTGGCAAGTACTAGATGGTAACACGTATTACTTTGGAAGTGATGAAATATTAAAAACAGGATTTAGAGAAGTAAATGGCAAAAAGTACTACTTTGATGAGAATGGAGTAATGCAAAAAGGATGGCAAGAAGTAGTTAAAGGGAGAAGAAGTTACTTTGGAACTGATGGAGTAATGAAAACTAAATGGCAAGAAATAGATGGTAAAAAATATTATTTAAATCCACTTAATGGAGTAGCACTTAGATATTGGCAAGAAATAGATGGTGAAACATATTACTTTGGATCTGATGAAGTAATGAGAACAGGATGGCAAGAAATAAATGGACATAAATACTACTTTGGAAATGATGGAATAATGGTAAAAGGAGCACAAATAATAAATGGAAATCAATATTATTTTGATGAAAATGGAGTAATGCAATCTGGTAAATGATACCGTAGTAGAAAATCATAAACACTTATGATAGACTTAATAAATAAAAATAAATCATCTTAGGGAGGAAAATGTGCAATACTTAAAAATAATGATATTGTCAATGTTACCTGTGTCAGAGTTAAGAGGAGCAATACCTATTGGAATAGCAATAGGTTTAAATCCAATAGGGGTTTATATAGTAAGCGTTGTTGGATCTACACTAGTATCAATACCTTTAATATTAACATTTAGGCATATAATACATTTTTTAAGAAACATAACAATATGCGAAGGTTTAGTAAAAAAAGTTGATAGAAAAATAGAAGCAGGAATGAAGAAGTTAAAGAATGTATCAATACTGGGAATTGTATTATTTGTAGGTGTGCCACTTCCAACAACAGGAACATGGACGGCATCTGCAATAGCATCAATTTTAAAGATGAGAATAAAAAATGCATTATTAGGAGTGCTACTTGGAAATATGATGTCTGGGATAATAGTATCAGCATTAGCACTACACTTAATATAAATTTCTATAAAAAGAGTATCGCTTTAGCGATGCTCTTTTTATTTTATAAAAATCTAGTCAATATAGTTAAAAATAAAGTATAAAAAAATTAAAAATATTGTTTAAAAAATAACTAATTATAAAATAAAAAAGAAATAAAATGTAAAATAATGGTAAAAAATGCAAGTGAAAATAAAAAATAAACATAACAAAATACGACATAAATACGACAAGATTACGACAAAAAGCAACAAATGGTAAAAATAGACTTAAATAATGAAAAATCAAATGATTTCCTAGAAAAAATATTCAAAAATGCAAAAAAAGCTATTGACTTTTGTATAAAAATGTCGAACGAAAATTGCATAAAATTTGTCAAAAAATATTGAATTACCCAAAAATGTATATTAATATAGGTCCTGTGAGAGATACGAATATTAGGATGTTATTAAATAAATACAAAAGATATTCGGAGGAAATTATATTATGAAAAAGAAAATGGCAATTATAATGGCAGGGGCAACAGTTGCTACTTCAGTAGCACCAGCATTTGCTGCACAAGAAAATCAAATAACTCTTAGAATAGATTCTAAGAATGAAGCAGCAGTAAAGGAATTAACTGATAAATTAAGAGAAGCTTCAGAACTTAAGTATGAAGATGCTAAGTTAGAATCAACTAAAAATACTAACGTATACGATATAAAAGTAAATGGTCAAGCTTTTGTAAATGCAAGTGAATTAAACCAAGCAATATCAAAATTAGCTGAAGGTGCACAATTAACAGTTACTGTAAAAGATAACGGACACCAAATATTAGATGGTAAAGTTGTAGATTACACAATAGAAGAATATACTTCAGTAAAAGAGATATTAGATGCTCTTCAAGGTAAGGGATTATATGTTACAAATACAACTGATGCTGTAACAATAAAAGAAACTGAAAAATCAACTGCATCTGTAGTTGTAAGACCTGGAGATAAAAAATTAGATTTCACTCAAAAAATAACAGATAATAAAAACCAATTAATAGGATTTAAAAATGAATTAACTAAAATAGATGTAGCTGAAACTATGGTTATAACTGTTAAAAATGTTAATGAAATAGATGTAAATGATTTATTTGATGGAGTTAGACTAACTTCAAAAGGTATGGAATTAGTAGAAGCTTTAAATAAAGATAAAAACGCTACATTATCTCAATTACCAGAACTTCCAGGATTTAATGCTGAAGTTGATGGATTAACAAGATTAGATATAACAGTAAATAAGAAGACTATAACAGTTGCTGGTGAATTCAGAACAATGAAGGAATTCAGAGCGGTATTAGAAAATAGAGCAGACATGACTATAAGCTCATTAGCTGGAGATGATAGATTTGCAACTGCTATAGAAGTAAGTAAAGCAGGATTTGAAGATGGACAAGCTGGTGCAGTAGTATTAGTTGGACAAGATGCAATAGTTGATGGATTAGCAGCGGCACCATTAGCAAAAGCTAAAAAGGCTCCAATATTATTAGCTAAAAAAGATGGATTAACTGAAGAAGTAGAAAAAGAAATGTTAAGAGTTCTTGGAACTACAGGTTTAGGAAATAAGACTATATACATAGTTGGTGGAGAAAGCCAAATATCTAAAGAAGCAGAAGCTAAATTAGCTAAATTAGGAACAAAAGTTGTAAGATTATCAGGAGATGATAGATATGCTACATCATTAGCTATAGCTGAAGAAGTAACTAAGGAAGAAAAAAAATTAAAGCCTGCTTTCGTAGTTGGTGGTGAAGGTGAAGTTGATGCTATGAGTATAGCTGCACATGCTGCTAAAGAAGAAGCTCCAATAGTTGTAGTAAACAAAGATGTAGTAAGTGAAGATGCTAAAGAATTCATGACTGATAGAGAAATAGTAGTAGTTGGTGGAAAGAGCTCAGTATCTGAAGAAGTTGTAGCTGAATTAGATGCATTAGATGAAACAGAAAATAATGTAGAAAGATTAGCAGGAGATGATAGACAAGGAACTAACGCTGCTGTTATAAATAAATACCATAAAAATGCTACTACAGCATTCGTAGCTAAAGACGGATACGTTGGTGGAAAAAGCCAATTAATAGATGCTTTAACAGCTGCTCCTTTAGCTGGAAATGCAGGTGCTCCAATAGTATTAGCTACTAATAATGTATCAGTAGAGCAAAAAGAAGCTGTACAATCAAACTTCAAAGGTGTTAAGAAGATAGTTCAAATAGGACAAGGTATAGCTGATTCAGTAATAACTAAAATAGCTGAAATAGTAAAAGGTAACTAATTAATATAGATTAAAAGCGTAAACATAATGTTTACGCTTTTTTATTATATATAAACACATGTTAAAGAAAAAACAATATTATTGATATACATTCAAAAATGAGATATAATTATTCTATAACGGTAAAATATACCAAAAATATACAAAAAAATAGGGTGAGAAATATGTTAAAAAGAAAAAAAGAAATCATAGCAAAAGTTATGGCGACAACAATGTTAGCATCAACATTAACATCTACATTTACAACAAATGTAAGTGCAGCCGAGCCACAAACTAAAGCAACAGTATCAGAAACTACTATAGCAGGAGATGACAGATACAAAACAGCAGTAGAAATAAGTAAAAACTACAGCTCAACATCAAAGCATGCTGTAATAGTAAATGGAGAAAAAGGGATAGTTGATGCATTGACTGCAACTCCATATGCATCATTAAAAAAAGCTCCAATACTTATGACTCAAAGTACAAAATTAAATGCAGATACTAAAAAAGAGTTAACAAGGCGTGGAGTAAAAACAGTTGACATAGTTGGGGGAGTAAACTCAGTAAGTGAATCAGTAAAAGCTGAGATAGAAGCTATGGGTATAACTGTAAACAGAATAGCTGGAAATAGTAAATATGAAACATCTCTAGAAGTGGCAAAAAGAATAGATGCTATATCTGATGTATCAAAAATAGCTGTAGCTAATGGAGAAGTATTGGCTGATGCTGTAAGTGTTGCAGCTCCTGCAGCTCAAAATAAGATGCCAATAATACTTGCACATCCGACAAATGGATTAGATGCAAAAACTAAAGCATTCATAGATGGGGAATCAATAAGTAATTCTTATGTTATAGGTGGTACTAGTTCAGTATCAACAGCAACTCAAAATTCGTTACCAGGAACTAAGGAAAGGTTAGCGGGAACAGGAAGACAAGAAACAAATGCTGCTGTAGTTAAGAAATTCTACACAAGCTCATCATATGATAATATATATGTAGCAAAATCAGGGCAAGTTGTTAAGGCAGATGAAATAGCAGATGCATTAGCTGCTGGAGTACTTGCTGCAAGCAACCAAGACCCTGTTATATTAGTCGGAAAAACTCTAGCAAATGATCAAAAGACTTTATTAGAAGGTAAGAAATTTACTAAAATAACTAAGGTTGGTGGTGAGATACCTACAGCTAGTATAGATGCTATAAAAGCAACTCAAAATGACCCAGAAGCGATAGTTAGTGGAGTTACTTTAGTTAATTATAAAACTATCAAAATAACAGGAAAAGAATTAAATAGAATAGATAAATCAAAGGTTTCTATAAGTGGAAATACTACAAGTTCATATACAGCTAATAGTGCAGGAACAGAAGCTACTGTAGAATTTGCTAATGCATTTAGCAATGGAACAAATACAATTAAGGTTACTAGCAACTTAGGAAATGTAACAAGTCATACTTTTACGTATAACTCTCAAATAAGTAGTGTAGAGGCTATAACTTCTGAAATAGGAACAGGAGCTAATGGAGCTATACAATACTTAGAATTCACAGTAAATGGTGGACAAAAGAGAACTGTAGAAGAGCTAAAAGCACTTGGATGGAAAGTAGAATTTAAGTCATCAAGTGATATATTCTACTCATCAGCAACTTTAAATTCTAATACATCATTAGATGGTAAGTTAAGAACTAAAAACGCAGATAACGGAAGTACACCATTTGTAAAAGACCAAGTATATGATTATGAAGTTGTATTAACAAAAGGTTCAGAAAAAATAAAATCAGGATTAAAAGCATTTAGAGTAGTAGACAAGAGTGTACAATACAAAGAAATAAAGTCTTTTGATATTAAATTAAATAATGATGTAAAAATAAAGAGTAATAAATTAGTAGTAGGAGAAACAGCTGACCTTATAAATTTAGAAGTTGTAGATGCAAATAACAATACAGCAAAACTAGATAATGCTGATAATTTTACAGTAACATCATCAAACCCAGCAGTAGTAAGTGTAAATAGCGTAAGTGATAAAAATAAGCTAAATGCAAACTCAACAGGTACAGCAGAAATAACTATAAAAGGTGGAACAGCAACTAAGAAATTTACAGTAACTGTAGTTTCTGATGCACGTAAAGTATCAAATGTTTCATTATCAAAAAGTACAATTTATTTATCTGCAAATAACCATGGAGAAATAGAAGCGACTGTAAAAGATCAATATGGAGATTTATTTAAAGGATATGAGCTTATAAAGGATATTACAACTATAAAATCAGGAAATGAAGACGTAGCTACTATAAACAAGACAGATGCAACAAATAAAGAAGGAAAGACTACTATTATTATAAATGCAAGTAATGTTTTAAAAAATATTAATGGAAGCTTAGCTATAAAAGAAAATGATAAAACAATAGCTACAATATCTGTATATGTTTCAACAGTTACAGAAGCAACTAGTTGGAAATTAGAAAATGAAATTGGAAAAGATAATATACTAGATTTATACACTCCAACAGGAAAAGAAGATGATAACATATTAAACTTAACTCTTAATGGATATAATGGAAGTTACTTAATTGGTAAAGTAGATGATGATATAAATATACATACCTCAGGAAGTATAGACAAAACAGGTTATGTAGTTACATCTACAAATTCAAATGTTGCAAAAATTACAAGTACAGAAGATGGAAATATAACAGTCAAAGCACTTAAAGATGGAAGTGCTACTATAAGACTTTACAAAGATGGTTCAGAAAAAAGTTCATTTAGTGTAACTGTAAAAGATAGTACACCAAAAATAACTGAAATATCTACAAAATCTGTAAATACAGTAGATAAGGTGAATAGTGGATTTGATGTTATAAATGCACTACTAAATATTACAGAAGTAAATGAAGATAAAACTGTGGTGGGTGGTTTGACGATAAGTGGAACTACAGAAGAAGTGTTAATGGGTTATGATGAAAATGAACGAATAGTTTTATATGTTGAGAAAGAAGATTCTGGATATAGTAAAGAGAAAGATTTATTATTAGCAACAATAGACGTAACGACAGACTTTGGTGCAGCTGTAACTAAAGGTAAAGTAAATATAGAAAGTAATAAAAATGGAAATATAATAGTTAAGATATTTAGAGGAGAACATCCAGAAGATACTTCTAATCCATCAAATCCATTCAAAGTAGAATTGATAAAAGTTGATACAAGTAACTAATTAAAATATAGGATGTGTAGATAATTTTGTGTATTCTATAGCAAAATTAAAGAACAATAAATACTTATTTTGAAAGGGGCTGTCGCATGAATGGTTTTGCATTTCCATGTGGCAGTTCTTTTTTTGCTTATTTTTTCTGGATTTTTTAGCTGATCTATATTTGATACTGATTTGATTTTTAAAATGGAATAATTTATAAATTTCAAAATTAAGAAATATTTTTAAGAGGATAAATATACACACTACATTTATTATTCATTATTTTATTGTGTAATTTATAGATATTAGGGGTTAACGTCACAAGTATATATTCTGAGAGAATATTTCTATTACCTCTACTTAGAAATCTTTTAAAGTTCATATTATGCTTTATTTGAGCTAAAGTTCCTTCTGCCTGGATACTTCTATTCATCCTAAGTTCACACCATTGTGAACTAGTAATCCTTTCTAAATTCTTCCTTTAATTTTTTATATTTATAATAAAAATATAAATTTAAGTTTATTGATTTGTATGCTTTATTATAATAAAGGCTATTTTGAATTTATACAGATTAAATTATAGTGAATCTTAATTTTATATTTAAATTATTATACAAAAAAAACGACAAAATTAAACATAAAATATAATAATAATTTAAGAAATAAATGATGCAAGTTTTAAAAAGTAGAAAAAGACAAAATATAACAGAAAAATAATATATAAATTTAAAATAATAAGATGCATTAGAAAAAAATGTGAAAAAAAGTAAGAAAAACAGGAAAAATGTAGAAAATAATTCATTGAAAATAATTTATTAATATACTACTATTAGTGTGTGAGAGATACGAGAAATACAACGGAAAATACATAAAGAGATGTAATTATTATATAATATTTGGGAGGAATACAATATGTTAAAGAAGAGAAACATAGCAATGGTTATGGCTGCTGCTACTGTTGCAACTTCAGTTGCTCCAGTATTCGCTGCAGTTGAAAATCAAAATGTAGATGAAGCTACTTTAATAGCTAAAGTAGAAGAAATGTTAAACACAAAATATAGTAACTCAAGAGAAGATGGAGATGGAAACTTATCAACTCAAGCTACTGGTGTTAATGCATACAAAAACTCTGTATATCAAATAACAGCAACAGCTCCAACAGCTACAGCTATAAATGAAGAAGTTAAGAGTGTAAGTCATTTAAAGGAATTAATAGAAAAAGTTAAAGTAGAAAAAAAAGTTTTAACTTTAGCTGTAGTAGATAAAGGGCATAAAATAGTTGATGGTAGTATAGAGGCTACAGAAGTTAATGATAGATTAACATATGCAGCTACAGCAGATTCTACAAAAGGTCATGTACTTTTACCAACTGCAGGTCCTATAGGTACAGTAGGTACTGTAGATGCAGGTCAAACTAAAATAACTTTAGCAAATGGTAATGAAATAGAAATAGCTATAGGGCAATATGCTTTTGATTTAAATAAACCAGTTGATGCTAATGGAAATGTTATAGATGCAAATACAACAGATGCAGCTACACAAAGAAGAGTAGTTGGATTTGAAATGGCAGTAGATACAGTAAATGGACAAATGGAAAGAGATTTAGGTTCAAAAGCTGTAGTTAACTTAGTATACAACAATAAAGATACTAAAATAGAAAAAGAATTATCAAACTTAATAACTGAAGATGGATACACTGAAGAAGGTGCTAAATTTGTAAATACTTTATTAGCAGCTAAAGTAGCAAATAGCGCAAGCCCATTATCAGTTGTAAAAAATGGAGTTAGATATAATATAGGTTATGCAACAACTACTTCTGTTACAGCTGTTAAAGAAGGTGGATATGAGTTTACAGTTAACTTAGAAGCTGTTAAAGCTGGAGAAACACTATCAGGAATAACAACAAACGTAGAAATAACTGTAAAATCAGATTCACAAAAAGATTTAGCTGACTTAGAAACATATATAAGAACTAAAACAACTGTTACAGATGATGTTGTAGCTGGAAAAATAACTAAACTTGCTGGTGAAAGTAGATTTGAAACTGCTGTTGAAGTTAGTAAAGAAGCTTATCCAACAATAGCAGTATCAGGAGCACAGACAGCAGCAGGAGCTGTAGTATTAGTTGGTGAAAATGCGATAGTTGATGGATTAGCAGCAGCACCATTAGCAGCTCAAGAAGATGCTCC
>ERZ857965.2759-NODE-2759-length-14231-cov-3.717692_pt1 | contig 14231 bp, 12 predicted proteins | sample MGYA00519758_ERZ857965 | MGnify/ENA primary metagenome ERZ857965 (study PRJEB31778, sample SAMEA3449381) | human gut metagenome | biome: human gut; feature: human-associated habitat; material: faeces | place: United Kingdom | collected 2010/2012 ... | reverse complement strand
TTTTCTCCACGCTCTGTTGTAATATATTCTGGCCAACGGAAATCAATAGGAGGTTCGTAATCACAAAGACAAGGAATCCATTTGCTGCCCCCAATGCCGCCACCGGTTCTCTCAATGAATTCGTCCTTTGCTGCCTGCAAGAGTTCTGGCTTTGTGAGAAGATCAATTATTGTCATACCAATGGTCTTTGATGTAGTTACAAATGTTGGATCAATACACTCACGAATGCCGCCTAGTGCATTCATTACCCACGCAGGATATGCTTTGCCTGGTTGAGGCGGCCTTAATGCCGGTCTTCCAACATAAAGCCTTACTGTAGGAGCATGCCAGCAGAATTCTGTATAATCATCAGAGGTAAAGTTTTCCTGCCATTCTGGAAGAACTTTTCTGAGTTTTTTTTCGCATTCCTGTGGTGATATAAGATTTTGAATCTCGTCTATGAATGGATTTTCCATTGGCTCATAACCTAAATTTTTCTGTATCTCTCTGGCTTTTTCTTTTGCAGCTGTATTGTAAACTGGCGGTCCTGCAATTTCAAGATTCTTATATGTTATATCCGCCATTACATGGTTCGGAAGACCTGGCCTTGATTTTGCAATCCAGTCTTTCTCCCATGTACAGTGAGTTGCAATAGCCGCTGCCTCAGCATTTTTATCGAGGACACGAATAACTGTTTCAGCCATTTCTACATCTGGAACACGAATAAAGAAATGTATTTGCCCGATTTGTGCAGGAATGTTGTCTGCTGTCGCCTGGCCCACTGTTGTGATCGTTTCATTCATTGACCAGCCCACATTGTTTGAAATCATATGCTCTTTGAACATTTTGGACATTGTGTACATCTGTAGTACTGCATCTGTAGCTCCAGGACATCTTGTTGCTGAATGGGAGGCAGGGATAGGGGAATCATCTGGAGAAGATATCCAAGTCTCTGCATTATCGCATCTGAAAGTATACATTACACCATAGCCAACACCACAATGGGTATTCCACCTTGTTGTATTGCATAGTGGAAGCATATAGAATGGATGGAAGCTGATAGCGGCATCTAAATCATCATAATATCCTGCAGCAGCATGAATAGGTTTTGATGCTCTTAGTTTTTCTGCCGGTTCTCCAAAGTATTTCAAAGTGCCTGGTATATTGTATTTCTCCATGGCTGCTTTTGCTGCAAGAAATCCGCCAAAGCTACTCATGCCTAAAATAGAATGTGGATCTGTGTGGCCTCCAGCAAGAGGACTTAGACCATCTCTTGGTCGCTGAACCGTATCTGCGGCCTGACAATTACCTGGTATGCCATCATATTCTGCATAACCACCGATTGTTGGTCCTTCTCCGTTTTTCCATACAGCACAGAATGCTGTAGGCATTCCTGCACTGCCTTCTTCTACAGTAAAACCTTCCTCTCTCAGTTTTTCAACATACCACTTGGATGAGCGGTATTCTCTAAAGGCAGTTTCTCCAAAGTTCCATATTATGTTGTGCCAGTCAGAGAATTGAGTTTCCCTTTCTGTTATCCAATCCATGATAAATTGTTTTTTTTGTTCTAACATTTCAGTATTCTCCTTTCATCACATAATGATATAAGATTCATATGTATATAACAAAAGCAAAACTTATGCCAAGCAGGAAGTTTCGCAAAAAACATGCTGCCTGCTTTTTCCAGCATGTTTTTCTTTGTGCTTTGTAATCTGAAGAGATTGCATAAAAGTCAATTTGTTGCCAAATATATTTTTCCTACACAAATTAATAAAAGGAAAGAAAATATCAGTATAAAAGAAAGAGTCAGAGGCTCAATTTTAAACCTCCGACTCTTCAGAATATTATGTGTATTTACCATTAAGGCTCATTGTTGAGCTTGTCTTTGACTCTAAGACTATATTTCTTAAATTTTCTTTTTAGAGTACTTACCGACAAGCCGGAAAGTTTGGCGATATCTTCAAGAGTTTCGTTCATTTTTCTAAGTTGACAAAAATATCTGTGCTCAAATTCTTCAAAAGCATCTGTGTAGTTATAATTTTCTACAAAGGTTATCTCTTCAGAAGTTTCAGTTTCTGGATAAATAATAATCGATACATCCCTTTCACTTATTACAGCAGTTTGTGTCACTACAACAAGCAGTTCTATAATATTTGAAAGTTCTCTTACGTTTCCCGGCCAGTCATAAGTACACAATGTATTGGTTGCGCGGTTTGATATGGTTTTCTGGAATCCATATTTATTATTAAACATAGATAGAAAGTAGTTTATGAAATAAAATATGTCCTCAGGCCTCTCTCTCAGAGGAGGGATTTTTATAGGAAAAACCCTAAGTCTATAGTACAAATCCTGACGAAATGTATTGTTTTCAATCATGTCTCCAAGACTTTTGTTTGTGGCGGCTATAATCCTTATATCCACATGTTTTTCTTTTATACCGCCTACAGGAAGAAACACATTCTCCTGAACAAGTCTAAGCAGTTTTGTTTGAAGAGAAATAGGCAACTCCCCTATTTCATCTAGGAAAAGAGTCCCCCCGTCAGCGACTTCAGCAAGGCCCTTTTTTCCTTTATTGCTTGCACCTGTAAAAGCTCCTCCTTCATAGCCAAAAAGTTCAGATTCCAGTAATGTTTCAGATAAGGCACCGCAGTCAATCTTCATAAAAGGTTTATCTTTTCTCATGCTGTGATTGTGAATCCACTTGGCGCATACATCTTTGCCGACACCGGATTCTCCGCTAATCAAGACAGATATATCAGTTGGCGCTATGCGTTCAAGTAATAAAAGAGTTTTTTTCATAATAGGACTTTCGGATATATATTCGTTGTTATTTGCTTTCAGTACATTAAGCTGTTTTTTGTATCTTTCAATTTCTTGTTTTATTTTATTTAGTTCAGTCGCATCTCGCTCATTTATATAAATCCATTTGATAGCATTATCTTCAAATAGAGGAACCCCAGTTATAATTAGCTGTTTATCGCCCTTGCACTGTTTTACGCTTACAGCTCGCTTTTCCTTAAGAACCATCACAGTGACTGATTTTTCATAGATTCCTTCCTTTTCCAGATCAGAAGCCAGTTTTCCTACTATCTGGCTTTTATTTACCTCCTCAAGTTTTTCTGCGGCTGGATTCATATAAACAATTCTACCGTTTTTATCTGCTACGATAATACCATCATAGGATACTTCAAAGAAATTAATCCAGTCTTCATTGAATTTATTAAGTAAATTAATCATAATAACCCCCTGTTTGAATTTTTCTTATCTCACATTAGATGTATTGTGATCTATTTGAACTTACTAAAAGCATTTCCAAGTTGAAGTTTTGTAACAATTGTAACTGCAGCAATGATTATAAAGGCCTTGACAATTAATTATAGAGATGATTTCCCAAGTGATTTTGATAACAGCAAGAAAGATTATGCAAGCTTTCATTTTGCCGGTAAGTTTTTCTTTACGATTGTGATTCTTGTTAATGATGAGAAACTTATTAATAAAGTTGGTTTTTTGAAAGTATGCAATATTTCTTGAATCATAGCGCATAGCATGGAAGCTTATTTGGATTTTCTCAGCTATTGCAGCTTTATACTTGCCGGTATTCTCAGAAGAAGCATGTTTGATTTTTGGTAGATAACGCCCTGAATAAACCTTACGTTTATGAGTTCTCCAAATGCTGCTTTGTTTTTTAAGAAAGTGTAAATTTTATACGGGAAATCTTCTTTAGAGTTTTTTCTATATGATATCATATTTTAATAAAAGTGTATAGCTAATCAAAAAGACCTATATTAGCACATATGCAGTTGGAAATTGTTTTGCAATAACTTTTATTGTGAAGGTTGCACGTTTGACAATGCAGATTAAAAAATAGTAATGCGCACTGTGTTTTTATAGCGAAATTATAATAGAGAGATGAATTTGATAATCTTTTCAAGCTATTTAATATGCTGATTTTGTAGAGGTGTTAGAAACAGAACGATCATAGTATCTAAGAGGTTCATATATGAGCTCCTTTTAATTAAAACTTTGAATAAGGAGAGAATAAACAGTCCCAAACAGTAGAATCTCGGCATTTTATATGTTTGGCATATTTCTTGCTCCGGTTATTGATATGATATAAGTTTTAGCGTGCGAAATTACACATTAGAAAAATAATGTTATATGTTCACACGATGTTTATCAAGAAAGGAGATATGATTATGAAACTCAAAAATATCAATTTGGAAATTGTGGTCATAAGCGTTCTGATTGTTTCGGCAATAGCGGTTAGTTTAATCATTGCACCGATGAAAAGCCTTGAGGTGATAGACTCTATATATGCACTGGTTTCAAAACTTTTTGGCACACCATTACTATGGTTTTCTCTTGCTGCAACGGTATTATGTTTCTACTTTGCGTTCAGCAAGATGGGCAAAGTTCGACTTGGAGATGAAAAGCCCGATTTCTCCCTTTTTAGCTATATCGGAATGATGATCTGTGCAGGACTTGCCTCTGCCAGTGTATACTTTTCATTTATTGAATGGATATTTTTTTATAGCGGTCCGGCACTTGGTATCGAGGCAGGCTCTGCTGAATCCGTTGAATATGCTCCCGCATACAGTTTTACATACTGGGGTCTTATAAGCTGGCCTCCGTTTGCTCTTGCAGCTCTACCAATGGCAGTATCCTATTATAAAAGAAAGAATTCCGGTCTGCGGTTCAGCATAGTCTGTGAAGATCTATTTGGACTTAAAGAAAATTCTGTTATAGGAAAGATAATAGATATTTTGTTTGTTATAACAACCCTGGGTGGCTTATCAGTGACTCTTGGGCTTGGCGCACCTTTGATTGCGTCAATGTTTTCTTATATTACAGGTGTTCCGGACGGATTCACATTACAGGTAATAATTATCATAATAATTGCCATGATTTTCTCATTGAGCTCATATGTAGGTCTCGAAAAAGGCATGAAAAGAATAAGCGATACAAATATCTATATAGCAATAGCATTTGTTGTATTCATTTTGATTGCAGGTCCTACTTTCTTCATACTTAAATATATCACCAATGGTTTTGGGATAGCAGTACAGAATTATCTTCAAATCATTTTATGGACAGATCCTGTGAATAATAGCGGGTTCTCAGAAACATGGGTTATTTTCTATATATGTTTTGCAGTTGCTTACGCTCCGCTTATGTCCCTGTTCATTACAAAGATATCAAGAGGACGGTCTGTAAAAGAAATGATTCTCAGTACAGTGCTTGGCGGAAGTTTGGGATGTGTCGTGCTGTTTGGTATTGATGGTGGCTTTGGTATTGAAGGGCAAATCACTGGTAAGGGGGATTATGTTGCCTTATATAATAACGAGGGGGTTGGTTCAACCATTATTGCAATGCTATCGCAACTTCCGATTCCTGTAGTTATTAGTTGTATTGTTTTTACTGTTATGCTGATTCTGTTCCTTGCAACTTCTCTTGATTCGGCATCGTTTTCGCTCGCTGCTGTAGCAACGAAGAAAATCGGTGCAGAAGATTCTCCAAATTCCATGTTCAGATTGTTCTGGTGTATCTTGTTGGCTCTTATCCCTATAGGATTGATGTTTGCAGGAGCACCTTTGTCTGCGATACAAACCGTATGTATAACAACGGCGATTCCTTTTGCGGCGGTTACAATCATTTTTGTTTTCAAAGGTAAAAAGTGGCTTAAGGAGGAAGTTGTAAAACTCGAAAGAAATGAGGAAGAAAGAGTTTTTGCTGAAATATTTGAAAGAATGAAAAGCGAAAAGAAAGAATAGAAATCAGTTGTGCAAGGAAGCTTTTTAATGAAATGTCAACAAGTAAAGTGGTGTATCACGATGTTGACAGCTATCAGAGCTTACTTAACGCTATGAATTCAATTTAATAATGAAACAAGGCCTTGACTATCTCAAAGCCTTGTTTTTCATTTTTAAAGTTAATTTAGAGAGAGACGAGGGTGCGGGCATACTCAAAAAAGACACATTCGATATAAGCGATGCGATTTCTGACACTGTGCAGTCCTTTGCGGATTTTGCCGGAGCGCAAGGTCACAGGCTTGATATTTCAGTAGAACCGGGTGTCAGATATACAGGAGATGAGTATGCCGTAAGACAGCTTGTTTCTGTCCTTGTAGATAATGCAATCAAATATGCAGAGCCTGATACCGATATATATTTTGAAATGAAAAAAGACAAAAAAGGCGTGAGCATAAGCACCAGAAATGCCTGCAGCGGTATAAGCACCGAAGATACAAAGAGGCTTTTCGACAGATTTTACAGACCGGACCGGTCAAGAAACAATGCACCGGCGGCTTTGGTATAGGGCTTTCCCTTGCAAGAAGCATTGCAGAGGGACATAACGGCAGGATATATGCAAAGCTTCCAGAGGATAACATGATAGAGTTTACGGCAGAGCTGAGATAGATAATATTTTACTCAGATTTTACATAAAAATCCCTTTCAATTTAACAATTAAATGATAAACTTCAGATAAAGAATAAAGAAAGGAGGAATACTATGGAAATATTAAGAAGCAAAAAAGGTTTCATATGCGATATGGATGGAGTAATATATCATGGAAATAAGCTGCTGCCGGGAGTTAAAGAGTTTGTTGACTGGCTTTACAGAGAGGAAAAGAACTTCCTGTTTCTGACCAACTCATCAGAGCGTTCTCCAAAGGAATTACAGATAAAACTGGCGAGAATGGGACTTGAGGTTGACGAAAGCCACTTTTATACGAGCGCTCTTGCTACAGCAAAATTCATAAGCAGTCAGGCGCCGGGATGCAGCGCATATGTTATAGGCGGCGCGGGACTTGTAACAGCGCTTCACGATGCAGGCATTACCATGAATGATGTCGATCCCGACTATGTAATTATAGGAGAGGGCAATACCTACAACTATGAGAATATTCTCAAGGCAGTGAAGCTGGTTATGAGGGGCGCTAAACTGATTGGAACCAACAGCGATCTGACAGGACCTGCAGAGGACGGAATTATACCTGCCTGCCGGGCTATGATATCACCGATAGAAATGGCAACGGGACAGAAAGCATATTTCGTAGGCAAGCCGAATCCGCTGATGATGAGAACAGGACTTCGCATACTGGGAGTACATTCAGAGGATGCAGTTATGATAGGCGATCGTATGGATACCGACATAGTTGCCGGAATAGAAACGGGACTTGATACAGTGCTGGTGCTTTCAGGAGTAACTGACCAGAATGAAATAAAAAAATTCCCGTACAGACCAAGACTTGTGCTGAATGGTGTGGGAGATATACCGGAATAAAAAACGCAGAAGAACAAAAAGGCCTTCTGCGTTAAAAAATTTTATTTATAAGGGGCTATAGTATTTAATAGCTCTGTATCTTCTGCTCTATTATCTTTCATACATTTCCAATCGTCAGTTATAACCATCATATATCTGTCAGAAGAGTCATAAGACTTCCATTCAGGAATCATATCATTGCAAGGATTCCCTGTTTTAGCGAAAGCATACCAAGTTTCCCTTGTAGAATCCAAAAGATTTTTAGGAAGTTTGCTTGGATCTCCGTTAAGTTCAGGATATCCATCAGGATTGTTAAGCACAAAAGCAAGTTCCATACAGTGCATTGCTCGTCCATATGGAGAAACTTCTGCATTATCAAGGCCATTGTAATCAATGACATCTTGAACTTTAGGAGCCCATGACCAACAGTATACATAAGTGTTTTTGTTCCATTTTGAAACAGCATCAGCCATAAACAAGTTTGTTTGGCGGAAATTAATATCGTTAAATAAATCTGCCGTTCTTTTTACCTTGTCATTGCCCATTGATAAATATTTTTCAATGATTTCAGGATGTTCAAGAACTGACCAGTAATTTCCGGTGTCGCCACAGTCCTTTTTACCAAGTTCGATTTTGCTTAGAATATATTTATTATCTTTGATCGGATTAGGATAATTGTCCCAGTCAGAAGCATGATAGTCTTTTTCGCCGTCTGTATGACCTATCATAATATCTATATCTTTTGCACAACCCTCAAGCAGTTTCTGATAACCATTTATAGGGACAAGATCACCATCAGCAACTCTCTGTTGGGTTCCCAAATGGAAAAGTGTGCTATGCAATTCTTCTTGATAATTTTCACGAATTTCATCATCAGTAATAGCCAGTAATTCTTCAAGAGAAGAAACCTCAAGAATGTCAAAGACTTTTTCTGCATTTTTTAGAGACTGTTCAATACTGATTTCTCTATTGAAAATATTTCCGCTTTCGGCAATTACCTTATGGAATAAACCTTTAGCCTTATCGATTGTAAGAAGAGCCGAAACAGCCCCACCGCCTGCTGACTGACCGAAAATTGTAACATTTTCAGGATTTCCACCAAAGTTTTCTATATTTTCATTAATCCATTCAAGAGCACGGATTTGATCCAATACATTTAAGTTTATGGAATCTTTATATTCTTCGGTATACCCATTGAGAGAAGACAGGTTAAGGGAACCAAATATCCCAAGCCTGAAATTAACAGTTACCATTATACAGTCTTCTTTATCGTTGAGATTTTTTACAAAATTGCCACCGTAGTACGAAGGGTCATAGGTGCCACCTCTCCAATTGCCGCCTCCATGGAAGAAGACCATTACCGGTTTGTTTTTACTGTTGATATCCTTAGTCCAAATGTTAAGGTCGAGACAGTCTTCGTCCTGCTTCCATTGCGATGCAACTTCTACTTTATCATCGATTTGAATGCAGGAAGGACCCCATTCTTGTGCATAAATTACCTCATCGGATGTGGTTTTAGGAGCTTCAGGTGGTTGCCATCTTTTTATAGGAGCAGCATAAGAGATTCCCAGGAATTCTGACACCCCGTTTTTTTCCTGCCCTATATAGGTTCCTGTAGCAGTGACTACAGTGGGATCTTCTGCCTTGGCTTTTTCATTGCCGCATGCACAGATGGCAAAAGCAAGAACAAATGTTAGCAGAATAAAAAATACTTTTTTCATTTTCTTTTACCTCCATAATTTTTTAATATAATAAAAAAGACCAGCACAAATCTAAGATCTGTGTTGGTCTATTAAAGGCTTCTTGCCTAAGATTCCTTTAAGTTTCTCAACTCTCAAGTGAAATTAGTATAATTCTCAGCAAGTATCTTTGCTCAAGAACTCAATATCAGTATAATAAATATAAAAGATAATGTCAATGTTTTTTCGAACATTTTTGATATTTCTGACATTAGTTAAAAAACCATATAAAATTCTTTGCTAATATGGTACAATGCATACAAGCCTAACGGGGAGGTACGCCATGACAAGGAAAAAAGCTGTTGCAGTAGTGGTTTTTATTATTTCTGTTATATTTTGCATTATTGTTTTTCTTATAGTGTTTACAGAAAATGCAAACAAGAATGTATATAAGTCTGAATTAGAAGAAAAACTTTACTATGCAAATGCTAGTTATACAAACAGTTTCAACGGAACCTTAAACCAGATGATGTCTGTAGCTGATACGGTAGCCATACAGGTAGGATCGGTTTTTAAGTATAGTGATTATAACAGGGAAGGAAGATTTATAGAGGATAAAGAAAAAATGATTAAAGCTGTGCGCAATATTCTTAGAAATGAGAAAACCTTGTCTGCAGTATATATAACCTTTAACCCTGAATTATTTCCAGACAGGCAGGAAATATGGTTTATACGAAAAGGTGATAAAATTATACAGGTTGACTCTGCTTCTTTAGCGAAAACATGGCTTTTGAAAACAAACCCGAATACAAAATATTTTTATGATGCAATGGAAAACGGTAGTTTTTGGGGAGGTCCTGATTGGGAGACGATCTTAAACCACTATAATATTACATATACAAGGCGCATAATAGATAAGGAAGGTGTGAAACTTGGAATAGTAGGAACTGATATAATAAGCAGTCAGGTTACGGATACAGTGAGCAAAATTAAAGTATACAGAGACAGCAAGGCATATCTGTTCAATGAGAATTTAGAGTATATTGCAAAAGGGGACAATGACACATTAACAGAAGAGATTTATAATTTTATAAAAACGAAGAAAAAACAGTTTAGTGAAACTCCAGGTATATATTACTTTAATTCGGATAATGGGAGATATGTGTTTTCGGGAAGCAGGCTGAACAACGGGTGGTTTCTTATAATAATGCAACCTGAGAAAACGGTTCTTGAACCGATAACAAGAGTGATTTTTTTTACGTGGTTTCTTGTGGGAGTGACGTTATTCCTATTAATATTGACAAGCTGTTTTCTTTTTAAAAAGACTTTTTTCCCTGCCATAAACAAAATTGAAGAACAAGCGCTGTTTATAATTCACCAGTCAAGGCAAGCAAAACTCGGTGAAATGATAGCGGGGATTACTCATCAGCTTAAACAGCCTGTAAACAATGCCAATATTGTGCTTATGAATATGCAGGAAGATGTGGAGGAGGGGAATGTTACAGACGATGTAATGCAGGAACATATAAAAGCATTAGCAGAAAGCATAAATACTATGCTTCCAATAATAAATGATTTTGCGGGTTTTTTAAAGCCGGACAGAGAAAAAACTTTAATAAATGTTAAAGATGAAATAAACAGTTGTTTAAGATTAATGCGGATGAAACTTTCTTTTGCAGGTGTTAGGGTAGAGCTTCAAGCGGAAAAAGAAATAGAATTGTATGGCTATAAAAATGAGTTTGTTCAATGTATGTTGAATGTCATGGGGAATGCGTTGGAAGCGCTTGAAAGAATTGAAGATAAGAGACGTATTATTAGAATAAAAACAAAAGAATGTGGGGATATGCTGGTAATTAGTATATACAATAACGGAAGAGAAATACCTGCAGAACTGCAGGATAGAGTATTTGAGCCGTATGTGACGACAAAAACGAAAGATGGCGGCACGGGAATAGGTCTTTATCTCACAAAAGAAATAATAGAAGAACATTTTGCCGGGCGTATATATTATAAAAATTTGGATGAAGGGGTAGTGTTTATTTTTGAAATACCAGTAAAAAAGGAAAAGGAGCCGGATACAAATGCTTAATACTTTAAAAGTGCTTTATATAGAAGATGATAAAAATACAAGAGATGCGCTTTCTTATTACCTAAAAAAGAGAACAGGGAAGCTTATAATTGCGGGGATGGGAACAGATGCTTTAGAACAATATAATATTCATAATCCGGAAATTATTATAGTAGATTTACTCCTTCCGGACATGAATGGGCTAGAAGTAATAAAAGAAATAAGAAAGAGGGATGCCATAAGCAGAATTATTATCACAAGTTCAGTGGAAGATACAGAGGTTATATTAAAAACTGTAGACATGGGTATAGACGGGTATATAATAAAACCAATAAATCCTGTGGAACTTACAGAAAAGCTTAATGCTTCAGCAGAGCTTTATTATTTGCATTCGAGCAAAAAAAATAAAGGAAATATAATTGGTGAACCTGAAGAAAAAAGAATTCGAGAGGCAATAATAAAAAAGCAGATTCTAAATCTTATAAAGAAAAAAGCGGGACGTGGAGCAAGAGATGTTACTGTTTCATGGATTGGAGACACAATCGAAATAATATTGTATGATTCATATACAGTTATTGAAAAAACGTTACTTGAAGACATTCATAATTTTAGCTCTATTGAACATCTTAGGGGGCTTTTTTATAAATCAATTATGGAGGATTTTGAAGGAATAATAATGACTGCGACAGAAATAAAAGTAAAAAATGAAAATCTAATAATAGATGTAAGAAAGAAAACTGATAAATTAAAATTTACAACTATAGAACAAATAAATTCAATTAGGTGAGAAATCAAGAGTGATTATCAAGCCCAAAGAATTGTGTGGCCTTTATTATTCTTGCCATTCTCTTGACCCTGCGCAGGCAATCGAAAGAATTCTGGAGACAAGAGGCGTGAGTGAAGATAATCTGAAAGCAAGAGGTGTGAAGCTTATGAGAGAGCTTATAGCAAATGAACACAAAAAGTAGTGCTGCATTGGCATACGATATACAAAAACACAGAAGAACGAAAAGGCTTCTGTGTTTTTTGTATGCAGAACTTGTTTTCAACATATGTTGATAATAAGTTTGGTTACGCTAAGTTTGAATAAATATTTAAACTATAAGAAAGAACTTCACAAGGAATATTGCAGAGATAACATAAGTAAGTATTGAAACCTCTTTGCCTCTGCCTGTGAAAAGCATAATCACACTGTAAGAGATAAGTCCTATTCCTATAGCGTGTCCGATTGAACCGGAAACCGGCATTGCAATAAGCATAAGTGCAACCGGAACAAGCTGCGTCATATCATCAAAGTCTATCTTTTTAAGACCACCCAGCATTATAACTCCTACATATATAAGCGCTGAAGAAGTTGCTGCCGCAGGGATTATTGCTGCAATCGGCGCTATGAACATGCAGGCAAGAAACAGTATTCCTGAAGTTAGAGCAGTAAGGCCTGTTCTTCCGCCTGCTTCAACACCTGAAGCTGATTCAACGAATGTAGTGACTGTTGATGTCCCCGAAAGAGAACCTGTTATAGTTCCTATGGCATCGGCAGTAAGAGCCTGTTTCATCTTAGGCATATTGCCTTCACTGTCAAGCATTCCTGCTCTTGAAGCCGTACCGACAAGAGTTCCTATAGTATCAAACATATCTATAATACAGAAAGTTATTATAAGGGTTATAACAGTAAACCAGCCGATCTCCATTATATTTGAGAAGCTGAATTTAAACAGTGTTGTCTGCGCCATATCGTCAAAAGCAGGAACAAATGATGCATCTTTAAGCGCTGCAAACGGATTTGTCCCAAGGAATATCGCTTCTCCCGCCCAGTAGACTACGGAAGATACCAGCATGCCCAGAAGCACTGAAGCCCTGATGCCTTTGTGGCTTAATACAACTATGACAAACAGTCCCACAAACATCGTTATAACGGCAAGCACCATCTGAGGGTAACCGTCCGCAATATTTTTCTGTGCAAGGGCAGGTGTCAGTGAGCCGAAGAATCTGCAGCAGGAAGATGGGAGCAGTTATTACGGAAATGACAGTGCATGCCACGTTAGCTGAACCGTATCTTCAGCTGAGCAGTACGGTCGTTCTTCCGGCGGAAGAGATCGGTCCGCATCATCTCGGCGAGTTCGCACAGCTGGTCGGCAATATCGTGCATGTGCTGCTTGGCGGCGTGATTGCGGAAGCGCTCTGCGAGCCTCCGCAGGAAGAGCCTGCGCTGCCTGCATCGTCGGTTCGGTTTTGTCCGTCCTGCGGCGAGGCGGTAGAAGAGGGCGCACGGTTCTGCGGCAGCTGCGGTGAGCCGCTCTTCCGGTACTGCGCTTCGTGTGGTGCGGAAAACGATATAAGCGCCATGTTCTGTATGGAATGCGGCGAGAAAATGATGTAAACAGAGGAGAATTACAATGGCAATCAAAGATGCAACCTGTCCGGCCTGCGGAAAGTCGATCAAGCTGAATGATGAGAAACCGTTCGGCTTTTGCAGCTTCTGCGGACATAAGATCGATACGGCAGAGTATTTCAGCGCTAAAGTGCCTAAAGCGTCTGCTGTTCAGGCAGAAACGGATAAGCCGGAGCCTGCGGCAGCACCAATCTCGGCTCCGACTCCAACTCCGGCAGCAGCGCCCTCCATCAAGATTACGCAGGATGCGCAGAGCAGCGCAATCAGCCAGATCGAAGCGATGTATACGCTCTGCTCGACCGAACAGGAATACATGGGTCTGCGTCAGCGCGTACTTGATGGAACTTACTCCGACCAGGACAAGGCGGTCATGGTATCCGAGCTGGACCGGCTGATGAGCAAGCGGCTGCACGACGAACTGGCGCTGGAGGCAGACCTGCCTGCGGCAAAAGAAGAGGTCTCCAAACTCGCGATGGGAACGGTATTGATCGCCGTTATCGGCCTTGTCGTGACGATGTTTTTCCCGATTGCGCTGCTGATTACCGCCGTTCTGGTGCTGTGCTGCATCGCGGGCGGCGCGAAGGACCGCAAGAGAAAGAAACAGTGCGTCCGGGCGCATAAGCGTCTGGAGCAGTACCGCAAGCTCGGATATAAGCTTTGATTGAGACGCTATCAATGCAAAAAAGTTCCGGCCGTGTCGTATTGATACGTTATAATAAAAAATAGAGAGGGACGCTGCTATCGCAGTCAGCCCCTAATTGATCAAAACTTAAAGTAGTCATTGACCGTTTCGGAGTCCACCCGAGCGGTCAATGCGCTTTTGTGCAGAAAAATGCACAGCGAAAATGCCT
>ERZ857965.2756-NODE-2756-length-14248-cov-3.278658_pt1 | contig 14248 bp, 15 predicted proteins | sample MGYA00519758_ERZ857965 | MGnify/ENA primary metagenome ERZ857965 (study PRJEB31778, sample SAMEA3449381) | human gut metagenome | biome: human gut; feature: human-associated habitat; material: faeces | place: United Kingdom | collected 2010/2012 ... | reverse complement strand
GAGGAAGGCCGTTGATGTTCACCTTCTTCTCTGCGGCCACCGGACCCAGACCGTCGATAACCTGACCGATTCCGTTAAAGGTACGTCCCAGAATATCCTCCGAAAGCTCAACCTCCATGGGATGACCGGTCAGGCGGGTATGCGTATTCATCAGAGACATGCTGTCCGTTCCCTCGAAGACCTGAATGACAGCCTTGTCCTCATCCAACTCTACGATACGACCCAGCTTTTTGTCTCCGTTCTCCATACGGAACTCCACGATCTCATCGTAGGAAGCTCCTTTTACGCCCTCCAGAACTACCAGAGGACCGTTGATTTCACTTAAGCCAAGATATTCAATTGCCATATTTCCATCCTCCTTATCCGTTCTTTTCCAGTACTTTATCGTAGAAGATATCAACAGCTTTTTTATAATCGTCAAACATTTCCGGTTTGTCGTTTGGCACATCGTATTTGATGGCGATGATCTTTTCGAAAATATTGTCCTCTTTCAGGACAGACATAGGCATACCCATGGTTACCAGGGCTTTTGCTTTTTTATACAGATATAAAATGATTTCCATCATCTTATACTGTTTTTCCAGCGGGACACAGGTGTCATCTGCGTGGAATGCGTTCTGCTGTAAGAATCCCAGACGGATCACACGGGCGATCTCGAGGATCAGTTTCTGGTCATCCGGAAGAACGTCACTGCCGATCAGTTTTACGATTTCCATCAGGCTGCTTTCCGTATTAAGAAGAGCCATGATCTGGTTTCTGAGATCGATAAAGTTTTTATTTACATGGGTCTGGTACCATGGTGCCAGATCGTTCAGATATTCGCTGTAACTGGTCAGCCAGTGGATCGCCGGGAAATGTCGTGCATAAGCCAGCGACTTGTCCAGTCCCCAGAAGCAGCGGACAAAACGTTTGGTATTCATCGTGACCGGTTCGGAGAAATCACCGCCCTGCGGGGATACAGCCCCGATGATCGATACGCTTCCTTCGGTTCCGTTAAGATTTTCCATCATGCCAGCTCTTTCATAGAAGGCAGACAGACGGGAAGCCAGATAAGCCGGGAAACCTTCCTCTGCCGGCATCTCTTCCAGACGGCCGGAGAGTTCACGGAGGTCTTCTGCCCAACGGGAGGTAGAGTCTGCCATAATAGCCACATCGTAACCCATATCACGGTAATATTCCGCCAGCGTCAGACCGGTGTAGATGGAAGCCTCACGGGCAGCCACCGGCATGTTGGAGGTATTCGCGATCAGGGCCGTACGGTTCATCAGAGGATGACCGGTCTTCGGATCCACCAGTTCTCCGAATTCCTCCAGTACCTGAGTCATCTCGTTTCCACGTTCACCGCAGCCGATATAGATGATAATATCTGCATCGGACCACTTGGCGATCTGGTGCTGGGTCATGGTTTTTCCGGTACCGAAACCACCGGGAACAGCGGCGGTGCCGCCTTTTGCGATCGGGAACATGGTATCCAGGATACGCTGACCGGTGATCAGCGGCCTGGATGCCGGGAAACGTCTTTTGGTCGGACGGGGAACACGGATCGGCCATTTCTGGCACAGGGAGAGTTCCTTTGCGGTTCCGTCGGCAAGTTCCAGTGTGACGATCGGATCCACGATCGTGTAAGCACCATCAGGGGCTGCTTTGATAACGGTTCCCTCCACATCCGGAGGAACCATGGATCGATGAAGGATACTTGCGGTTTCCTGGGTTTCCGCGATGACGGTTCCTCCGGTTACATGATCGCCCTCGGATACAGTTACATGAACATTCCATTTTTTGGAGGTATCCAGAGAATCGACGCTGACACCACGGGTGATATATTTGCCGGAGCGGGCAGCAATCTCGCTTAGCGGACGCTCGATACCGTCGAAAATGTTGTTCAGGATTCCGGGTCCCAGTGTTACGGAGATGGCATCACCGGTTCCCACAACTTCCGCGCCGGGTTTCAGACCGGTGGTCTCCTCGAAGACCTGTACAGTGGTGGCTTTCTTTGACAGGGAGATGACTTCCCCTACCAGATGCTCTTCACCCACATGTACCATCTCAGACATACGAAGACCAGTATTTCCCTTCAGGTAAATAACTGGTCCGTTGATTCCATAAATGATTCCTTTTTTATTCATCTGTCATACCTCCGGCAAAGACAAATTCTTCTTTTGCTTCCCTGAGTAAAGTAGCAAATGAGTTGTCTATCAATATATTTTTGGAGCGGATCACGGCGCGCATACCGCCCATGAAAGCTTCTCTGGATACTACCGGGGCAAAGCCGAAGCGTGCGGCAAGTTCCGGGATCCGGTTCTGGTCTGCGGGATCAAGATAAACCACAAGGGCATCTTCTCCGGCAAAGTCGCAGGCTTCCTGGATCCGTTGGGAGAGATATTCCAGATATTCCGGTGTGGAGCGAAACTGTGCAAGACGCTCCGCCACATCGTGAAACAGCTGCTGCTTGATCTCTTCGGTCTTATCGGAAAGAAGACGGCGGTATTCTAGCTGTCTGGCAGAGACGGTTTTGTTGATCTCGCGTTTGAGATTGTCGGTTTCCGCCTGAATATGAGACTGAATCTGCCGTTCTTTGGTCTCTTTATGTTCCTGGAAAATCTTATCCAGGGCTTCCTGATGCTGTGTCTGCACCTGCTGTGCCTCCTGCATGGCACTGTCGATGGAGGCTGTATAAAAATGCTGTAATTTTTCTTCGATAGTCAATGTATTCACCCTCTTTGATTTATAGTTACAGTTTTAGTCCAATGGCTTCGTTGACATAAGAGGTGATAAAATCCGGTTTCCGGCCGGTACCGTGACGGTCGGGGATCTCCACGATCAGAGGTACCTTGTGATGGAGTTTCACCTCATCCACAATTTCCGGGAATTCTCTGCCGAACTTTTCTGTAAGCAGAAGAATCCCGATTTCTTTATCGGCCAGAGCCGTTTCCGGAGCGGTGCGCAGTTCTTCTCTCTCGTGCACCACCACACCGTCCACCCCGGCGAGCCGCATGCCCGTCTGGGTGTCGATGTTGTCACTGATCAGATACATTTTCATAAAGCAAAACCTCTTTGTAAGGATTAAAGTTTACCTAAGATCATGAAGGAAATGATCAGACCATACAGAGCAATACCTTCTGCCATGGCTACGAAGATCATGGATTTACCGAACAGGGAACCGTCTTCGCTGATAGCACCCAGGGCTGCACTTGCAGAACTTGCTACGGCGATACCGGAACCGATGCCGGACAGGCCGGTTACGAGAGCGGCACCGAGATAACCAAGACCGGTTGCAAGACCACTTCCGGCTGCGTCAGTAGCAGCCTGTACGTTCTGCGCACCGGCGAACATGGCGATGGTTCCTACAAGGAGTGTGCCAAAGAAGAAGAAACAGTTGACTGCCAGAGATTTTTTGTAACGTTTTTTGTTTCTCTCACCCAGAAGAAATGCGCCTCCCGGGATGATGATGCTGAGAATCAGTGCTGCGGCGGTAAGAATTTCGATAATAGTTGACATAATAATATCCTCCTGCTTATTTATTTTTGGATTTTTTTAAAAATGGCTGAAAAGCTCTTCCGTTTCCTTTATAGAAACGGCTGAACATCTCATAATATTCCAGACGGAGAACCTGGATAGCTACGATCAGGCCTTCCATCGCGGTAACGAAAATATTGCCGAGGATCACGACGATCCAGTTCGGGCTTCCGGCTTCTGCACCGGCAAGCATCAGTACGACTTCCATCATAGCGGCATGGCTGACGGCGAAAGCGCCGATACGGACGAAAGAAAGGGTGTTGGACAGATAACTTAACATGACTTCGAAGAGTTCAAAAAAGCTCTGTACAAAATACATGCCCTTGCTTCCTTCAATGACGGGACTTTCTTTTTTCACCATTCTTGCCAGAGGCTCCTTCAGCATAATGATCACTAACGGAATACCGAACATCACGCCGAGAACCGCTCCTGCGGGAAGGGTGTGACCTGTCATAAACAGGAAGATCACAGCAATCAGGGAACCGTAGAACACCAGTCCTGCCACAGCATTCTGGTCAAACCAGATGCCTTCCACATCTTTCATGCGAACGGCATTAATAATATGGAAGATCATTGTAATCAGGATCAGGAACATACCGAAAGCGATTGCAACGACAAATACCGTATTTAACGTACCAAGGAACGGCAGATTGGACATCGCCTCCACCGGACGCAGCCAGAGCGCGGGGATCACATCTTCAAAACCGAAGATGCTGCCGAACATCAGACCGAAGAAAGTGGAGAAAATACCTGCGGTACCGATAATGGCTGCCAGATCCAACTTCTTAAACTTATATAGAAGAAATCCGCCGATCACCAGGCAGGCTCCCTGACCGGCATCACCGAACATCGCACCGAAGATAAACATATAGGTCAGTGCCACGAAGATCGTAGGATCCATCTCATGATAGGACGGCAGACCGTACATTTTCACAAACATCTCAAAGGGACGGAAGATCTTCGGATTCTTTAACTTGGTCGGCGGTTCGCCGTGTGCTGTGGAATACGGATCTGTCTCTACGAAACAGTAGAGATTCTGATCATCCGCGATTTCTTTCTGAAAAGCTGTGGCATCTGTGACAGACATCCAGCCGCACAGGATATAAAAGACTTCCCGGTTATCCTCTTTGGTGCAGGCGGCAAGCCGGCGGACATCAAAGTTGCGGGACTGACTTTCCAGTTTCCGTGTGGCTGCATAGAGCTTTTCACCCTGCTTTTGCAGCAGTTCGGCAATGGTATCCTGCAGTTTTGCCAGCTCTTTTTCTGTCTGTTGCAACTGTCCGGCTAACTGTGCCTGTACCTGAGACGGAATGCCGTAAAGCTTTTCGGGAACATCCAGCTGTTCAAAATGCATGGATGCGTAAACTGCATCGATCCGGTCAGTTACTTTGGTCGGGCAGAAATAAAAGCCCCAGATATACCGGTCATTTTTCTGGCAGGGGTAAAAGAGCGTCTCTTCACTGCCATACACATATGTTTCAAATTTGTTGTAATATTCCCTGCTGATACGACCAAAGCGGCAGGTCATATAGCGGAACTGCAGAAAACGGGAAATATCAAAGTCAAGTGAGAGGAAGGGTTCCAGCTGTGTCAGGAGTTCTTCCAGTTCTTTTTTCTGATCTTCCAGTTCTTTTTTCTGTTCGTTGATTCGGGTCAGCTGTTGATCGAAGGATTCGATCAATGCGACCGCTTCATCCAGTGTCATGGTGAGATTCGTCTGGATGTTTCCGGAGTCCAAAAGCTTTTCATATTCCAGTGCTTTTGCCAGAAGTCCTTTGTAGGGATTGATCTGCAGATAAGGAGTCAGTGTTTTTAACGTCTGCAGCTGTGCAAGAGCATTTTCCAGATGGATCTCGTATCGGGAAAGATACTGATCCACCACCCGGTCAATATCGGCTTTTGGTCCGGTGATGCTTACAAATTGCATTTTTTCAATCATAGTTACATCCCCCGGTGTTTTTTTGCTTACGATTTCGAGATATAGCGCATGGTGTCTTCCGGCGTGATACTGTAACGGATACATTCGAGTACTGTTGTCAGCCGGTCGATCTCATGTTCTTTGTGATAGAGGTAGCAGTAGATCGTGGATACAGAATAAGGATCCGCTTTGCTTTCTCCGGAAAGGACATGTTTCATGATGCTGCTGTACATCTCTTCAAGCGTATGTGAGTTCAGTTTTTCGTAACGTCGTCCATAGTAGGTCCGGTCAAGAAGCGATTTGAAAGCTGTCATCGTCTCAGCTTCTACCAGAGCGGCGATATCTTTCTTATGCAGCTTGTAATTCACAGGAATCAGCAGTGCATAGATATCGGCAGCGGTCATATGGTAATACTGTTTGGAACGGTAGATCCACTGGAGATTCAGCAGATCAAATTTGTTCCCGTAGGCTTTGGTGATCTCTTCCAGGTTCTTTTTGGAGAGAATCTTGTCTTTTGTCTTCCATATGGCAGAAAAATAAGAAAGATCCAGTGCCATCTCGTAGTCAAAAAGCGTTGGTGTTTCCAGACCGGACAGTGCGGCCAGCGGCTGGTAGTAACTGGTTCCCCGCAGATGACTGACAAATTCTTCAATGGACCGGGACGCGGTCAGCAGGTTGATATCCAGCTGTGAGTGCTTATCGAAGAATGGTTTGAATAAAGAAAGATCCAGATTTACATCTCTGTGGTCAAAGATCTTATTCAGACATTCTTTCATGATGGACACTTCGTATCGTCCGAAATAAAGATTGAGGAATTTGCGCTGCTCCATGTTGGAAAACTGATAAATCTTGGTAAAATCGCGATAAATCGAATTCACCAGAAGCTGTTCAATCTTTCCACGGTGCAGAGCCTCTTCTGAGAGAGAGTCCAGGATCGCTTCATAAGCGGGCTGCTGTTTCAGATAGGTAACTGCCTGGGGAACGCTTTTGAGTTCTGCCAGTTCCCGGTACTGATCGTCAGTCAGCAGTCTGCTCTGCATGGCTCGGATCTTCGTGGTCAGACCACTGTAAGATAATAATGATCCCATATACTTCACATCCTGATTATTTTGTGGTAAATCTTGTCGCATAATGCATCTTTATGTTCCTTATAATAAGCATCCATATGCTTAAGGGAACGTTCGGTGGAGGTTTTCAGGTGTTCCAGTTCCCGATCCGCCTGTTCCTGCAAGGTGCGTTTGGCAGCTTCCAGTGTTCTGGCAGCCTGAGCATCCGTATCGTTATCATAAGTAGAGGTACGTTCCTCGGTCGCGTTGTCCTGACGTCGGGTTTCTTCGACAGCAGATTCCATAATACGGGAAGCGGCTGTCTCGATTTCAGACAATTTGTCGATTACAGATTCCATTTTTCCCTACTCCTTTGTTTAAAATTTAACATCATCATACACCTATTCAGTCAAAAAGTAAATCAGAACTGTCTATATGTATACAAATTATTGGAAATGTATAACAAATTTATTCATATTCATATTGAAAAATAGTTCTTTCCAAGTATACCTCTTTTATAGTAGAATAAAGCGCGACATAGCTGTTTTACACAAGAAAATACCTGGAGGGAAATATATGAGGTTAAGGAATATACGCGGCTCTAAAGAGACGATTGCAGCCAGCGATTATGTGGTACAGGAACCGGAGACACACAAGGGAACATGGGGGCAGCTTTTTGGCAATGAGCAGCCGGTACAGATTGAAGTGGGAATGGGAAAGGGACGTTTTATCATGGATATGGCGCGCCTGCATCCGGATCGTAATTTTGTGGGGATCGAGATGTATGACAGTGTACTGCTCCGTGCGGTGCAGAAGAGAGAACAGCTCGAAGAAGATCTGCCAAACCTGTATTTTATCCGTATGGATGCACGAAATCTGCCGGATGTCTTTGAGAAAGGAGAAGTGGATAAGATTTATCTGAATTTTTCGGATCCATGGCCGAAGGAGCGTCATGCAAAACGCCGTCTGACTTCCCGCCAGTTTTTGGAGCGTTACGACAAGATCCTGGCACCGGAGGGAACGGTAGAGTTCAAGACCGATAACCGCCCGCTGTTTGAGTTCTCACTGGAAGAAGTGAAAGAAGCAGGCTGGGTTCTGGACGCTTCGACTTTTGATCTTCATCATGATGCAAAGCTGATGAAAGGAAATGTAATGACCGAATACGAAGAAAAATTCTCCCGGGCGGGAAACCCGATCCATAAAATGATCATTCACCGATAAGAAGAGAAAATAATCCGGCGCAGCGGAATAACCCGCTGTGGACCGGATTCTTTCTCTTTCATATCATATTATAACAACAGAACTTTGAAGGATCCGTGAGAAGATGGGAAAAAAATGCTGTTGCCGCAACCGCTTCTACGACTGGAGCTACAACAACCCCAGGATCGACCGCAAACTGACTGATCTGCACAAACGTTTGTCAGAACTGGACGATATCCTGTGTGCGAGAAAGAAAAGTGAAAAAAAACGAAAAAAATTGTAAAAAAAGACTTGCATTTTTCTATACGGATGATATAATAATTCTTGCGTTACAGATACAAGCGCCTTTAGCTCAGCTGGTAGAGCAGTAGACTCTTAATCTATTTGTCCAGGGTTCGAATCCCTGAAGGCGCACTTAAAGCACTGTTTTCGATGACATGGAGCATCGGGGACGGTGCTTTTTTAATGTCTGATACGAAAATTCAAAATCTATAGGTCGAAAAAGACCTTCTGAATAAACAAAGAAAAGGAGAAAACTTATGAACCGAGATGTACCGTTAAAAAAATACGCAAAAAAAATGAATCACTCCTACACCTTCGGCGCTTTCCCGACGATTGAACTGCTGAAAAATCAGCCGGAACATGTGCTGAAAGTCCTGCTTCACCCGGATATGAACAGTGAGACTCAACTGGAGATCATCACTGATCTGTGTAACCGGCACAATATACCGATCGAACGGGCCGCAAAAGTGGTTGAAAAGCTCAGAGACAAAGAGAACATCTTCGCTGTCGGTGTGTTTGAAAAATACACGAACCAGCTGGATCCAACAGCGGATCATATCGTTCTTGTTAACCCGAGTGATATGGGGAATATGGGAACGATCATCCGGACAAGCATCGGTTTTGGTATCGAAAATCTTGCGATCATAGAGCCGGGTGTGGATGTATTTAACCCGAAAGTAGTACGGGCCTCGATGGGATCTTTGTTTCAGTTGAATTTCTGTTATTTTCCAAGCTTTGAAGCCTACAAAGAACAGGCGGGTAACAGAAGCCTTTATCCGTTTATGCTAAAGGGAGCTGTGCCGTTGCAGGAACTTCAGAGAGACACCACTGAGACCTACTCCCTGATCTTCGGAAATGAAGCCACCGGACTGCCGGACAGTTTTGCGAATGAAGGCCAAAGTGTGGTGATCCGTCATACCGATCATATCGATTCGTTAAACCTGGCGCTGGCTACCGGCATCGGTATCTACGAATTCACAAAATGATAAAAATAACTAAAAAAGATATAAAAAATAACTAAAAAAAGACAGGTTTCGAGCCGGAAAATTTTAAGAAAACCTGGAAAAATGAAAAATAGCATAAAAAATACACAGGATTTTGTGAATAATAAAACGACTAATGGTCAGTTTCGCTAAAATACGAGAAAAATTGACAAAAACAAACATGAAAAATAGGAATGTTGACAAATGAAAAATTCAGAAGTAAAATTTGTAAAACTTCGGATTTATGGAGAGGATATAAATTAAGAAGTTTTAAGTGACTATTTAGTAGATAATATCCCACGAGGGTACTGAACAGTTACGTTTTGCTTATTAAAAGTTAAGGAAAGGGAGGGAGAGAAACGGATTTAGCAAGTAAATTACTGGAAGAGCTGAACTGTGACACTGCCTTTACGATCCCCCTGTTTGGAGGAATTGAAATCGCAGAGTCGGTGGTTGTAACCTGGATCATTATGGCTGCACTGGTAATAATTTCCATATTACTTACACGCAATCTCCAGGTGGAACCTGAAAACATCAGTAAGCGCCAGTTGGCACTGGAAACAGTGATCGGTGTCATACAGGATTTCTTCAAAGATATTCTTGGAGAAAAAGGAAAAATGTATATTCCTTATCTGATGTCGGTGGCCATTTATATTGGCGTAGCCAATCTGATTGGTATTCTGGGATTTAAACCACCAACTAAAGACATGAATGTAACAGTAGCTCTGGCAATCATGAGCATTGTATTAATTGAATTTGCCGGAATCCATGCAAAAGGCGGAAAAAAGTGGCTGAAGAGTTTTGCAGAACCTACACCGGTGGTGTTGCCGATCAACATCCTGGAAATCTTCATCCGACCGGTATCCCTTTGTATGCGATTATTCGGTAACGTACTGGGTTCCTTCGTTGTCATGAAACTGATCGAAGCAGTAGCCCCTGTACTGGTGCCTGTACCGTTGACCTGTTATTTTGATATTTTCGACGGACTGATCCAGGCATATGTGTTTGTCTTTCTGACAGCACTGTTTATCAAAGAAGCTATTGAGTAAACTTAATTGGAAAAGAGAAAAGGAGAAAACATTATGTTAGTAGCAATCGGAGCAGCAGTAGCAGTATTAACAGGTATCGGAGCAGGACTGGGAATCGGTCTGGCAACAGGTAAAGCAGTAGATGCAATCGCAAGACAGCCGGAAGCAGAAAGCAAAATCAGCAAATCCCTTCTTCTTGGTTGTGCATTGGCAGAGGCAACCGCTATTTACGGTTTCGTTATCGGTCTGCTGATCATCTTCTTCCTTGGCTAATCACCATTACCGAAACATGAGAAAAACGAGAAAGGCAGGTGAGTAAAGGGTGTTACGGATAGACTTAAATCTGGTTTGGACCATTATCAACGTCATCATTCTCTACCTTTTACTGAAAAAGTTCCTGATCAAACCGGTAACTGCGATCATGGATAAGAGAGAGCAGATGGTGAAACAGGGTCTGGAAGGTGCCAGAGCCCAAGAGAGCCAGGCGAAGGAACTGAAGGTTAAATATGAAGAAGCCCTTGCATCTGCGAAGGAAGAATCTCTCCAGCTGGTTGAGAAAGCCAGAGGAAATGCCCAGGTGGAATATGACCGTATTCTGGGTGAAGCGGATGAACAGGCGAAAAAGATAAAAGAAGCGGCCAGAAAGGATGTGGAACTGGATCGGGAAAAAGCAATGAAAGAGATGCAGTCCGAAGTTGCAGGACTTGCTCTTACCGCAGTATCCCGTATCCTGCAGGAAGGTACTGATCCACAGAGTGACGGTGCGCTGTATGAACAATTTTTGAAAAAAGCAGGTGAGGCCAATGACACAGACCGCTGATCGTTATGGAAAAGTGCTTTATGATCTGAGAGTTCCCGCAGAAGATGTGGAACAGATGAAAGCGGCTTTGTGTGCGGCGCCTCAGCTGGTGAAAATTCTCAATGATCCGACTCTTACCAAAGAGGTAAAGCATGAGATTATAGAAACAATATTCCCGAAGAGCTTACACAACTTTTTAAAGACAGTCAGTGACCGGCGAAGATGTGATCAGATCGATGACATGCTGGAAAGCTACAGGGCCTGTGTGAGAAAGGAAAAGGGAATTGTGGCCGCTACGCTGTACTGTGTCCATGAGCCGGATGAGAATCAGAAAGCTCAGATGGAACAGTTCGTCAGGAGAACCTATGGCGTCAATGGCGTGGAAATGACTGTTGAACAGCAGCCGGACCTGATCGGAGGATTTGTTCTTCGTGTGGGAGACCGGGAATTTGACTGGAGTCTGCGCGGCAGAGTCCGTCAGCTGCAACAACGATTGATCCGGAGGTGAAAGAAATGAGCACAATCAGCTCAGAAGAAATTATTTCCATTCTGAAAGAGAAAATCGAAAATTACGATGCCATGTGTCAGGAACAGGAAACCGGTAAGGTTATCAGTGTCGGTGACGGAATCGCAACGATCTATGGAATCGATCATGCGATGTACGGCGAGATCGTAACTTTTGAAAACGGCGAAAAAGGAATGGTTCAGGATATCCGTCAGGATACCATCGGATGTATCCTGTTCGGTAAAGATACAGGAATCAAAGAAGGTACCCGTGTGGTACGTACGAAAAAGAAAGCCGGAATCCCGGTCGGTGAAGGATTTGTCGGCAGAGTTATCAACGCGCTGGGCGAGCCGATCGACGGAAAGGGAGCTGTAGAAGAAGACGACTACTATCCGGTAGAAAGAGAAGCACCTGGTATTATTGAGAGAAAATCTGTCAGTGTTCCTATGGAGACCGGTATCTTGTCTATCGACTCCATGTTCCCGATCGGACGTGGACAGCGTGAGTTGATCATCGGTGACCGTCAGACAGGTAAAACTTCTATTGCAGAAGATACAATCATCAACCAGAAAGGCAAAGGCGTTGTTTGTGTGTACGTTGCCATCGGTCAGAAAGCTTCTACCGTTGCAAGAGTTGTCAACAACCTGGAAAAGCATGGTGCCATGGAATATACCATCGTTCTGGCTTCCATGGCCAGCGACTCCTCTTCTCTTCAGTACATCGCACCATACGCAGGTACAGCACTGGCAGAATACTTTATGTACAAAGGACAAGATGCCCTGATCGTCTATGATGATCTGAGCAAACATGCCGTTGCATACAGAGCCATCTCCCTTTTGCTGGAGCGTTCTCCCGGACGTGAAGCTTATCCAGGTGATGTGTTCTATCTGCATTCCCGTCTTCTGGAACGTGCCAGCAGACTCAGTGAAAAACTTGGTGGCGGATCATTAACAGCCCTCCCTATTATTGAGACACAGGCCGGTGACTTATCCGCTTATATTCCAACCAATGTTATTTCCATTACAGATGGTCAGATTTTCCTTGAAAGCCATCTGTTTTTCTCAGGTATGCGTCCTGCCGTCAGCGTTGGTCTGTCTGTATCCCGTGTCGGCGGTGCTGCTCAGACAAGCGCTATGAAGAAAGCTTCCGGCAGTATCCGTATCGATCTGGCGCAGTATCGTGAGATGGAAGTTTTCACCCAGTTCGCATCTGATCTGGATGATATTACAAAGCAACAGTTAAAACACGGCCATGCCCTTCTTGAGCTTTTGAAGCAGCCACTCGGTAAACCGCTTCAGCTGAACCAGCAGGTTATTACCCTTCATCTGGCTAACAAAGGTTACTTTGATGATGTGGAACTTAAATCTGTCAAGAAATTCCAGAATGACCTTTTGGCATGGTTTGATCTGCAGCATGCAGATATATGTGAAGCCATTCAGACAGGCGGTCAGCTGACAGATGAGCTGAAAAAGCAGATTGATGAAGCCGCTGAAGCCTTCAAACAGCAGTAAGACAGGAAGGAGGCGTATCTGATATGGCAAATGCCAGAGAAATCAGAGACAGAATGAGAAGTATACAGGACACAATGAAAATCACCAATGCCATGTATATGATTTCCTCGTCGAAACTGAGAAGAGCAAAAAAAGCGTTAGCGAATACAGAGCCGTATTTCTATACCCTTCAGTCCACCATGAGCCGAATCCTTCGTCATCTTCCTGAAATGCATTCAGAATACTTCCGTGATCCGAATGCTGTCATAGATGAGAATACCATTCGCCGTGCCTATGTGGTCGTCACTGCGGATAAAGGTATGGCCGGTGCCTACAACCACAATATCCTCAAGCTGGCTGAAGAGCATATTCAAAACGATAAAAACGCAAAATTGTATGTCATTGGTGAAATCGGCAGACATTATTTCCAACAGAAAAAAATACCGATTGCCCACCAGTTCCACTATACCATTCAGAATCCGACATTAAGCCGTGCCAGAAATATTTCTGAAACACTGATCGATGCTTATCGTACAAAAAAGGTAGATGAAATCTATCTGGTCTACACAAGCATGAAAAATGCCATGACAGAAGAAGCACAGTTCATGCGTCTTCTTCCCCTTGAACGTCCGGATTTCATGATCAAAGATATCCCCGTCGATCTTCCGATGGAACATATCGCCATGAAACCGTCGCCGGAAGCCGTCATGGGGCAGATCGTACCGGATTATATCGTCGGTTATATTTACAGTGCCCTTGTAGAAGCTTATGCCAGTGAGCAGAATGCCCGTCTGATGGCGATGCAGGCTGCCGCTGATAACGCATCTGCTATTCTTCAGGAGCTTGGAACACTTTATAACAGAGCCCGACAGGCCGCTATTACTCAGGAAATCACTGAAGTCATTGCCGGTGCCAAGGCTCAGAAAAAAGGAAAAAATTAAAAGGAGGTGTCCGATATGAAAAAAGGAAAAATTGTACAGGTCATGGGACCTGTTGTCGATGTAGAATTCGAAGATGATGATCTTCCATATATCAAGGATGCCCTTGAAGTTGATAATAATGGCCAGAAATGTATCATGGAAGTTTCACAGCATATCGGTAATCACACAGTCCGCTGTGTTATGCTCTCCGCCAGTGAAGGTCTTTACCGTGATATGGAAGTTATTGCTCCCGGCGGCGGTATCAAAGTTCCTGTCGGCGAACAGACCCTTGGCCGTCTTTTCAATGTCACAGGTGAAACCATTGATGGCGGCGAAGAATTAAAAGATGTGGAGAAATGGTCTATTCACAGAGATCCTCCTGCTTTCGAAGATCAGAATCCTGTAGCTGAAGTGCTTGAAACAGGTATCAAAGTTATCGATCTTCTGGCACCATATGCCAGAGGCGGTAAAATCGGTCTGTTCGGCGGTGCCGGTGTTGGTAAAACAGTCCTGATCCAGGAGCTGATCCGTAATATCGCAGCTGAACAGGGGGGCTATTCT